>Ga0123335_1000178_pt1 | contig 101034 bp, 84 predicted proteins | sample BiotimSIPDNA_2_FD_89707 | JGI IMG/M metagenome (GOLD analysis project Ga0123335, IMG submission 89707) | Anaerobic biogas reactor microbial communites from Washington, USA - Biogas_R2 time_0 SIP DNA | ecosystem: Engineered > Bioreactor > Anaerobic > Unclassified | place: Washington, USA... | reverse complement strand
CATTTTTCGGTCCGGTAAGAATCGCATTCGGACAATTGTTAAATAATTTAAACCAATTTGGTCTAAAATCTGAAAGTCAGGTATATTTCTCTGCAGGACATGATTTCTAAAATTATATTGCTGTACCTGGAGAATTAAGATAAAATCAACAGATACCATTCTGTCAGTACCAAAATAGATAACAGAAAACTGTAAATTTATGCGCATTAATATCGCAATAAAACTTTATATTGGCTTTCTGGTCGTAATTTGTCTGAACACATTCTTTTTCTCTATTGTTTCCAGAATGGATTACGTTAATACTATTACCAGAATCCTGAAAAGACAAAATGAAGTGAAAAATTATTTATTAAGATTAAAAACTCTCCACAGGGTTCAGGGACCAAGTGTTATCAGTTTTGAAAGGGTCGGCAGATCTGAATCAGCAGATAATTTCAGAGAAGTTAATAAAAAAATAGTAAACCTTTTTGATACAATTCAGTTAAAAATTGATTCCATAGAGGAACTCGAAACTCTATTAATCACTGGAAAACATAATCTTCAATTTCAGCATTCATCAGACACTCTGAATAAAGCAATTAATGATATAAGCCTCCATAACAGTCTTTATTCCAACATGTTTGATAGTATAGTCCATGCAAAATTCAGCTATGTTCCCGCGAAAAAGAAAAATGTCTGGCATGATGTACTTAATAATGCAGACAAAAATCTCACTTCAATTTTAGATTCTACAGAAATCTTTATTGATAATCAGGCAAATATAAGAATTAAAGAGATAGAAAACAGAGTTTATAACACCATAAAAATTACGATATATCTTATTGCTGGAATTACTGTATTTTCACTTTTTTTCGGTCTGTTCTTTTCGCGTCAAATAACCAAATCCCTGCGAAGGCTTAAAGAATCTGCATCAACCATTGGAAAAGGAAACTTTAATACAGACCCTTCTGGTTATCCCAACGACGAAACTGGTGACCTGGCTACAGCTTTCTTCGAAATGTCAATTGATCTTAAAAATACCCAGGAAGAACTGATCAAATCAAAACGACTGGCTGCCATAGGTGAAGTAGTTGCTTCAGTAAATCACGAGATTAATAACCCGCTCATGATTATTTCCGGAAATGCCCAGTTTCTGGAAATGACGTTAAAGGGATACCCCGAAGAAATAAAAGAACGTGTCCGTACGATAATCGAAGAAACAGAGCGAATATCACGTGTAACTAAAAAACTGCGTGAAATTAAAAATCCGGTTATTGAAGATTACACTTCAAGCGGTGAGCAAATGATTAATCTCGACAAGTCATCTGCATAATGGAGACTATCGGTTAAATGTACATGAAAAATTTTACACTCCTTTATACAGTTACAGTATCACTGCTCTTATTCGGATGCGCCGGACAAGTTATTACCATGGAACAAAAGATACTACATGAAGCTGATTCTCTTTTTAATGCAGGAAATTTTGAATATGCTAAATTAAAATATGCTAAAGTCAGAGATTCCAAACCTGAGTCACGATTTTCACGTATTGCTCAATATCAGCTTGGCTATATCAATATCTATTATGAAAATCCTTTTGCAAACTGGGAAGCAGCTTTAAGAGAATTTGAACTGTTTGCATCTCTGTATCCCGATGATTTCAGAATTGGTGAAGTTAATTCATGGATAAGAATGTTAGTAGCAATGCGCTCTTATAAAAAAGATTACACAGGATCAACTGAGCAACTTCAACAACTCAAAACCAAAATGGAAAACCGTCCACGGTTAACCAGCAATATTGAAACAATAACCGAGTCTCTTCGAAACTGTTACAATGATAAGGATTCTCTTATGAGGAAAACAAAAGAACTGGAAAATGTAATTTTAGATCTTGAAAGAAAATGTCAGCAGGCAGGTAGATAAATTCAAATGAAAAAATCTCTATTTCGACAGGAATTACCACATATACATAACATTGTCGTCAAAATTGGCAGCAGAATACTTTCCGGCCCAGGCCATAGCGATAGAATCAAATCCCTCACAAAAGATATTATTACATTGCAAAAGAATGGACTGCGGGTTATCCTTGTCTCTTCAGGAGCAATTGCCCATGGTATGAATTCTCTTGGCTTACAGAATCGCCCAACAACTATTCCGCTTCAACAGGCTTGTGCCAGTATAGGACAAAATCGTCTTATGAGTATATATGAAAATGCATTTAAACCTTATAATGCACTAATAGGTCAGGTTTTATTGACATGGGATGATCTGAGAAGCAAAAAAAGATATCTGAACCTCAGAAACACCCTGTTTCAATTACTTTCTTGTAATGTCATACCTATTGTAAATGAAAATGATTCGGTTGGTACCGAGGAGATTCAGTTCGGAAATAATGACATGCTCGCTGCTCAGGTCGCGCTTCTGATCCAGGCTGATGTTTTTGTCAACCTGACTGACGTAGGCGGACTGTATGATAAAAACCCCCAGACCGATATTTCCGCAAGTCATATTCCCATTATTAAAAGTTTTTCCGCTTCAGTTCACAATTTCGCTTCCGATAAAAAAAAGCAGATTAGCGTTGGTGGAATGGCAACTAAACTCAAAGCTGCAGAAATAGTTTCACGGGCAGGTATTTTTGCTCTTATCGGTGACGGATTTAATCAATCACTTTCTGAAGTCCTGAATAATCAAAACAGTGCCACCCTGTTTATACCTTCAGAGCGAAAAATGTCTTCACGACACAGATGGATCGCTTTTACCGGACATGCAAAAGGTTCAATAATAATTGATAATGGAGCTGTCAGGGCGATAGTCGAAAAAGGAAAAAGCATTCTTCCTGCAGGTATTAAAAATGTTTACGGATTTTTCAAAGCAGGTGACAAAATCGAAATTAAAACTGAAAATGGACAAACGATTGCCGCCGGACTGGTTAATTATTCTGCTGAAGAGGTTAGTTTGATCAAAGGATGCAAAACATCACAAATTAACTCTAAGCTGGGTAGAAAAAGTTTTGACGAAGTTATTCATCGGGATAATCTGGTACTGCTGAACCCTTGAAAGAATATCTCCGGTTTTTTAAGTAAATTACAGAAAACTTCTCATATTGTTTGCTAAAGCAGCATAGCAAGTGATCTCTTGAAGAAGGAGGTTGCGTATTGTAATTTTTGTTTCTCTTCATATTCAGTTCCTGCAATTTTAAATTAATAAAGGATCATAAGATGAAACTGAACGACAGGATAGAAAATATTGCAATACAGGCCCGAAAAACTGCATTGAAACTTCAGGATACACCTGTAAACAAATTAAACAGTGTCTTGTTGAAAATGGCTGATCTTATTGAAGAACGATCTGTTTTACTCAAACGTGAAAATGAGCAGGATCTTGTTTCAGCTCAAAAAAAGAATCTCTCGTCTGCAATGATAGACAGATTAACATTATCCGATAAAACGATCGCATCCATGATAAATGGACTCCGAAAGGTTGCATCACTGAACAGTCCTCTGGGAACACGATTCGATGAATTCAAACGTCCTGATGGATTGCTTATATATAAGATAAAAGTACCAGTCGGTGTTGTAGGTATAATTTATGAATCAAGACCGAATGTCACAGTTGATGCTGCTGCAATATGTCTTAAATCTGGAAATGCCGTTATCCTGAGAGGCGGGTCTGAAGCATTCCATTCAAATATGGCCCTTGCGGCTCTGTTCTCCGAAGCACTTGAATTTAGTGGCCTTTACCGGGATGCAGTTCAGATTATACCTGTAACCGATCGTGAAGCTGTTAATATGATGCTTGTTCAGGATAAATATATAGACCTTATTATTCCAAGAGGTGGAGAACAGCTAATTAAAACTGTTGTTGAAAATTCAAGAATTCCGGTAATAAAACACTACAAAGGTGTTTGCCATGTTTATATCAGCAGCCATGCAGACCTGGATAAGGCTGTTGCCATAGCAGTCAACGCGAAAGCACAACGTCCCGGAGTTTGCAATGCCATGGAAACTCTCTTGTTAGATGTGAATATTGAACGTGAAAACCGGGTGAAAATTATACAGAAACTGCTTGAAAATGGTATATCAATATTTGGAGATCCTCAAACAGCAGCTTTGGCACCTGATATAAAAGAAGCTTCAGAAGAAGACTGGAATGCTGAATATCTGGATTTACGATTAGCAGTTAAAACAGTAAATGGTATCGATGAAGCAATTGAGCATATAAACAGATACGGATCTCATCACACAGATGCAATTGTCACTGAATCAAAGGATGAAATTGACAGATTCATAAAGCAGACAGATTCCTCCTCAGTAATGATAAATGCAAGTACACGATTCTCTGATGGAGGAGAATATGGAATGGGATGTGAAATAGGTATCTCAACCGACAAATTACACGCCCGCGGACCTATGGGAATAGCAGATCTAACAACATACAAATGGATAGTTGAAGGAAACGGACACATCAGATCCTGAAACAATATATTAAAATGGAAAGGTAATTTATATGAAACTTCTGGATTCTGTAAAATTTGATGACAAAGGCCTGGTCACAGCAATTGCCCAGGACGCAAAAACAAATGAAATACTGATGCTTGCATATATGAACAAAGACACACTTGCTGAAACACTTGAAAAAGGTGTTATGGTGTATTACAGCAGATCCCGTCAGAAAAGATGGCTCAAAGGTGAAACTTCAGGTCATACACAGAAAGTACGGGAAGTATACATAGACTGTGATGGTGATGCTCTTCTTTTTAAAATCGATCAGACCGGAGCAGCTTGCCACGAAAACTATTTCTCCTGTTTTTTCCGAAAAAGAGATAACGATAATTGGAAAATTTTTAAAACTAAAATTACTGAATAAGGATTAATTTTGGAAAAATCCGTTTTTTCACCCAGAGTTGAAATCCAGATTGAAAACCTGTTATTCAATCTGGACCAAATCCGTAATCTTGCTGGACCCAAAGCAGGTATAATCGCTGTAATAAAGGATAATGCTTACGGATGCGGCAGCATCATAATAGCAAAAACACTCGAACAAAAACGTGGAATCAGTTTTTTTGCTGTAGCCCGTCCAGAAGAGGCCTTCAAATTACGCAATGAGGGAATTAAAAGTGAAATTCTGGTTCTTGGCAAAGCCACACCGCAACAACTGAAAGATGGTTACAAGAAAAATCTGGTTTTCACCCTGAATGGTCCGGCTGATCTGAAAACATGGAGTTCTCTAAATAATCCGGTAAGGTTTCATTGTAATGTGGATACAGGCATGAGCCGTCTCGGATTACTGCCACATCAATCAAATATCCTTATTGAGCACCTCGAAAAATACCCTAACCTCCTTCTAAACGGGGTTTTTACACACATGGCATGTGCAGATCAACCTGGAACAGAAACCATTTCGAAACAATTAGCTGTTTTTCAAAATTTCCTTTCTGCTCTCAAATCTGCTGGCATTATTCCTGAGCATATACATTTCAGCAACAGTGCAACCACCATGAAGTATACAAGCGATATTTGTACCATGGTACGTCCAGGAATTGCACTTTACGGCTGTAATCCGGATCCGAATCAAAAATTTTCTGTTGAACTGAAACCTGTTTTATCTCTTAAAAGTTCCATTATTGAATTACGGCAATTTCCACCACAATCACCAGTAAGTTATGGTGGAAACTATGTAACTACCTCCAATACATGGATAGCAACAATCGCAGGCGGTTATGGACAAGGAATCCCAAGGGCATTAAGCAGTAAGGGATCTGTGCTTATAGGAGGGAAACGGTTTAAAATTGCTGGAAATGTAACAATGGATTATATCATGGTGGATGTTGGTTCTGATCCAGAGGTAAAAACCGGTGATGAGGTTGTTTTAATTGGTCAACAGGGTAACGAATCAATTACTCCGGATGATATAGCAAAACTTACCGGAACCATAGGATATGAAATACTTTGTAATATTGGAACTGCTATAGACAGGTTTTACCTTTTGAATGACTCGATCGTATTACATGAACACGGCACTATCTTTTAAAAACTGATACAGCAATATCATTCAGACACTCCAGTTGTAATAAGGGAAAAGCCGCTGTTTTGGGTTAATAACTATTGTGTTAGTCAGATCAGTATGAGAATATGGAAATATTAAAACAAGTAAAAACAAATGGAATAATCTGGCGAGTTTCAAAAAATCAAATATCAGTTTTGATTGATCCGGATTGTTTATCAAAAAAAGAGTGTCATGGCGGTTGCTCGGCGTGTTCCAGCCAGCCACAAAAAAAACTGATCCTGAAAACAAAAAATCAGCAGAATCTGTTTGAAGGACAGAGGGTTACAATAAAAAGACATATGCCAGATGAAGCAATCGTTGCTTTTATTGTTTTCGGTATTCCAATTCTATTTTCAATAATCACACTCTGTATTTGGCATTCAATTTCACCGCAACAAGCGGAATCACCAATAGCTTATATTTCGGCCTCTGCTGCATTGATAGCAGGTTTCGGTGTAGTTGGCTTTATTGATGCAATGTTCAGAAACCTTTATCCCCCTGTTATTACTTCACTGCAGGAAAATTTAAGATGAGTGAATGGCTTGATTTTCATGAACTTGTTGAAAGTGCGCAGGAACTTATTGAATATGGCCTTATTGAAGAGGCCAACCAGCTTTTAATCGATTACTCTGCTATATACGAAAATAAGTGGGAATTTCATTTTCTGTTTTCACGTATATGTTCCGAACAAAACAAGCACCAGGAAGCCATTCTACACCTGGAAAATGCACTGATATGCGACAAAAATAATCTTGAATGTCTGTTAGGCATGTTTTATGCATATTCGATGATTAACGATTTTAAAACTGCTGAAAAATTTCTAAATCTTGCTAATGATTACCATCCGGATAATGAGACAGTCCATTCAACATTTGTATGGTATCATACTGAAACAAATCTGCTTGAAAAAGCGATCTCCTGCTTTCAACAGTATAAAGAAACAGATTCGACCAATCCGGATCTGTTTCGTAATGGAGGAATCGCTTATCAACGAAACGACAATTACGATAACGCAGAACTCTGTTTTAAAAGAGCACTGGAACTCGACCCGGACAATGATGAACTAAGGGATTTACTTGCAGATCATTATATTCTGGTTCAGGAACATTTAAAGGCAATATCCCTTTACCAGGATGCACTTAAAAAGTCCCCCAGAAATATCCGTTTATTGTCAAAGCTTGCTTTCTGTTATTCACAATCGGATCAGATGCAGCAGGCCTCATCAATTGCAAAAGAGATAATACGGCTATACCCCAATACACCAGCCGGATATCTGGATCTGGCATTTATATGTATCAACAGCAACAAATTTGATGATGCTATTATGTATGCAAAGAAAGCTATGGACATTTCGCCAATTAATAGTGAAGCTTACAGAATAGCAGGTATTGCATATTCAGAAAAGAATGATTTTACAAATGCAGAGAATGCTTTCCAGACTGCAATATCATATGATGAAAAAAACACAGATATAATAAGAGATTATTACCATCATCTGAAAAGTACCGGTCAATTTGCAAAAATGGAAGAACTGGTTCATACGGCAATAAGACTTGATACTCCATATTGCATAGAAGATTATCTGTTTCTGGCAGAGTTATATCTGGAACGAAATCAACATCAGAAGGCTTTTCACTATCTGAAAACCGCATATAAAAGCATGCCGGGAGAAAAAGATTTTTTACCCCCTATTATTGATATTCTTCTGGAACGTGGTCACCTGGGCTATTCTGTGTTGTTTTTAATGAAATATGTTAAAAAAAAGGGTTGGAATGATGTTATGTACGATTTCGCCCGACATAGGCGTTTAAGGGGTAAAATGTCCCAGGAGGGGGTACGTTTTCTAAGGTTCACAGCTACAAAGGATAACGAATATCATAAATACATTTTCTCTGAATACCTGAAAAAATTAACCATCCTTTCTTCCATACCCCTTGTACCTGCACTTATATTGCCAGTATCAATACTGTTTGGAATAAAAGTGACTTTTGTTGTTTCTCTTGTTCTTTTTTTGGTTCCTGGATTGTTTTTCGGGGTTCGGTATATTTCAAGAAAAAAAGACTCACACAGGACAATACAATAATAATTTGAGAGGCTTATTATCGTGAACAAACCACCTCTTGTTCTTCATATATGCTGTGCACCGGATGAAGCATGGGTTGTTAATACACTTGAAAAACATTATAACTTGTTCTGCTTTTTCTGCAATCCAAACATTTCTCCCCAAAAAGAGTATCAATTTCGTCTTCAGGAAGCACAGACAGTAGCAAATCGGTTCAATGTACCGTTTTTCTCTGATCCATATCAACCTGATTCGTGGGAAAAAGCAATTGAAGGTTTTGAAAACACACCTGAAGGTGGAGAACGGTGCAAAAGATGTTTTCTTTTACGTTTAGGAAGAACTGCTGAATTCTGCAGAAAGATGAATCTGCCATCATTTACTACTGTAATGAGTATCAGCCCGCACAAAAAAATCTCTCTGCTTAATGAAACAGGTAAAATCGCTGCTTCGAATTATGATGTAAACTATGAATGCTTTGATTTTAAAAAAAAGAACGGATTTCAGCAAAGTATCATTTTAAGCAAAAAACTCGGCCTTTATCGACAGGATTATTGCGGATGCAGACTCAGTATGGCAGAAAGAGATCTGCGAAAAAGAAGACAACAGGAGAACCTCTTGAAAAAATCAGATCATGGTTAAAACATTTTGCCCTGGAGTCAGCCTGTTTGTCTGGCGTTTCCGATTATTTCTATCAAAAGGTCATAATGGTTCCAAAGACCGAGGCTCCCTGACCAAAGAACAGGTAATTTTGGTTTAGAGTTATATCTTGCTGATTATTGCGGTTAAATGTATTTTTGTTTCTTAATTTTTCGGGCAGTAGCGCAGTCTGGTAGCGCACCTGAATGGGGTTCAGGTGGTCGGAGGTTCGAATCCTCTCTGCCCGATTCTTCTCATCCCAAATACAACACTTCCCATTAACTATTTTTTATAGTAATCATTGATACGTAACGACATTGCCGTTTTCTGCTCAATTATTGCATAATATATTTCGTAATACTGACAAAATGTTTTGTTGCTTTTAAACTTTACCTGAAAAAATATGAAATTCAAACTTAAATCAAAGTATAAACCGGCAGGAGACCAGCCACAGGCTATCGAACAACTTGTGGAAGGTATCAATTCTGATATAAATCACCAGGTTTTACTTGGTGTTACCGGTTCGGGCAAGACATTCACCATGGCCAATGTTATTGAGCAGGTACAATTGCCGACTCTTATAATTTCACATAATAAAACTCTTGCAGCCCAACTTTTCGGAGAATTCAGGGAGTTTTTTCCGGATAATGCTGTCGAATATTTTGTAAGCTTTTATGACTACTATCAACCTGAAGCCTACATACCTTCTACAGATACTTTCATTCAAAAATCCTCCATGATTAACGATGATATTGACAGGTTACGCCTGAAAGCAACCAGTTCCCTCTTATCCCGCAAAGATGTAATCATTGTTGCAAGTGTTTCCTGTATATACGGGATTGGATCTCCCAAAGCCTACCTTGCATCCAGTTTTACTCTAAATAACGGAGACACGATCGATCGCCGAGCACTTCTGTTAAGATTTACAGAAATGCAATATACACGAAATGACATCTCCCTGCAGAGAAGTACATTCAGGGTAAAAGGTGACGTAATAGAATTACAACCAGCCTACGAGGAAACAGCACTCCGCATCGAAACATTTGGTGACCAGGTAGAAGCTATACGGAAAATAAATCCCCTTACAGGAAAAGTGATTGGTGAACTTGATAAAATAACGATATTTCCAGCAAAACACTACATGACTACCGACGTTACTATGGATGAAGCTATAGAGCAGATTAATCGGGAATTACAGAATCAATTGGAATCCTTCAGAAATAATAACAAATTAGTTGAAGCACAAAGGCTGGAACAAAGAACCAATTATGATATGGAAATGCTGCGTGAAGTGGGTTATGTTAATGGTATAGAAAACTACTCCAGAATACTCGAAGGGAGGATGCCGGGGACAAGGCCTTATACTCTTATCGATTTTTTTGAAAAACCTTATCTGCTTATTATTGACGAATCTCACGCCTCTATTCCACAGATTCAGGGTATGTTTAACGGGGATAGAGCCAGAAAACGAACTCTTGTTGACCATGGTTTCAGACTCCCCTGTGCTCTTGATAACAGGCCACTGAAGTTTAATGAATTTGAAAAGCTCATGAGCAATGTTATTTATGTTTCGGCAACTCCAGGTGATTATGAATTAAACAAAAGTGGCGGACTGATAATCGAACAGGTAATACGTCCGACTTATCTTGTAGACCCTCCTATCGAAATACGGCCTGCAATAAACCAGGTAGATGATCTTATAGACCAGTTACGAAAAACTGTCGAACATAATGAACGTGCTTTAGTTACTACATTAACCAAAAAAATGGCTGAAGACCTTACTGAATACCTCGAATCACTTGATTTCAGAGTCCGGTATCTGCACTCCGAAATTGATACCCTGGAACGTTCCGACATTCTGCGCGACTTACGACTCGGGAAATTTGACATACTTATTGGAATCAATCTGCTTAGGGAAGGACTTGACCTGCCTGAAGTTGCACTGGTTGCAATTCTTGATGCAGACAAGGAGGGCTTTCTGCGTTCTGTAAGGTCGATTGTGCAGATTGCAGGAAGGGCTGCAAGAAATATCAATGGACAGATCATACTCTATGCTGATATAATTACAGATTCTATTCGAAAAGCAATTGATGAGAGCTCAAGAAGACGTAACAAGCAGCTTGAGTACAATAAACAACATGGAATCATTCCACAAAGTGTTAAAAGATCAATTGATGAACAGATAATCTACAGAAATGTGGAATCGGAGCCGGTTCTGGCAGCTGCAGAACCGCGAACTGCTTATGGCGGCTCAAGAAAAACCGGAAGAAAAAAATCCGGAAAATCAAACCTAAAGGACCTGGAAAAGGAAATGCTTGAGGCTGCAAAAAATCTTGAATTCGAAAAAGCGGCCCGATTGCGGGATGAAATTTCAAAACTGCGAGGAAGAAATTGAATCTGAATATCGCAAAAAACAGCCTGAAATCAGATAATCCGGAAATCGTGATCTCTGCCCTTCATACGTTAACTAAAAATGGAAATCTGGCTGACCTTCCCGATATGATTGCACTGATAAAAAGTGCCAGAACCTCAATAAAAAAAGCTGCCACAGAATGTTCTTGTCAGCTCATAAAAGAGAATCTGCTGACTCACTTTAATGAACTGGAATCCCGGGTACGTGAAAAACTTGGAATTTTATTACAATCTCTGGATCCTGCTATTGTTGATGGTATAGGAAAAGATCTTTACTGTAACAATGAAAACAGACGTCTCAGGGCTGTACAGATACTCGGTTTACTCAAGAAAAATCCGAGAGTGAAAGATGTCATGGCGAAACTTGTTCAGGATAAAGATGTCAGGATCAAGGCAACTGCTGTAAACCTGCTTGGAAAAATAATCGGACCAAATGACCATGAACTCCTCCTTTCCTTACTTAATGATGATGACAAACGGGTCCGTGCAAACACCATTGAGGCATTGGAATTTCTTGGAAATAAACGGCTTGTTGCTATTCTTCTGCGTTTTCGAAAAGATCTTAACAACCGCATAAGAGGTAATGTTCTTAAAGCTCTATATAATCTTGGATATAAAGAAATTGAACCGGATTTAATTGAAATGTTAAAAACCAACAACAACTTTATGAAAGCATCAGCACTATGGGTTATTTCTCAAACCGGAATCTCTACCAGTTCGCTTGAAGATGCTGCAGGTGAATGCCTTTTATCCGACGATGAAATGGTCGTGAATAATGCCAAAAAAGCCTTAAAAGCTATTTCAACACCAAGAGCACAGGGATACCTTCATTATCTGCAAAACATGAATCCTGTTTTAACTGAAAAAACTCACCCAAATTGAACAAAGGTGTTTCTGTTTGCATACCACACGCACATTATATGTTTTTTTAAAGATTTTCATGCTCGCCGGGCGGACACGACTCCCGCGGTAGCAAGTAAAAATTCTATATATGAAATCCGAAATTCGAAACAGGAATAAAACATTGTTTAGATTGAAGTTTGGGGGCGTGTGGAACCCGGTGAATAGCTCCAATTTACAAATGTATTCAGATAAAAACACTCGCAAAAACTACAAAATACGATTAGCTGCACAGCGACACTCCCGCAGAAAAGGTTTTTGCCTATGAAAGTCAAGCAGGTGGCTTAACAAGAAACAAATCCCTGCCTCACAATGACTGTAAAACCCATTTTAAAAACAAAAAGGTTTTGAACCCGGTTTTAGTACTCCAACTGACTAACAAGGCCTGGGGTGAACAGTTTTATTAGTTATTTTAAACAAGGTTAATTATAAAAAATTCAAATAAATGTACTCTTGTAATTAAAGAATTTTTTAATAATACCGATAAATATAACAAGAATACGGGGAAATAATTCCAGGGAAGGAAATCTCTTCCAGGGATGGAAGGACCCCCTCCTTAAAAAGAAAGGCAGGTAAGCCATGGATATCAAAGGATTATCAGGTGCTTACGGGGCCGAACCTTATAAACCATCTGTTGTTAACAACAAAAAGGCAGCTCCGGAAAAATCGGTGGTTAATCAAAGAGAACAACTTGAACTCTCCAGTACCTCTCAATCTCTTCAGAAAGTACGGGAGACTCTTAATGAATTACCGGAAATCAGGATTCCTAAAGTCGAAGAGATAAAAACCAAAATCAGATACAACGGCTATCCGTTGGAATCCAATATCTACAAAGCACTAAAAAAACTGGTTGAGAATGAAATTCTAAACCAGTTTTAATCTCTTCACTCTCTTTCATGGATATAATTTCATATCATCCATGAATTTTGCTTGCTTTTTTTGCATTCCTAACCCATATTTAAAAACTGTTTTTCAGCCCGGGTGGCGGAATAGGTAGACGCTACGGACTTAAAATCCGTTGTCCTTTTTGGACGTGCCAGTTCGATTCTGGCCTCGGGCAATTAAAAAAAATAAGCCACATCTCAAAAAAATTCATTTTTGCCTTTCTACCCTACTTTTTTGGTTTTTCAGTTTCTCTCAACAACAAAATCGTGCTATTATTGCCACACAACTACAGAATAAAATTCATAAATACAATCTTTTACTGTTTTTTGTTCCAGATTTTTATATCTATCACACTCCCCTCCTTGCCACACAGATAACATTTTCAGGCTGCCATCTGTTTTGCGACTCCTGATCCGGCATTTTTATTGCAATTCATCTGTTTCTACATAACCAACGCTTTAACCCTTTAATTTAAACCGGAGGCTTAATATTATGATTAACCTTTTTGTACTCCTTATTCTGTCTATTATTCCTTTTTCACTCTGCGGCCAGGATTTCCAGTCAAAAATCCTTTTTAAAGCTACTACGTATAACTTGTACAGCATTTCTCAATGTCCAGGTTCTTCAGTATGGGCAATTGGAACTCCCCACTGGAACCAAAACAGTCTAAGTTATCAAAGCACAGTTCTTTTTTCCAATGATACGGGTAAAACCTGGGAAAAAAAAGATGTTCCTGTAGTCGGTAAATTTACATCTGTTTTTTTCTCCAATAATAATCATGGCTGGATCTGCGGAGAAAATGGTCTCATTTTAAAAACTGTCAACAGTGGCAAAAACTGGAACAGTACCATCCTTGACCAGAATTTTGACATCCAGAATATCTTTTTTACAAACCCAACTACAGGATATGCTGTAGGACACAATTCCCAAACTGCCCGTGTATGGAAAACCGAAGATGGCGGGGTAAACTGGCAGACGCAACTACTTCCTTTGCAGTTGACACAACTCAATTCAGTAAAATTCGCAGATTCGCAAAAAGGCTGGATTTGCGGTTCATACAGTTTAAGCGGTAATAATTATGGTATCATTTTATGTACAAAAGATGGCGGGATAAACTGGGATGTTCAATTCAACGAGCCTGAGGAGTTGACTTTTACTACCCTGTTCTTTACAGATCCGGAATATGGCTGGGCAGCCGGTTTCAATACAGCCAATTCAAGCAGCTCAACCATATTTAAAACTTCAGATGGCGGAAATTCCTGGACTCCACTTGCAACGCAACACAAAATCTACTCGCTTCACTTCATCGACAGAAACAGAGGTCTCGCAGGGGGTATTCCGGCCAATTCCGCGAATGGACCCAAACTGCTCAGAACAGTAAACGGTGGACAACATTGGGATGAACTGACAGTAAAACCCCATACAGGTGAAAATATTTACGGTGTATGGGCTAACCAGAATAGTTTTATAGCAGTCGGATACAGAAGTCTTGTGTGCACAGGAACTCAGCCATGGGGCAATATAAACGTGGAATCCAAACATATACAAAACCGTTTCAGTTTTAACAGCATCTATTTTAAAGATAAAAATAATGGTTGGGTTGCTGGAACCAAACCATGGTTTGACCATGGTAATCAGATTATAATGAGAACCGAAGATGGCGGGAAAAACTGGAGTACCGTTTATGAACGGGATACTATCTGTGATGTTTATTCACGCTTGTTCAGCAGAGTCCGTGATATTGTAGTTTTTGATGACAATAGCGGCATTGCTGTTGGCGATATCAAATCACATCCCTGCGATCAAATGAGTGCAACAGTACTTACAACCGTTGATGGTGGAAGAAACTGGCGGATTATGCAAAATATGCGCGACAGCATATATGCCTTTCATGCCATAGATAAAAACAATATCTGGCTGATACCTCAAATCAACAATGGTTTACTGCATCTATGGAATGGAAATCCTGTCAGTTTACAAAAAAAAGAATATGGCCTGCAGGTCAATTTTTCCGGACAGGGTGACATTTTCTTTCTTGATGCAATGCGGGGATGGATTGCAGGTGGTAAAGGCATCATTGCAGCTACCAATGATGGAGGTACAAGCTGGCAAATAACAAACAATGGTGTCAGTTCCAGCAGCACATGCCAAACCATATGGTTTACAGAAGAATTGAAGGGATGGATCGGAGGCAATGACCTGTATCAAACTGCTGATGGTGGCAAAACCTGGGTTAAACGGGATGATGTTCAGTTTAATTCGACTGAAATTTTTGACATTAAATTTACAGACAGTAATAATGGATGGCTTGCCGGAGACAAAGGTATTATTATGAGAACCTGCAATGGCGGACAAACATGGATTACAGAAAAAGGCAGAGAAAACTTCCAGAGAATCAGGGCAATCCATTTCATTGATGATTCAACAGGCTGGGGATGCGGTGATGACGGAACGATTGTTTCAATCAGAGGTACCACATCAAATTCAATTGTAGAAAGATTTAAACACAAGGTTCCTGCATTTGCAATAAAATCGCTCAAACATGGTATTCATGTCTCATTTGATTCGCCCAGAAAGGATATCGCCTTTTTGGAACTGATTGATCTGCATGGAAGAAAACTCACAAGAATCAAAAAAAGTGTTTCTCCCGGTAAAAACATCATAACCATTCCAACACATGAAAAAAGTTGCGGAGTGTATATTGTAAAATACGTCTGCTCTGATTACTCCCTTGCAAATAAAATTACAATACAATAAACCTGGATCGACAGATATGAATTTCATCAGATTCAATAACCACGGCTAACAGCCGTGGTCTGGCTTACCGGACAAAGCCGGGAAAAGAATACAATATTTACTTGTGCAGTCTGGAATTGTCGTTGCATCAAAGCTGTATGTGTTTGTCCCCTGCCCCGAAAAAAAAACAATCAGGAGCCCTTTTTAAGTTAAGCTGCCAATCTGGCCTGTTTTTCAGATAATAATAATCGGACAGCTCTATATCCCCCAGAATTTTCTGCATATATTGAACATCTCTTCGATGCGCATGTCATAAGTGTGGTTGGCCAAAACATTTTTCTGGGCTCTTTTTGCGATTTCCCTGCTTTCATCCTCATATTTGAGATAGTAATCAATAAGTTTAGTACACTGTTCCAGAGAATTGAATTGAACTATTTCCCGATCTGGACCTTCAGTCTGGAAAAAACTTTTGTTGCAACTTCGACTATCTGTCAGAAGAAATGCGCCACTTGCAGCACAGTCAAATATACGCTGGGTAAAAGCTGTACGAATCTGAATCCTGTTTACATTGAGATTTATTCTTGTAGAGCGATAATATTTACACAGATTTGTGTAATAACATGCATCTGTTGATACCTGTGAGGGATCAATAAAAAGCTGCCAGTATGAATCACCAAAACAGATGAACCGGTTTTTGTATTTTTTTGCAATGGCACTGATAAAATCACGTCTGTAAAAATATCCGATCAGCCATTCAACCATAAACAAAAGTGCACGATCATTCAAAGAAGTTTTGCCTTTCCAAAGGTGATCATTCTCAAGAAGATACTGGTTTATGTTAAGAGATGGATTTTGAAAATAGGCTCTCCTGAGTCTGGATTGTAACGATACTAGCTTTTCCAGCTCCCTGCCGCTTGGTTCATCAATAATCGAATTAATAAACTGACAACTAGAATTTCCAACAAATGCAATATCCCGTTTAAATTCGACTTCACCAATGCTGTTGAAATATGCCGGATCTGTTGCCAAAGGAAGAAAAAACGCATTCATTCCTTTTACTCTCATTTCAGGCAAAAACGATTTTTCTGTAACAAAATCGATTCTTCTGTCTGAAAATTTTATCACCCTGTTATGGAAAATTTCTTCATAAAACGGATAATCATGATACCAATTTATGTGATAACAGCCGTTATCAGTCAAAGCCGATGGTATTTTGCCTGCATAATCACACCCTGCATCATTGATTGTCAGAACTACAGCAGGAAAATGTGATTTAAGTTTGTCGATTATTGAATCTGTCTGAACCGATGCAGGGTACTGTGGAATATTTACATTAATTGTTTTTATATCAGTTCTTTTTTCAAGTGAATGAAGAATCTCTTTGGTTAAGAATGTATGTGAATTGAAAAATATAAGATTCATAAACTATCTCACTTGTTAAATCAAAAACGCATTTTCCTGCAAAAACATTAATTTGTCCCGACTGGAATGATTTTCTTGCGCCATACATACCGGTTTATATTTTATTCCGGAAAATGCTGTTAAGCTATTCATTTCTCTTAACTGAAAAATGTAAAACAATTTTCAATTACAGGTATTTATTATATCTGAAAGAATCCTTGATGTCAAATCGATAACTTTATTACAGAAAAAAGACGCGGACTTTTCCTGTCTTTTGCCGCAAAGAGATATTTACCTGAATAGTAATGATTCCTTTACGCGAGTCTGTTTCGCGAACATTGGCAAAAAAATCAGATCCAGAACGCTTAACTATGCAGTTATACGATAACGACAACGATTGTAGTTTTTTTTCACCATTACCTTATGATTTTCACAGCCATAAACCCCTTTCTGGGGTAGTGCCGCTATGCAGCACATTCCCGCACTGCGGGACAAGCTGTAAATTAATCGTCTCCATTCAGGATTTATTAATTGCCGGAATATGAGATTTTAAAGAATATATTTTGGAGTATGGCAATGTTTTAGTATTTTGGAATAGATTTTTTTCTGATTTTTTGTTCAGATTTAGAACTGTGTCCAAACTTGTAAGGAGATGCCAAATGAGCAATTTCGATCAAACACTGGTTTTAATAAAACCAGATGCTCTTAAAAATTCGCTGACAGGGTATATTTTTTCAACTCTTTCTGAATTCCATACCGGACTTCGCTTTGCCGGTGCCAAGATAGTGCATGTTACCTCGATGCTGGCAGAGGAGCACTATTCTGAACATCACGGTAAACCATTCTTTCCATCACTTATAGAGTACGTAACAGGACAAATTCACTTTAAGAATGAACCTGAAAACCAGCGTGTTATTGCGATAGTCTACATGGGCAGAAATGCAGTGAAAAAGGTCAGGGAAATATCTGGCCCGACAAATCCGGAAAAAGCCAGAGAGGAAAAACCTGGATGCATCAGAGCATTGGGTACAGTTCATTTGATTAAAAATGAAAAAGGTGAAATAACAGGCGACAGAATGGACAATCTGATTCACGCATCAGCTTCAGATGAAGAAGCAGAGAGAGAAATCAAAATGTGGTTCAAACCAAATGATATACCTCCTTCAATGCACGCTTATGAAACCCGGCAAAGTGAACAACATTTTTATTATAAAAATGGAAAACTATCCGAAAATTATCTGCCACAAAGCGTGTGCATTCTGGCTCCAGGTGATATTGCCTGGAAATCGGATCTGGAAGGCTTGCAAAAAATTGCAAATAACCAACCATCTTCAATTACACTGCAGGCAATAATCGCAAAATATCTGGTAAATGAAAATCGCAATGAAATGTAATAATGGATGGCTGGTATCGGTATAATATCTAATGCAACAATATTGCACTGCAACAGTCCTTGTTGCATACAACAACAAGGACTGTTTATTATAAGGGTACAGATCAGCCATTTTATTTGATAAAGGTTTGTAACTAATTGTAATTTAGTACCATACAATAATTAACCATTTCAGCAGGACTAACAGTTATTTTTGGCATGAAACTCGCATATAATGGAAGTAATAAAAATTATAACTGTTATCCTCAGAATGAAAAGGAAATATCATGAAAAAAACTGGTACATATTTCATATCGGCAATGGTCGCCCTGTTCTTTTTGCTCCCATTGAATTCCTGCAGTAAAGATAATAAACAGAATAAAAATAACCAGTCGATATCTGAAGAGATAAAGACAATCAGTTCCACTGATGAACTGAAATCACTCCTCGAAAATTCAGATAAGCTCCTGATCTTTGATCTTTATGCAGACTGGTGTTTACCTTGCAAGATACTTTCTCCGATTTTCAGTTCTCTTGCCAAAGAGCAGAAAAACAATGCTGAATTCTACAGAATTAATGTTGACAAAAGCCCTGAGCTTTCCTATACATTTGGAGTAAGGGGTATTCCCTATGTTGTTTTTGTTAAAAACAGGGAAATAGTTTATTCACTGACAGGAGTAAATCCCAAAGAAAGTTATGAAAAGGTGATTACTTCGTGTGGAGATGCAACTAATGAGCTTTGTATGGAAAGGCTTAAGGACCTGTAAAAAAATTCTGAATTGTTAAAATGCGTCTGTGGATTTATGGTTATCTTGCATTTTTCTGTTCAATGTGCTACATTTAAAATATGAAAACAAACAAGCTGATTTTATTTCTGTTTTATATTCTGGCATCCTTAACAATTCACCAAACTTCTTATGCAGATGAAAACATTCCACCAGTTGTAATCAACCCTGTTATTGTGGAATTTGATTCTTTTCCTGATATTCCCGAATCGATGAAATTGTATGTTGGCGATATCATTGATTCTTACTCCAAAGACAGCGCAGACATATTGGGTTATACCAGAACCGGAATAAAAAAGTATGCTCCTGTTGTTTGTTCACCCTCATTTCCAGACTGTTTTAAAAAATCTCTTCAACAGTTACTGTCACAAAAAGGGAACCTCAGTTCAGATGCCAGCTCTGCTCAACATATCATTGAAGTTAATATTGTTGAATTATCACTCACAGAAAATTCCCGTTTTCTGTCTCAGACCATTGATATTATCATGAAAGTTGAAGTATCGATTGTTGATCCATTAAGCTCTGATTATGTCCGCAAGCTTAAAATTGAGAGTACAAATACAAAAAAACATATGGATACGACAAAATACGCCGAAGAAGTAGCCCGCGGTGTAATTTCCAACATAATAAATGAGATTCTTAAGAGTCTCATTTCATGAGTTAACAAATTATCACTTTAATTTATATCTTTTTTTCTGTATTTTATCTTGTCGAATAACTTTCCTTTTGCCCTGCATTAACAAGATAGAGGAATTTTGGCCAGATCTGTTTTTTCCGGAAACTATATACGGCTTTCCACAATGATGTTTCTGGAATTTTTTGTATTAGGTGCAACAAATCCGGTTTTTTCCCTTTACCTAAAAGATCAGTTAAACTTTTCCGGTTCTCAAACCGGATCCATTCTTGCAACATCTGCGGTTTCTGCCCTTATCTCTCCTGTTATTGGAGCAATGATTGCCGACAAGCTGATCCGTGCAGAACGGCTCCTTGCAGTAATCCATTTTTGCGGAGCTGCTGTCATCTACTTTTTATCTGTCCAAACCGGATTTATTCAGGTATTAGCTCTTTATCTTGTCTACTGGTTGCTAATAGGACCATCAGTGGCATTAACAACGACAATCACATTTCACCATTCTCTTAACAATTCAAACAGTTTTGGTATAATTCGTTTATGGGGAACTATCGGCTGGTTTGCAGCAGCATGGGTATTCAGCTATGTTGTATCGTTAAATAATAATCCCGTCGATTCTTGTGGTAATCTGCATTGGGCTCTTTATCTTGCCTGTGCGGCGTCTGTTATTCTGGGCCTCTATTCATTTACCCTCCCTACAGGAATTGGTAAAAAAGAAAAATCCAGTAATTTCAATCTTAATGATTCCTTAAAAATTGTCCTTAAACCACAGATTCTGTTATTAGCCATGTTTTCCATAATTATTACCTTTGCCGATCGTTTTTACATGTTTGGTGCTGCTCCGTTTCTCAAAACACTGAATTTTTCTGAAAGTAAAATAATGCCTGTACTTAGTATCGGCCAGGTACCGGAAATTGTTGGTCTTTGTTTTCTTGGTTTTTTCCTGTCACGTTTGGGATTAAAAAAAGTATTGCTGCTTGGAATATTCTTCGAAATTTCCAGATTTGTTATTTTTTCAACAGGAACAGTTGGCCTCCCCCTTATGGCAGGCATCAGTTTTCATGGTCTTACCTATGCTTTTTTCTTTATTCCGGTTACAATATTTCTGGATAATTGCAGCGATCGTTACTCAAGAGCCAGCGTGCACCAGCTTTTCTCCATAATTACTGGCGGGATTGGCAACCTTGCAGGTAACCTACTTGCCGGTTTTGCTGCAGATATTTTTACAGTTTCATCTTCTGATTCACAAATAAACTTTACCCATTTCTGGATTGTGCCATTGGTATTGTCCATTTTGGGACTTTTTGGAATTTCAATCTGTCTAAGGGATAAAAAGCAGAAAGTCGATACCGGTATGCCTGAATTTGACAAAAGCGAAAAGCCGGTTTTTTCTGAATCATGATTAAACAGTACACGGCTTTTAAAATCACCATGTAGGTATATTCAAGATTAATTATCATGTGCGCTGATGCCGTCAACTGATTATAAGCCAATTTTTATATAATAAAGATAAGATTAATTTGTTACGCCGAGCGTTTCTATGGGACGATAGTTGAGATGGTCGACTTTTTTTGATTATTTCCGATTTCCAGTAAATCGGAAATATTCACAGGGTTCCACACGCCCCCAAACTTCAATATAAACAATGTTTTATTCCTGTTTCGGATTTCCTATTTCGAATTTTTACTTGCTACCGCGGGGGTCGTGTGCACTCGGCGAGCATGATCTTTTTAAAAGCACACATATTGCGGCCAGCTAACATGAAACTTATCACATCAAAAAAATAATTTTTTACATTCATATTAAAACCCCAAAAACTGCTTATTACAATCCTTTTACCGTATATTACTAACTACAAATTATCGATTGTTATGCTTAACTTTCTTTTTTTTTTCCAATTGAATATAATACAGGAACTACAAACAGACTTATCATTACTGATGTAATCCACCCTCCCAGAACAGAAACTGAAAATGTACCTTGAACTGACCCTTTAGACAAAACATGAAAAACCAGCATCAGAACAGTAGTTACGCTCATTATAATGATTGCCCTGAATTTTTCTTTACACGCCTCAACAACTGCATCAATACGAGTCCTGTTGTCGCTGGCAAGCTTATCCGCATATGATATTATCAAAACCGCACTGTTCACAACAATTCCAGCAAGTGTAAACATTGACATAACAGCTATAACAGAAATTGTCTGCTCCGCAATAAACAAAGTCCAGAGCCAACCTGCAAACCCTGACATAATTGCAGTCATTACAATTAAAGGTTTTACCATTGATTCGAAAACTCCTGCCAGCACCATAAAAACCAGAATAATGGCAAGTACTGCAACAACAGTTAAATTACCAAAAAACTCTTCTATAATTTCCATCTTTCCGGCATAATCTATTTCGTATCCTGGTTTCAGGATAATACCATCTGTCAGTTTTTTCAGTTCTTTTGTTTTTGTTGCAGGTTTTCCTTCAATAACATTCATGTTGACGATTACAAGGCGTTCCCGATTTTTTCTGGTAATACGCCAAACTCCATTTTCCCGAATTATGTTGGTAACCGCTTTCACAGGTATAATGCCGGACTGTACTGGAATTGAAATGTTTTCAATATCAGAAATTGTTTTTTTTTCTTTATCTGCGTACTGAACCCTGATTGTATACTTATCGTTATCTTCACGGAAAAGAGCAGTTCCGCTCCCCGACAGATATGCACTGGCAGTTCGACCCATCTGTGCTACTGTTATCCCGTACTCTTCGATCAAATTTCGGTCCGGGACCAGTTTTATCCGGGGTTTTGTGGTTTTGGGCATAATATCGATATCTGCCAATCCTTTAACAGTTCCTGCCATGTGTACAACTGTATCTGCAATACTCAAAATCTCATCAATTTTTTCTCCGGTAATTTCTATTCTGATATCCGATTCGTTTTTTCTTTTTCCTAAGCCATTTTTTCCAATCGAGAATTTTGCATCTGGAATGTCTGCCAATATAGGCCTTATTTTGCTTATTACCTCATTTGTAGTTCTACCACGATTTTTTCCAAGATTAACTTCAACAATTGCCATATTTTTTTCATTACCGGCCTCATTACCACCAATCGTTCCGTAAAGAGATTCTACTTCAGGAATGTCAATTATCCTTTTTTCGACTTCTGATAATACATGATCTGTTTCAGACAAAGAGGTACCTGATGGCATCTGGATAGTAATTTGAAAAATTCCCTGATCAATTTCCGGCAAAAACTCAACACCGATTTTCGGCACTACATACCATACCGAAAATGCGCAGACAGTTATAAAACCTGCAATGATCAGTAATTTTCCTTTTATTGCGAATCTCAGGGTTTCAGCATACAGTTTTGCAAAAAATTCCAAGAGGCATTCTATTCCTTTTTTGAGTTCAGTATTCTTGTTTGTTTTTCTGAAGGCCCACGAAGTCATCAGCGGAACAAGTGTACAGGAAAGAAGCAAAGAAATTGCAGCACCTGTTAGTAGAACAATACCGATTGTCCTGTAAATTAGAGCCGCTAATCCATGGACCATAGCAGAAGGAACAAAAACAGCCATGATTACTAAAACAGAAACAGACAGGACTTTACCGGAATCATTGACTCCCATCACCGATGCATCCGCTGTCTTAATCCCATCTTTAATGTACTTTTTAATGTTTTCAAATACGACAACTGTATTTGTAACTGTTATAACTGCTGTTATACAGAGTGAAATCAGTGTAATAATATTCAATGTGAAACCTGCAATATATATCACACTGAAGGAAATTATAACCGATGTCAACAAAGTAAATGAAGTAATCAGCGTTACACGGAACCCGCCAGTAAAAAGAAGCAGCATGATTATGACAAGTATCAAACCAGTCAGAAGATTTTTTAGTATTTTACCAGTGCACTCCTTTATGTACAAAGAACTGTCACTGACAATCCTTATGGATAAACCATCAGGTAATCTGTCATTTAACTTTTCGACTGTTTTCCTGATCTGGCCGGCAACATGCACCGTATTGGCATCCGGTTTTTTTGTAACAGATATACTGATGCAGTTCTGACGGTTAAACCTGCTCAGATCACCAGACTCCTTATATGCGTATTTAATTTCGGCAAGGGAGTGAAGAGGTACTGTAATCTTCTCTGTTTTTTCGGTTTCAACAGGTATACCAATATTTCTTATCTGCTCCAGAGTCTGCGGTCCGCTTTGTATATTAACCATGTATTCTTTACGAACCCCACTTACACTGCCAATCGGAATATCTGTTGTTTGCGACACAATAATCTCAGTTATCTGATCTACAGACAAACCAAGACCATCCAGCCGATATTTGTCAAGATTAACATGAATTTCTCTTTCCAGCCCTCCCCTTATTAAAACAGATGCAACATCGTCAATTTTCAACAGGTTTTCTTTAATGGTATTTTCTGCAATCTTACGAATCGTTTCTGGATTCTGATTTCCGGTCAAGACAAGTAACGATACCGGATTGTCATTGATTTCGACACTGTTTATTAAAGGTTTTTCGTAAGCAGGAGGCATTTTCCAGGAAACAGCATCAAGTTTATCTTTTACATCAATTACAGCCAGATCAGGATTGACTTCGGGATCAAATTCAAGGACAACATATCCGACTTCCTCATAAGCGAAAGATTCAATATTCCTGGCTCCTTTGACAGCCGATATTTTTTCTTCAATCGGTTTCAGTACTGTTGTTTCAATTTCCAGAGGGCAAGCCCCTTTACAGGTTGTTTTAATCGTGATATAAGGCTGTACTGTATCGGGAAACAAATCTACCGGCAGTCTGAAATAATTGATAATACCAGAAATTACAAACATTAGAATGACCATAAGCATGGCAGTTGGACGTTTTACACTTAAACCTGCTAAAAACATTTATTTCCCTTCACATCTACCTCTTTTGTACATTTTGCCTCCAAAATGGCCAGGTTGCAGCTATCTGTTTACAATTAACTTTTCCGATTCGGTGACCTGCTCAACAATATTTACTTTAGCACCATCATATAACAGGCCTGCACCTCTTATTACCACCAGGTCGGATTCATCGATTCCTGATATTATTTCACATCTGTCACCAGATCTTTTTCCTGCTTCAATGGCAATTTTTCTTGCAGAAGAATCATTTGCAAGAAATACATATTTCATTGTACCTTCATTTAAAATGTCGTCAATATTTAACGAAATAACATTTTTTTTGAAATCAGTAATTACTTTGACAGGAATGTGCATGGCAGGTTTTATTAAATGTCCTGGGTTGTCAAAAACAGCTTCTATTTCAAACATATGTGTTGAACTGCTTCCTGCCAGGGAAACATTTTCGATGAAACCATTCACAGAATCCTCACCAACTATAGCAACAGCTTTCTGTCCGGGTTTGAATCTGTTGATGATTTTATCACTGATTTTTAGTGGTATCCTTATCTTTTCAATCTGAGCAACAGTAACCAGATCTTCTCCTGGTGTTATTTTACTGTTGGGAGTCTGGTGAATACTTACAACAGTACCAGAGAATGGAGAAAGAACAAACTGACTTTTCCTTACAGCATCAAGGTCTTCTTTTGCTTTCATATATCCGGCATTGATTTCATCAATCAGTTCCTGGGAAACGCCACCCTGTTCAGCGAGTACCCTGATTCTCTGGCGGCTTTTATGTGCATTTTCATACTGTTGTTTTACGACATCATAGTTTTGCGCATGATCCGGTTCAATAGACATCAGTGAAGTATTTTTTTCTACATAATCACCGATCTTAGCACGGATATCAATTATTTTTCCTGGAATTGCTGCAGTCACTGTTGTTTGATAATATCCCCGGGCCGTTCCGCTTAACAGTTCATATACCTGAAAGGTATCTTTTTTTACTGCTAATACTGAAACCGGTATTCCCTTTCTTTTCTGAATCTCATCAATACTGTCGTTTTCCGCTTTTTTCTGTGCAGAACAATGAAGCAATAAAAATGTTGATGCACAAGCCAAAAGGATCGAATATTTACCAATGTCTAAACAATGCATGTAGTTTTTCATTTAAGAATCCGTTCAGTTGACATTTTTATCAATAATCCTCGATATCACCCATAAGAAGGTATAAATCAACCAGGGCGGTATGGAATTCATATTGAGCGGTATTAAATTTTATCTTTGCCTTGTTCAGTTCAAATTCAGCATTCTGAACATCCAGCAGAGTTTTACTTCCGTTTTCATACTCGTTTTTGGCCAGAGCATATCGTTTTTCAGAGAGTTCAAGTACCAGAACGATGGCATCCATCCGGTCCCGGTTAAGTACAACTTTTTCGTATGCCTTTCTTGCCTGGAGCTCAATCTGTTCAATCTTCTTTTGTTTTATGAATCTGAACTGATCTTTATCTGCATAAGCTTTTCTTAATTTATGGTTTCTTGTCAAACCGGTAAAAAGATTCCATGTCAGACCAACAAAAACATTTATATTATCGCCCCATATTGCCTTTGGAAAATTACTGAAACCATCAAATAATCCTGTTTTGTACAATGATGCGCCGGCAAAAACATATGGATAAAAATCTGTTTTTGCCATATCAACCATTATTTCCTTTAGTTCTTCTTTACCTTTAAGCTGACTGATCTGATAGTTACTTTCCCTGACTTTTCCAAGCACCAGCTCAAGCGGTAATTCAAACACAGTTTCCGGGAACTCTCCTGAGACCGAAAAACTATCCGGTATTTCGATTATTCCGCTAAGAGTAACGAGTGTTTCATAAGTCAAACATTTCGTACTTTGCGCTTTTTGAACTTCGATTTTTGCATTCTCCAGGTTCAATCTTGAAGAAAGTGTATCCAGTTCACTTGCCTTTCCAATAACATATCGTACAACAGCCAGTCTGTGGGTTTCCTTTGCAAGCTCAACAGCTTTATTTTGAATATCAACACTTTTCTGGGCCAGTAGTGATTCAAAATAGATTTTGACAATATCTGCCTTTATTTTCATTTTCATGTCATAGTAGCGGCATATATTTATTCTCTGGGCAGTCTTTCCCGATTGAATCTCCTTGCTGATTTTGCCTTGTGCAAATATGGGCTGATTCAAGGTAAGCGAAAGGATTGCTGAATCACCTGGTACATTTTGCATTTCACTAATAAGATAGTCAATTGATGCATAGGTAATTGATGATCCCGTTCCCCGAAGCATTCCAGTGTGATCTTCCATATCTTCATATAAACTTCTGATTTTTTCAAGACCTTCAGATTCCATCAAGGACTGCAAAGGGTGAAGCGGGCTGATCTGTTTGAATGCATGACTCATTGTTATTGACGATCGCAATTGGGGCATGGCTTTACCCCGGGCTTCGGAAATACCGGCATTGGTTTTTTCCATCTCTTTTTCAATGCTTCTAAGCTGTTTTGAATTTCGCAAAGCTTCTGCAATCAACTCTTCCAGTGTATATGTTCTTGCAAATAGAAAGCAACTGAAAACAATGATCTGAATTAACGATTTTTTAATAATTGCGAACATCAGTTTTTCCGGATACGCTACAAACAGTAATATTTTTTTTAATCGCTTCAACAACCTTGATCGGTTTTTGACACTTCACCCTGCAAATAAACATGGTAGCCTGTTCACAAATTTATTTAAACAGGTGTGGTAATAGAATTAATATAAGTTTTATCGGTACTTTACGCACATGGTATTAAAAATATCAGCGAAAATATCGGCTTGCTCCAACTCCCACCTATCATTATATTAGAAGAAACGATTCTCTCTTTCATCATCATCAGTGGTTAATACTGCATAATTTTATTAAAATGACACACAACAAAAACACAGGATACAACCATGCAACGATTACTTCTGATCTCAAATCGCCTTCCCATTACCGTTGAAAAGAAAAAAGGTACACTTTCCTATACAAAAAGTGTTGGTGGCCTGGCAACAGGTCTCGATTCTTTCTACCGCTCATATAATTGTAGCTGGATTGGATGGCCCGGAACCTATAGTGAGCGTTTCAATGAAAATGATACTCAGCAGATAACAGAATCATTACTGGACCAGAAATGTTCCCCTGTTTTCCTTTCAAAAAATGACATAGACAACTACTATTATGGATTTTCAAACAGAACGATATGGCCGCTGTTTCATTACTTCCCGCTCTATGCAGTATACCAGAAAGAGCACTGGAAGTCCTATGTAGAAGTAAATAAAAAGTTCAGGGATGCCGTACTTGGAATATATGAAAAAAATGATTTTATTTGGATTCATGATTATCAGCTCATGCTTCTCCCCAACCTTATCCGTGAACATATTCCTGATGCAAATATCGGTTTTTTCCTGCATATTCCGTTTCCGTCCATGGAAATTTTCAGGCTGATCCCCTGGCGCAAGGAACTTCTGGCCGGAATGCTCGGTGCTGATCTGATAGGATTCCATACCTATGACTATATCCGCCATTTCCTTAACAGTATCCGGCGACTGCTTGGAATTGAGCACAAACTCAGTCAGATCATTTACCAGAACCGGATAATAAGAACTGATGTTTTTCCGATGGGAATTGAATATGAACATTTTGCAAACATAAAAAACATCCCGGATCTGAATAAAGAAGAAAAACATATTAAAAAAAGTATCGGAAACAGGAAAATCATACTCTCAATAGACAGGCTGGATTACACAAAAGGTATTCTTCAGCGTCTTGAAGCATTTGACTGGCTGCTTGATAAGAATCCACAACTTAAGGGAAAGGTAACAATGGTTCTCGTTGAAGTTCCGTCCCGCACAGGTGTTGATTCTTATCGCATGCTCAAAAAACGTTCTGATGAACTTATTGGAAGGATTAATGGCAAACATGGAACTATTGAATGGGCCCCTATTTTAAACTTTTACCGGGTCCTGCCTTTCAAAACACTTGCTGCCTTTTACCATCTCGCAGATGTTGCTGTTATTACACCTCTTCGGGATGGAATGAACCTGGTAGCCAAAGAATATGTGGCCGCAAAAGGTGATAATAATGGCGTTTTGGTTCTTAGTGAAATGGCTGGAGCCGCACGTGAGATGGCTGAAGCCATAATCGTTAACCCCAACAGTATCGAAGATATTGCCAATGCGATTAAAGAAGCCCTTGAAATGGATCCACAAGAACAGATATCACGCATAAAAAACATGCAGAATCGTTTAAAAAGATATGATGTGAACCGGTGGGCACATGATTTCATGCTGCGGCTTAAACAGATTGAACACTCCCGGGAAATGTTAAAATCCAAAATTCTTTCTTCTGAAGAACGTAACACTCTTGAATTAAATTACGCTGACAGTAGAAAAAACCTGTTTTTGCTTGATTACGATGGTACCTTGGTTCCGTTTTCAAGAAAACCCAGGCATGCTGTTCCAGATGATGATTTGATCCAGCTTTTAAATGACCTTTGTGCAGATCCTCGAAATACTGTTGCTATCATTAGTGGAAGAGACTGTGAATCATTACAAAAATGGTTCGGAGATCTCGAACTCAATATTTTTGCCGAACATGGGGTATGGTTTAAAGAAAAGAGACAAGACTGGAGAACTCTTGAACCACAGCAAAAGGAGTGGAAAGACGAAGTCCGTCCAATTCTTGAAATGTATGTGGACCGGACACCCGGATCTTTTCTGGAAGAAAAAGAGTACTCTTTTTCATGGCATTACAGAAATTCTGATCCGGAACTGGCCCTTATCCGTGTTCGTGAGCTAAAAGATACATTGATACATCTTACCACTAATCTTAATCTGGGTGTTATGGATGGAAATGAAGTTCTTGAAATTAAAAATGCCGGAATAAACAAAGGAGCTGCAGCCAAGGCCCTTCTTTTTAAAGAAAAATGGGATTTTGTTCTTGCTGCAGGTGATGATATAACAGATGAGGATCTTTTTACAAGTCTGCCAGATACAACATACTCAATAAAAATAGGTCTTTCACCATCAAGTGCCCGTTACAGTATAGAATCTATTAATGATTTCCGGAATCTCCTCTCCAGTTTATCTTTAAACAGAACGGAGATTACCGCTTTTTGAAAGTTTTATAAAAACCGGATCTGACTCCTTTTTTAAACATCACAAAACCTGAAAATATTACTATTTTTATGAAAGTAATATTATATTTCTTATAATTTCGCGTTATTCTATACAATCAAACAGAAAAACTGAAGCTATAAAAACTTTTAGCAGTTTTAACTGCCGATAGATTTGTCTTGTAATAAAAGTTTTTACTGTTTTCCAACTGTAAAAATTTCAGGCCTGATAATGAAAATTGAACTTTTTATAAAAAAAATGAAAGAGTATCAGTTGCCACAAGCTGCAATAGCTTCTTTTGCACATTATTATTCGCTGTTTGTTAATGGAAATACTGGTTTTATTCCAGAAAATGAGATAACACCAGTACAAAAAGATGAAATCGACAGGTTGGCTGATCTTAACCATTATTACAATACAGGCAACAAATCTCTTGAAAGTACTGTTATCATCAAGCTCAATGGCGGCCTTGGAACTACAATGGGACTCAAGGGCCCAAAATCACTGATCCCGGTTAAAGATTCCCTGCATTTTCTGGATATTACAGCTTTGCAGATTCGTAAACTGAACAGCGGAAACAGATCCAGAATTCCACTTCTTCTCATGAATAGTTTCAAAACTGAAAATGAATGCCGCTCAGAATTACAGAAATATCCGGATATTAAAACAGATTTACCCGTTTCGTTTATTCAACATAAATTCCCACGCATTGATGTTTCAACTCTTGCTCCTGTTGTTTATCCTCGAAACCCTTTACTAGAATGGAATCCTCCTGGCCATGGTGACCTTTATACCGCACTGTTAACTTCAGGAATACTTGAGATTCTCCTGAAAAAGGGTTATAAGTATGCATTCGTTTCAAACATTGACAATCTTGGTGCAAACCTTGATTCCAGCATACTTGGGTATTTTGCAGAAAACAATTATTCATTTCTTATGGAAGTAACAGACCGCACCTGGATGGATCGCAAGGGTGGACATCTTGCACGTCTGAATGATGGCCGTCTGATTCTTCGTGAAGCAGCACAGTGTCCGGATGAGGAGATGGATAAATTCAAGGACATCTCCAGACACTGCTACTTTAACACAAACAATCTATGGATTAACCTGGTATCTCTGTATGATCTCATGAATCACAAAAACAGCATTCTTGAACTGCCGATGATTCGAAACCGTAAAAGGATAGATCCCTCAAGCAGCGATTCACCTGAAGTATTCCAACTGGAATCTGCCATGGGTTCTGCCATCTCTGTATTTGAAAATGCTGCAGCCGTTCGTGTTCCAAGGTCAAGATTCACTCCGGTTAAAAATTGTGAAGAGCTGCTTCTTTTATGGTCTGATTATTATCTGCTCACAGATGATTATAAAATTGTCCTTAACCCTGAACGGAAATCATCTCATGTTCAAATCAATCTCGACCCACTCTATTATTCCAGAATAGACCTGTTGAATGAACGGTTTCCTTTTGGTGCTCCATCACTTCTTGAATGTGATTCACTGACATTGAAAGGTGATATCCGTTTTGGAAAAAACGTCCGGATTATAGGTAACATATCAATATCAAACAGTAATTCAAAACCAATTTTCATTAAAGATAATTCTGTAATAAACAATGATATTACAAACTGAATCAGACAATTCTTTTTTTCTATCTGCTTTGCAGCATTTATCCCTTTTTCACTCCTGTTATCAGTTGTTGTCGGAATAAAGCGTGCAATTCACTCTGATTCTTGATTATCATTTTTGTTAACATACGTTTTTTTTCGAAAACAGCCCTGATAGAAAATATCAAACTATGTCTTCAAAACTTCATCAATTTCTCCTGGAAACTTATGAAAACCGGCACATGTTTACGTTTTCAAAAAAAAAGATGTCGGATATCCCGATTCAAATTGACGATCAGGATGATAATGACAAACTGGATGAATTCTGTAATATATTCTGTATAGTCGGCTCAAATGATAATTTCCGGATTGAACTAAGCGGCAACTTCCCGATTACAAAGGAAATATCCGATCTGGCCGAAATCTACAATGGTTTCTCCGACACTATCAATGGTAAAGTTATTTTACAACTTAACACCGAACAGATTGAAGTTCTGACCGACCTTGCAGACAAGATTCGTAAAACGTCCTTTTCGGGTCCATCAGTCAATAATGCCAACTGGATCTCCATCAGCGCCCGTACTATAAGTTCGCTTTATCGATTTGTAAGAACAATCAAGGAATTCAAAAATACCAGGAAAATAAATTAATCCTGTATCAGGACGACGATCCTAATTCTTAATTTCATCTGAACCGCATGTAACCAGTTGAACAGGATATGAAAACTGCCTGAATACCGGGTCTGTGAATGGATGATCCGCACCGGCAACAGCTATTCTGGCATCAATGTATACCATATATGTATTCTGAACATTCAGTTGCCATTTACAGGAAAACGAGCTGTTGTTTATCACACTTAATTGTGCTTTGTTAATCAGTTTCATGAAACCCCACTCACCATTAAAGGTAATATTCTGAGAAAAATTATCTCCGGTATAGATCTTCAGAACTGCAGATTTATTCTGAGCTGCAGGCCATTTGAAATAAGCTGATTTCCCTCCCGGGTGCAACTTGATCACCTGTCCTTCTACAACCAAATCAGCCCTGTTTTTATTTGACTTTGAAGGAGTTATTGTAATATCCATAGAACGGGGAGATCCATCCTGTTTAAAAAAGATATTTTTTATTCTTTCTGCACTTGAAAGTGAAGCTGCAAGATCAGGATTGAAATTTAGCTGCAACGTACCACTGGACTTGACCATCCAACCAGTTTCTTTCTTCACAATAAAAGCCGAAAGGATACGGTCATAAAACCCCCAGAAAGTACCGGTTGCAGGCCTGAAAAAATCCATAAAATCATTAAATGATGCATCTTCACCCCTGGGATTAAAAGGGAATCGACCAGAAAAACGTTCTGTAAAATTCTTTACAACTTCTGTCTGCCATTTCGAATTCAAAGCATTTGCAAGAACATCTGAAACTGCAGTACCGGTATACCGAAACGGATTTAGCAGGAGATTGCCCAGTGATGATGATAATTCCTCAGGCATATTGTTAAGTGTATTTTGAGTATAGTTCCACCCATCCAGAAGAGGATCACTCTCTTTTCCATTAAATACATTTATAACATTCTGCTCTCCCTGTGATTCAACAGTATTAAGCTTCTCGGCAAGTGTCAATATTTTATCTTTGTATCCTTCAAATCCCCCAAGGGCACCACCTGATGACCGGACAAATTTACGCAGGTTTTCAAAAAATTGATTATGATTGTCAAATGGAGAACTGCTTCCCAACGAAAAGCTTACTTTATCTTTTACTTTCCCGGTAATTTTGGAGGATTTAATTTTTGAAGCAGCTTCAAGTGCACTACTGCCAGCTTTCTCTGCAATGCTTTCGTTTTTTAACTGGGAATAATCAGCAACAGTTTCCATAAGGATCTGTAACTCTGAACCATCTGCCGCCAGTTTTTGTAAAATCCGTGAAGATCTTTTCATGTCACCAAAAGGTTCAGTTTCAACAGACCCAAGAAAACCAAGCCACTGAATCTTGAAATCACTCAGATATGCTTCCATCATATCGGATCTGAGTTTTTTAGTATCAAACGCACTTTCAGGAAGATCATCTTTAGTCATTCCAATAACCCAGTCGACCTTAAAAGGATTCCTTGCAGCATCTGTTAATGCATCGGAGACAAACTGATCAAATCCCTCCTGTGTATAAAGTGCACTTATTGTTTTGTTCGATTTCAGTATTCCCTCACTCTCCCGCTTCAGAATCTGATCGAGAGTAATCTCGGGTACATCACTGCTTAATTTTAAAATAACAGCCTCATATAAAGACCTGGCACCCGGAAGTCTGCTCAGGCGTCTTCTTGCATTGGAAACCAGGCGCTGATTTTCCTGAATTTTTGGAAACTCTCCCCTGCACAAATAAAACAGATACAATCCCATATTCTCATTCAATATGGTTTCAACCTGAGTAGGCAGACGCGATGTCTTTATAGTAGCAAGAACTGACTTTTTGATTCCTTCAAACAGTACTTTTCGTAATAATACGGTATCTTTTTCATTTTTACCGGAAGGCGCTCCTTCTGATATCAACAGATATGCTTTTAAAGATCTGTAAAGATCATCATATTCTTTTCCCGCAAGTTCTCCATAAGAATCTGTACGTCCGCGGATATCATATTCAAGATACCTCACAGCAGGTACAACCATGAATCTGCGTACCCTGTAAAAGTAACTCTTTTTCAGTTCTGATAATATTTCTTTACCATTATAAAATCCAAGCCTCATGCTCAGAGGCGCTCCGTGATCATCATATTTCTGTAACCGTACTATTTGTGACCTGACAACATCCATAGCCTTATATTGCTCTATCAAAGGCGCATCTTCGGCAGGTAACTGTTCCAGCGAGATCTGTACTTCATGGAGAAAAGTTTTTGTGTTTTTGTATGCCGAAAACATATATGCGCACACTACAAGAACCGATACTGTTAAAGCTGCTATAATGGAATAGTGCCGCGCCATCTGCTTTCGGGTTCTTTTCTGGGTTGCTTTTACCAGTGATTTGTTTTTAACCATTATTTCACGAAACAGCGGCAATACAAAAACTGATTTTATCTCTTTCAGGGTGGATCTTTTTTGTTCTTCATTATGGCGGGAATGAGTTCCAAACGCTTTATTCGGATTCAGCGGATGATTGACTATTGTAGAGCTGATACTGGATGTAGAAGTAACGGAAGTGGTATTTTGTTCGCTTTTCTGTTCAAAACAGCTTGTGAAATAAAATCCGCTGAAAATCGGCTTTCCTTCATAGCTTGACGATTTAAACAGTTCTGCAATCAGTGAACCCAGCTTTTGTTGAATTCCTTCAAAATGGATAACGAAACGACAGATCATCCGCTTTTTTGCTTCATCCCGTTCTTTATGAAGCTTATCCAGCCGCAGATCGGTCAGGGATTTGCACAACATATTGAATTCTTCAATGAAAGCAAATCTTGGTGTAATAGACTGAGATTTGGCAGAAAGAGTGGCACCAAAAATCTGTTCCTGACTTCTTTTAAGCTGCTCACCAAAATACTCCTTAAAACCTGGTACTTCATCTGTTCTGTTAAAAAGCAGATAAACCGGGAACTCAATACCCCATTGTGATATCAGCTCATCAATTCTGCTTCTGAGCTTTCGTGCGAGATCTTTTATACCTTTGTCATCACTGTTAAGAACCTCACTTGTATCTACAACAAGTGCGATTCCATCTACAGGATTCACAGGTCTGGCATCTTTTAGCGCAGCTATGAGCGCCTGCCACTCATCCTTGTTTTCCTCTTCCATATAACAGCCAGGTGTATCAATCCATACTGCTTCATTGGCAAAATACCACATAACCTGAGGCGCACCTTCAACGATCAATCCATCCTTTTCTGAAGGATAGCGGAGGGGGAAACTCAATCCTGAACCGGCTAAAAGAGAACTTTTTCCTGCTTTTGAGGTTCCACAGAGTAAAAACCATGGCCGTTCATAAAGGGCACTCTTTTTGAGTATTCCTCGTCTGTTAACGGCATCAGTATATCGGGCAACCGCCTCCCTGGTTTCTTTGCTGATTCTGGAAAAAACCTGTTGATTTCCCAGAAATGCAACACCCGATTTTTTAACTGAAGTTTTTGCAAAAACCATTCTTATAATTATCCATGAAATTGATGAAACCCAGAATAATACAGCTATAAACCATGAAAGATTATCCGGAATACGGGTCAAAACACCAATAACAGCAGCAGCTATCCCTGCAACAAACAGAATTAACCATGTGATAATCAGCCATGGTGATAATTTTTTCATAAATATTCCTTACAAGTTCTTAGCGATTGCATTTATCAGGTCATTTAAAACTGATCTGATTCAGCATTGTCATGATTTCGGTTAATTGAGAATTACTGAAACGAATTAAAACTGCGTAGAGTCCACCTGTAATTGCAGCAAGAATTAATGCAGACAACCATATCGGAAAAAAGAATCCACTGTTTTTTTTTCGCAAAGAGACATTGTCAGCTCTGCTCCCGTGAGGAGAAAGACCTGTTGAAGCCCGAATGCGTGTTCTGCGCAGCTTTCTCCCAAGATCATCTATAATTGCATGACGTTCTTCAAGGTTGAAAAGTTTGTATTTACCTTCAAATCCAAGCGATAAACAGATATAGTAAACCTCCAGAACATCTTTTTTCTTTTCAGTCTGAAGCAGAAGTTTTTGCAATTTGTTATAGAATTCTTCACCTGCGATATTATCACCAAACAGATCCAGCTGCAGCGGTCTGGAAAACCAGTAATCGCGACAAACACCGGGAATACTGAGCACAGTTTCATCAATCAATGCAACCAGTGCGTATTTTGCATCAAAAATTGATTCGCTGCTTATACCTGTTGCTTTACAGTTTTTCTCCAGCAGATTCAAAAAATAACCGATAAGTTTTCTGAGAGCCGCAGGCTCACCAAGATCTTCAGCTTCACGCATACGAATCACGATAAGAAAAATATCAGTACACAATCCGCTAAGGTCCTTGGCTGCTCCGAATGTTTTCGTTACATCAATTCTTAATGTCTGACTTGTAATTGTATCTACAAATGACGCACCCACATTGAAATCCTTGACAGTTTTAAGTTTTACATCCGACTTATTCTTTTAAAGCAAGCATTTCCAGTTTAAGTTCAGGATAGTTGTTTGGAAAATAAAATGCAATACTTCCGCTGCTTTGAATCCCGTTCCAGAACTGATTCTGCTGATCCAGAGAAAAATAGATGAATCCGGGTTTGGTCGAAAGGGTTTCAGGAGGACGCGATACATGCATGAGAGGTAATCCTGGCATTGCAGAAGAAATCAAAAGCTCAATTCTGTCACGCGAACACATTTTAATTCTTTGAAGAACCCCGACAATAAGTTCTTTTTCGGGGACACGCGCAGAAACACCTATATAAAATTTTGCACTTGATAACAATCTCTCATCCGGAACTTTACATACAAATGTAGCGGAATTAACCTGATCAATGGGAACGTTAACACATCCGGCTGAAATATCAGCCTCCAGTACCGTACGGATGATATGTTCAAGCCTGATTAGCGTTGCTGTAAGGTTCTGATGCTCGTACATGGGGAAATCTTTAAGAAAAACCTGTGCAGAAAAAGAACTCAGAGCACCTGCAAGCATGGAAAGATCGGTATACAATTGGAATGGGTGAGAAATACCGGAATTGTACTGATAATTTAGAAGCGGAGTATAAGTATTAAGAGTCTGAAGAAGTCGGAATGCAGTTTCTTCCGAACTTGAAAATTCTGCGAAACCGCCCTCTATCTGCCGCCTTCCCTGAGAAAGTGAACTGCATTTTGCCATGAGCAGTTCAAGAAGACTCCTTATCCTTCCCGTCAGGTAACGTGATGCGTTTATCTGCAATACAGGAGGTATGTACTCTTCATCCAGCTCTATAAGCCCGCTTGAGGTCCGTTTAAGTCGGGCAATCTGAACAGATGAATAACTGTCCAGCGATTCATCTTCAAAAAGAATCTGAAAATTAAATTCACCCAGTTCAATATCTTTATTCTGTGTACCAAAAACCTCATCTGTTATCTTGGCTGTCTTACTGTTATACCTGCAAACCGAATATTGATCTGCTCCTATACCACCGTAATTTCCCTTGCCTTCCACCATCAGCGGCAAAGCAAGATAAACATTGAGTTTCTGCTGGTCATGACTGAAATGATCTGTAAAAGATCGGGATTTCGGTGCAGAATTATCCACCGGAATAGAAAATACTGTACCATCGTATAAAACACCGGAACAGTTTTTCAAAGTAAACAGCTCATTTGCCAGGGCATCTTTGTCTATTTCAAGCTGTGTGATACCATAATAAAATGGCTGACATGCAGCAATTCTGGTGTTAATAGTGTTAAATAAATACTTCTCAGTCTGCTGGAAATGCTGCGGCTGAAGAAACATTCCCTCTTTCCATATAATTTTACTATAATTGGACAAGATACCCTCCGGCTAAAAGAATGTAATTTACAACAAATCTAAAATTTTCTGCAGAGAAAATTTTCCGCAGATTAAAAAAATAATATATATTATTTCGCTGTTAATTTAAATTATCTGATATCTGAATGAAGACAATCTTTGTGAAAGATAAACTTTTACAGAAATATCAAATCGACTTTTAGGTGATTTGTTTTGTAAAATAAATCGTTCAGATCTGATAAAACCGAAGTGCAGAGAAACGGCCTTTCCCCTGCGGCTTCTCACGCAAGAGAAGATAATCTGGTTTTGTCATTTATGATTGTTGTCCGGATATTTAAAAACTGTCGAAATAATTTCCAGTGAGTACATCATTGCTGAATATATCGGGAACTGATGTGACACTTTCAATCTGGGAAGCTTAAACCGGTAATGCAGATACCAGTAAAATACACTCGTAATGGAATTGTCACTATTCAGATATTAAATTAATTGAATAAACCCGATATTGGGAACACAATTACTTTTCTCTGCAAGGAGTTGCAATAATGAAAACCGGAACTGTTTTTCCACTCATTATGCGATTTATACTGATTTTCGGTATATTCAAAATAGCGTTCGCTGACGGATCCTTAACAGTACATACAGTTCCCGAGGGAATTGAAGTATGGCTGGACAATATGTTCATTGGAAATTCTCCTATAAACAACAAAAAACTCAAACCCGGCCAATATACACTAAAACTTGTTGATCCAGTTCAACGTTCAAGTACAGAGGAGGATGTTTTCATTCAGGACAATGAAACAACAGTTATTGAAAAAACCATAAAATCAAATTTTGGAACTCTAAAAATCACCTCGGATCCTGAAGGTGCTGAGGTTTATGTTTCTACTGAACTTGGAAAGACCCCGCTCTCAAACGAATTTATGAACCCTGGCAAATACAGGCTGGAAATCCGCCATCCCAACACAAAATACCATCCTATATCTGAAGATCTTGTTATACCCAAGGGTGAAATGGTATCCATTGCAAAAGAACTTGAAAAAGAAAAAACTTTTGGAAAAAAAGACATGTTCAGGCTGATTTTAGGAGCCGGAACTGCAGTTGGTTTCATTTTTGGTGCTATTGAATATGGACTTTATAAACAGTATAATGAACAGGCCGGGTTTCCCGTTGCTGATTCGGACAAATTACGTAAAGATGCAGATAAATCGAAATTTTTAAGTATATTAGGAATTATCGGCGGTTCACTATGCCTGACAGGACTTGAAATCGTAGCATTCTTTTAATAAAACCCAATAAGTGAAAGCAATATGACCAGACAATCGGATCAGGATTTTTCTGAAAACAGGAAAAAAATTGAAAAAACTTTTGTTGAAGGAGATATGCACAATTCTCTGTTTGGCAGTTTACAGCCTGGTAAAAAACTGGATGCAACATCTCTGGGCTCAACCAATCCGTATGCACAACAAACAAATACTGGACTCGGCAATACATCAATAAGGAATGGTACAGATATTCTCCCAAACGGAAAAGATCCCATTCCCCTTGGCTCCGGAACAGTTGTCGGATTACTCGGCTGCGGTGGAATGGCAAAAGTATACAAAATCTGGAACGAAAAACTTGAGGTTTTCAGAGCTGTAAAAATCCTGCTTCCAAACCAGCAGTCAGACTTAAAAAGCAGATTTGAAACTGAAGTCAAAATAACTGCAAAACTTCATCACCCAAATATCGTGGAAATCTATAATGTTGGTGAATGGAATGGCTTGCCATATCTTGAAATGGAGTTTATTGACGGTGAATCGCTGGAAACATTTATCTCAAAACATGGAAAACTGCCCGATTCAGTTTCCAACTCCATTGCAATTTTTATCGCACGTGCTCTGGCTTACTCACACTGTCAGGAATTTCTGATTTATGGCAAAACCTACCATGGTGTCATTCACCGTGATCTTAAGCCTGCGAACATTATGATCTCTAAAAACGGTGATGTCCGGTTGATGGATTTCGGGATTGCCCGCCCCACAGAAACGAGTCTGCATACTGTTGAAGGAAATATTGTAGGAACAATGCAGTATCTGTCTCCGGAACAGATGGACGGAGTGGATATAGACTGCCGTACAGATATTTATTCCTTTGGCGCGATTCTTTACGAAATGCTTACCGGTACAAAAACATTTCCTCAGGATACAATTACAAACCTGATGAAAAAGAAAATAATGAACGATTACCGCAGGTTTACAGATTTTGATTTCCACATCTCTCCGATGCTGTCAAAAACATCTCAAAAATGTCTTCAGCTTAACAGAGAAGATCGTTATCCGAATATGGAAACCCTGCTTAGAGAACTTGAATCGATTCACAGATCAATTTCCAATGAACCACCGGCAAAAGTTATCAAGCTGTTTCAGGCTAATCCTGAAAGTTTTGGGAGCTTCAGAAGAAAAAATAGCATTGCGAAATTCTCGGGAAAAATTCTGGTTCCAATATCTGCTGTTGCAATTATTGCAGCTTTAATTACATTTTTCTTACTGACAGGACCTGATATCAAACTGGGAAATGAAAAAACTGTCGCTTCAGTTACACCTGAACAACCTTCTATGGAGCAAAGTACTGATACCAGGTCTCCAGTCACAGAATCTCCACAAACAACAGACAGCCTGAAACCGCTTTCATCATCTGAAAACAAACCGGTTTCAAATAATGCAGAATCTGTAAAAAAGCCTGAAGCAAAACCTGCCGGTACAGTCAAACCTAAACCTAAACCCCAAAAAGTACCTTCTGTAACAAAAAAGCCTTTGCAAGAAACGATTAGACAGGAATCCCCAAAACCGGAACTTTCTGCTGTTGAAAAACTCAAGTTAAAATATGAAAGCAGTGATCTTCTTGAAACAGGAAAAAAAGCAGCAATAGCCGGCGCTTACAGCGATGTGATTACAGCTCTGGAAAAAGTGGATGAAAACGGGCCTGAAGGTCAGTTACGAACCCTTCTTCTTTTTGAAGCATATCTTAAAACAAACAGAAATAAAGATGCTTTATATATTGCAAACAGCAAAAACTACAATGATGCACAGTATGATTTTTTATGTGCAAAAATGTACGAGAGTATGGGAAAAACAGGACAAGCCCTCGAACTTTTTCAAAGCGCATTAACCAAACCCAGTGTTGTCCGAAGCAGAAACGAAATTCGCAACGATGCTCTGTATTATACTGCAATAATATGGTCAAAAAATCATGTACAAAACCCTTCTCCTGAATCTAGAATTCAAGCCCTAAATGCCTGGAATATTGTAAAAAGAGCATACAGTAATAAACCGGATCACCCAAGATTTAAAAAAGCCAACAGTGAACTGGCGTCTATACAATAATCAGTTTATTTAAAGAATTGTTGAGTTTTGTTGTTTTTTCAACTATTTTATTTAACCATATTGCTTATTTTACCCAGGTAAGGAACTCATATGAACAAAACAATTTTCTTTTTGATTCTTCTGGTGTTTTCAGTTTCCTATTCAGAAACCCATGTAACAGGTGATATAACATCCATGGTACTTGAATCTGATGGTAATCCATACATTGTAGAACAGGATCTACTTGTACCTGACGGGAAAAAAGCTGTTATTAAAGAGGGTTGTATCTTTTTATTTAAACCCTTTACCGGACTTCATGTACAGGGTCACCTTGAAGTTGAAGGATCTCAAGATAACCCGGTAATCTTTACAACTATCAATGATGGTGAATTTAATTCCCAAAGCGAACAACTTCCTAACCCGTTTGACTGGAATGGTATACTTGTATCACGTGAATCAGGAAAAGTTACATTCAGTAATTTCAGTCTCCGATTTTCCGTTTACGGCATAAAATCCCAGAATACCAATATCAGAATTGAAAATGGACTTTTCAAACAAAATGGACAGTTTCATTTTACAATTAATGATAAGATCCAGTATGTCCAGGATAACATACCTTTTTCTTACTCAATTTCAGACAGTGATGAATCTGCTTCTGTAAAAAAACCAAAAACCGGAATGAAAAATAAAGACAAGAAGGATAATGTCAAATTAAAAAAAATCTTACGAATCTCTTCACTCTGCGTTGGCGGAGCTGGTCTGATAACAACTGCCATTTTTGGGCCACAATTACCTAAAGCTTATTCAGACTGGGACGACGCAGCAAAAGCAGAACCCGACAATGCGATGCGCGAATATCATGACAAGAAAAAAGCTTATCAGACTAAATTGACAGGTACAATAATTGGGGGGTCGTTTTTCGTTCTGGGTGCAACAGGATTCGGAATCTCGTTCGCTTTCTGATTAATACCTGAATTCGAATTATTCCTTTACACCTGTCTTTTTCGTGTACATGAGCATAACGAGACTTTTTACCCATCTGGCCTTATCACCAGATTTCTTTCATAAGCATAAAATCCGTTGTACAAGTTCTCAGCAATCTTGCAGGCACAAACACCCATTCAGGTATTAAAGAATACGATCAAGTTCTATTCTCGATTTTTTATCGAGTTGTGATATATCTGCAATTGCATAGATATTGCCCATAACATCTCTTATCATTAATCCATCTCCACTCTTTCTGATTGCAGTGTATGGATTTTTCAGCACGAATTTAAAATCTCCCCTGTCTGTCTCAACTTCAAAATACCGGTTTCCCAAATAGATCCGGGTATTGATTATTCTCTTTATTTCAGGAATGATATAGTTTTTTTTAAGTTCATCCTGTGCAATTTTTTGTGATAGTTGATCCAGCCTGTTCATACTGTCTATAACAATCGACCTGTTGTTTTCGGTAAGCAAAGATATCTCTTTTCCGATTCCGGTTGCAGGACGAAGCCATACTATATCAACCGGAAACTGTTCACCTTTTGTGTCAGTTGCCAGAACCTGATCCCCTTTTCTTGTCAATTTTACTTCTGCCAAAGTTTTCATCCTCCCCACATTACAGACTGTAATTCATTTATTTTCGTATGTGATTGCACCAAATCTGCATAAATCCCGTTATTTCTCACCAGTTCATCATGATTACCGATTTCCGCGATTTTGCCTTCATTAATTACAATGAGTCTGTCTGCGTTTCTCAATGTAGATAACCGATGAGCGATTGCAATTGTTGTACGCCCTTCAATCAGCCTGGCAATAGCTTCCTGTATCTGTTTTTCAGTTGTTGCATCAACTGACGACGTCGCTTCATCAAGAATAAGAATCGGTGGATTATGAAGTATTGCTCTTGCGATTGAAACTCTCTGTTTTTCTCCTCCCGACAGCCGTTCTCCGCTCTCACCAACAAGAGTATCATAGCCATCCGGTTTCCGAATAATAAACTCATGAGCATGAGCAGCCCTTGCCGCTTCAACAACATCTTTAAATGAGACATGATTCATTCCATATGCGATGTTTTCGGCGATTGTAGCATTAAACAGAAACGGTTCCTGCATTACAATACCCATGTTGGCTCGTAATTGTGATAATTCAATTTTCTCGATCGGTAACCCGTCTACATTTATCTGACCGGAATCCGGTTCATAAAACCGGCTCAAAAGGTTAATGATTGTACTCTTCCCCGCACCGGAACGTCCCACCAACCCGATGGTTTCTCCTGGAGCAATAGAGAAGTTCAGACCTTTTATTACCTCTTTTCCTCTTTCATAACTGAAGCGCACATCATGAAACTCGATAGCTCCCTTTATGGATGGTAGAGTAACTGTGTCGACACTATCATGAGCTTCCGGAGCTGTATCAATCACTTCAAAAATTCTCTCGGCCCCGGAAAATGCATGTGTCATCCAGTTGAAAACTACCGAAAACCACTGCAAAGGACCGTAAAACAACCATATATATCCCTCAAATGCAATAAGGTCACCCAATGTCATCGACGGATTGGTTCCTGTAATTTTTCCTGCCGAGTAAAACCATACCAGTGCAATGCCGCCAGACATTACAAAATATAATATTTCATTGAAACTCCCCGATATGCGCTGGGTTTCAATTCTTGTTCTTGCCAGTTTCTCGTTTACCGAATCAAATGCTTTAATACGATGTTTCTCTTTTGAACAAGCCTTTATAACCTTTAGCCCCTGAAGAGATTCACTTAAAACAGAATGAATATGCCCTACAATAGTTCCTTCACGAAGAAAAAGCGGATTCAGTTTTTTCCAGAACCAGCTTGATCCAATAAGAAGCAGCGGCATGGGAATCAGTACAAACAGGGTAAGCGACCAGCTTATATTAAAAAGTATGGCGCCAATTACGAAAAAAGAAAACAGATGTATCACCAGAAATGGAAGACCATCAACGAGAAACTGCTGAAGTTCATCGGTATCATACATTATCCTCCCGACCATCTCCCCTGGTTCTCTCCTGTTAAAGAAATTCATTTTTACATGCTGAAGAACAGTATGAAGTTTTGTGCGAAGATCGGTTACTATCCGGGCTCCTATCCAGGAAGTAAACTGAATATTCAACAACCGCATCACCAGGTACAATATACCGATAAGAACCATAAATCCAACATACGGTAACAACATTTTTTCATTTCCCTGCCCTATTACATCATCAACGATCCTCTTCGTTATGTATGGCGGCAAAACCTGAAGCGCCACAGTAAATGAAGAAACAAGCATCAAAATTGCCACCTGTAGCTTGTATGGAGCAGAAAGCTCTATTATTCTTTTGAGGATTTTTAACCTGGGAACACATCGGGGACAGTTCCTGTCGCGTCCCGGAAGCGGTGAATTACACTTCGGGCAATATGTACCACGCTGGGGTTCGAGCTCTATCAGATTTCCTGTTCGTATATACTCGTTTATAACCCTGACTGCATCGGCAAATTGTGGTACCAGATGGTTTGAATAGTACAAAAGATGCTTCATACCATTTTCTGTATCTGCAGTTATCCTTCCCCCGCCAACCAGTTCCTGCATTTTGATCTCTTTTATTGAAGAGAGCGGAATCTGTGCTACTATGGACGATTCACTTGTACCAAGCAGCTCCTGATCTGTAAGAATAAGGTATGCGCTGCCAAATTTCTGCCATATCGTAAGATCACTTTTCTGACTGAAAATAACATCTGTACTTTTTCCGTTAATAAGCCGGCGTATTTCGGGAGGTAAAGTTTGCGTATTTACCATAAATCCGGTTTCCCTAATCTATGTAATGTTAGAAAAAAACTGAACAAAAATACGTTAAATGAAAACCAAAATTGTACAAAGGGTAATATTAAATGCATTTAATCACTGTATACAGGAATTAATATAAGGCAGTATACAAAGGTACTCTGGTTATTCACCAAAATTTATTTTGATTTACTTGTGTATTTTTCACGAAATATGGATGTCTTTGCCCCATTTTCTCGCATGGTAAATACCTGACTTGTTAAAAAAGGGAGATTCAGAGGAATAGATCGGGAGGCAGGGAGCGATTGGAATGAATCCGGTACCTTCCCCCGCAAATTACGAGGGAAGAAGTAACTTTAGAGTATTATCAACCGGGCATGTAATGCTCCAGCCTGCTTGATTGCCTGAAGAATCGATATGATATCCCGTGGAGCAACACCCAAAGAGTTGAGCGAGTAAGCCAGGTCGGACACAGTTGCAGTTCCGTCAAGAACAACCATCTCTGCATCTTTCTCTTCTACCAGAAGTTGCGGATCTGGAATTACCTCAGTATTTCCATAGCTGAAAGGTGACGGCTGAATAACTTCGGGAGTATTCATTATCTCCACTTTTACTCCACCATGAGAAACCCCTACCTGTGAAATCCTCACATCACCACCGGCAACAATAGTGCCTGTACGCTCATTTATTACTACTCTGGCCTGTGAAGCTGTCTGAAAACCGAGGTTTTCTATTCTCGATATAACCTGCACAATACCTGTATTGTTAATCCCATTCTGCTCCAGGATTCCATAATCAAGTGACACTGTCGCTGCATCAAGAGCACGTGCTAACGGCATATCTTCAGAACTGCCAAACTCCTGATTGATCGCATCTGCCATGGAGACCGCAGCAGTAAAATCCGGGTTGGCAAGTGAAATTGAAAGATCCCTGCTGTCCATTACATTGAACACATACTCTCTCTGTACTATTGCTCCATCGGGAATTCTTCCGACTACCACATGATTCTTTTTAATACGCGTGAGTCCCCTCTGACGAATATCGTATCCACCGGTAGCAAGCGGGCCCTGTGCTGAAGCATGCACCTGGCCATCTGGTGCTGCAAGATTCGTAAGAATAAGCGTACCACCTTCAAGACTAGTAGCATCACCCATTGATGAAACGGTAACATCAAACCTTGTTCCTTTACGCTTAAAAGGTGTCAGTGTCCCGGTAACCATAACTGCAGCAACATTACGCACCCGGACATGCTTTTCGGGAAGCTCAATACCCATATTTTTAAGCATGTTAACTATTGACTGCTCAGTAAAAACCGTCTGGGTCCGGTCACCAGTTCCAGCCAGACCTACCACAAGTCCATACCCGAACAGTTGAACATCCTCAAGACCTGTCAAAGAGGCGACATCCTTGATTCTCACTGTCTGCTGCGCAAAAGCTGTAACTGCACAGATTAGAACCGCAAATAGTGTATTTTTTTTCATTTTTTCATCCCTGTTATGATTTTGTACTACAACCAATCAATACAATCAAAAAATCCAGTTGATAAATCTGGCCAGAAATCCGGGACGCTGACCTGTATTAGCAACTCCTTTACCGGTATATGTAATTTCAGCATCGGCAATGCTTGAAGAATAAATAACATTGTTTTTAAGTATATCTGCAGGCCTGACCATGCCCGTTAATTTAATAATCTCTTTTTCTTCATTTATTTCTACAACCTTGCTTCCTTCAATAATCAAATTCCCGTTATCAAGAACCTCAACGACTCTTGCAGAAATGGTTGCAGCCAGGCTTCCCTGACGTGAAGTCCCCCCTTTTCCACCATAATTTACCTTGCTTCCGCCTGATGCACCGAATCTTGGAATAAATCCAAGTACACCGGTTCCACCACCATCCAGATCCATACTGTTTTCCTTGCTTGTATTTGTATTGCTCTGGCTTCCGGCTTTTGCAGATTCTTCAATGATTATTGTAAGTATATCATCAACACGCATTGCCCGCTGATCAGAATAAAGACTGTATAAATTAGCACCATCTGAGCTGAAAACAATCAGGATTGTCAATATTGTTAATGAAGCCATTCCCTTTATCTTCATGTTGCATCGCCTCCTTCTGAAATTGCAACCTTTCCTTTATCCAAAACAGTTACACGTATCAACCTGTTACTGTTCTCATTCTGAACCCATATTTTTTCACCAGTATTACCGGATTCGCGTGCAACAGCACTGACATAAACCCTTACTGATGCATGTTCTGAACAAATTGTAACCCGGTCCCCTTTTTCTATAAGAGGTTTTTGTTTCAACAAACGATCGTGAATTACTGTACCCGGTTCAATTGTCCGTAAAGTCTGCATATTTTTTATATCCTCAATGGAACTCAGAGGAGTTGGTCCAAATCCTGTAATATCCATTTTTCGAAATTCACAATCCTCAATTTCTACTATTTTGCCCCGTTTTATCTGTCTGCAAGCAACAATTACCGGTATTGTAACATTGATTTTAAAACGCACAGGAATTCTGTAAGTACGATTGCCCTGCCGTGTAATCAACTCAATCTGAGTATTTCCTTTCGCATAGCAGTCCGACAACCCTCTTGGGCTGACATCAAAAGGCTGATTTAAAACATTTAATGAATATTCAGGATTAAGTATAGTAACACTGAAACACTGCTGCGGCCACGAGAGGTTGGACTTGATATATCCAATAATATTCTCCCTGTAATCAGAAACACTCACTTTTGTGTAATTTGTAAAAACAGAAATCCTTCTGCTCCCATGTATACTGATTTGTGCATTCCCGAAAAGTGGCTTCAGCCTGAATATTACTGCATCCTCAGATGAAACAAAACGAGAAAAACCGGCAGGAGCCGAAACACCTGCTGCAGTCTGCCTGATTTTTTCTGCTATTCCAGAATCCCGGGATCTGACTGAAGCAATATCACCAAAAGTAATTATCGTATCGTTAACAGATGCAGAATCCTTGAATAGCAGCTCTATTGGAGTAGCGTATGCAGACACATTAAACAAAAACACAGGAAAAAGCACCATAACCAGTCTGCAACTGAAATGATCTTTAAAAGGGGATAATTTTAAAGCTGCGTATTTCATAATTACCGTTTCAGATTATTTGCCACCTGAAGCATCTCTTCTGAGACCTGAATCGATTTTGATATAATTTCAAAAGCCCTTTGCGCACTGATCATGTTTACCATTTCATCAACAATCTGTACATTTGATGATTCGGTATAGTTCTGAATTATTAACCCGGCACCCTCCTCACCCGGAAAAGTTACAACCGGCTCACCAGATGCATCACTCATTACATAAAGATTCCCGCCAATGGAGCTTAGCCCTGAAGGATTTATGAAACGAACTAATTCTATCTGACCGATCTCAGTTGAGACTTCTTCATCAGGCAGCTTTACCGAAACTATACCATCAGAGGAAACTTGAAGATCAGATGAACCTTCAGGTATTGATATCTGCGGGTAAAGGATTAGTCCTGATGAATTTACAATTGTACCGTCACTTGAAAGCTTGAAAGACCCGTCACGTGTATAAGCCGTACCACCATCAGGCAGTGTTATCTGAAAAAAACCATCACCCTGAATAGCCCAGTCCATTGGATTTTCGGTACGGTTAAGAGAACCTTGCTCAAAGATCCTTTGTGTAGCGGCAGGCTTTACTCCCAAGCCAGTTTCTATTCCGGCAGGAGCCATTCCGCCCTCAAAATTTCTTACACCGGGCTGTCGCATTACCTGATACATTAAATCCTGGAATTCTATTTTTGATCGCTTAAATCCTACAGTATTAACGTTAGATAAATTGTTGGATATCGTATCCATATACAACTGCTGTGCTTCCATACCTGTTGCTGCTGTCATCATGCTTCTGATCATAATTTACCTCTTTTTACAATCCATAATCTACCTGCTTACTCTTGCAACCTGATTTACTGCTTTTTCCAGTGTTTCATCCTGTGCGCTCAAAGCTCTTTGATCTGCCTCAAAATTCCTGTACGCTGAAATCATCTGAACCATGTTTTTTACTATATCAACATTCGACCCCTCAAGATATCCCTGTCTGAGAGTATATCCGGGAGATTCGATTTCTACAGTTTCCGGAAAAACGGGGCGAAACCTGCTTTCGCCACAACGACTCATTTTGTAGGGTTTCCTGAAATCTGTAATTCTCAGAACCCCTTTACTCTCATCACCCTGTATCACTTCACCGGTATCACTGACCGTTATCGGAATATCCTTTTCGACACGTATATACCCTTCTTTACCCATTACTTTCGAACCATCTGAAGTTATCAGAAAACCTTCGGGACTTAATGAAAAATTTCCGTTACGTGTGTACTGTACCCCCTCACCTGTCATTACAGTAAAAAAACCACTTCCTTTTATAAACAGATCCAGGGGAGATTTGGTAAAACGCATAGGCCCTTCAGAATAATCGACATATACCTCATCTGACCTGATCTCACTGTTTGCAAACGGCTGCTGCTGATCGTTGGCCAGATATTTCTGATAAGTTTTAATAAATAATCCGCTTCCCTTATATCCGGTTGTATTGATATTGGCAAGATTATTGGCTATCTGATCCTGTTTTTGCATTAGCGGAGTCATGCCCATTGATGCTGTGTAAATTCCCTGTATCAAATCTATCTCCTGTTTTTTGTTTGCTGGATAGATATGCATATTTTGTGCCATAAATGATTTAGCTCTGTTTAGACTTATATATCAATAACTTACAGCAGGATTTATTTTGAAAGGAGAACTAATAAAGAATAAATTTTTACCTTTGCAGGCAGTTTTTTCCCCATGAAAATTTATCTGCATCAGATTTTACCGAATTTAAACATGAGTTTTAACTGTAGAAATATTCACAGATAAGAATAACAGGAAGCTGGCAATTCACTTAAAGGGTAAGCGTATGTATTTAAAAAATGCCGGATTATCTCTGACCCGGCAACCCGGCATTTTCAGATTTGTTTCAGCACATTCTCCATTTTCAGTGCAATCTTGTCCCAATCCAGAGATTTGGCACGTTCAAGCGCATTTGCTTCCAGTTTGGAACGCAGCTTTTTATCTGAAATCAGCATTTGAGCTTTAGCCACAAAATCCTCTATATTTTCGGGCTCATAAAGCAATCCCGTGACATTATTCTGAACCGAATCACGAAGCCCGGGAACATTGTTTGAGAGTGAAACTGTACCGCAAAGATTGGCTTCGATATTGTTTATCCCCCATCCTTCCTTGTGGGAAGGATTTACAAAGATAGTTGCACTGCTGAGCAAATCCCTTTTCTGCTCTTCGGATATCCAGCCGACAAATTGAACTGAGTTTTCAATTCCAAGATCTGCACAAAGCAGTTTTAACTCTTTAAGGTACCCCCCGCTGCCTGCAATTTTCAATTCAGCATCCGGATATTTTTCTTTTATTTTTGGAAATGCCCTGATAATGAATTGAACATTCTTGTATTTCATCAGACGACCTACATACACAAGTAACGGCCCCTTATTTTTCGGCTTTGACTGATAAAAGAATGAGGTGTTAATTCCGGGACTTACGATAGATATACTCTGATCAGACACTCCAAAATTTTCAATTTCAGTTTTTGTACTCTCAGATACAGCAATAAATTTTTCTTTTTTATAAAAAACACCAATCGTTTTTTCCATCAAATAGATATACAAGGCAAGCGGAAATACAGTTTCCCTGAAAATAGTCTTTTCGAAAAAATGGTGAACAATATGCAATCTTGTAGTCCTCGCAAACAGAGGTGTTAGAAACGGCACCTTGTTAATATTTTCAATTATCAGGTCAAATTTTTTACTGTTCCTGATTATATAGGGAATGATAGAAAAATTAAAAAGAAACTTGTTTCCCTTTCTGATCACATGAATCCTTCCGGTCTGGTCATCTGTTGATGCACCAGTCCAGGAATGAGACAACACTGTTATATCAAATCCACGATCTACAAGCCTCCTGAAAATTTCATGATAATAAATTTCAGCTCCGCCTGCTTCTGGATTATTCATATCACGCCAGTTTATTACAAGTATTTTCCTGATCATCTCACTTAACCTTTAATTCGCTCTGAAATTCGAACCTACGAATAAAGCGCGCCCGGGGTGTCTGTGTTTTGTGACTAATATCAGGATAAGTGTGACAATTTCATCACCTTATCCAGTTTAAGATACTAAAAAACCATTAAAAAAAACAATCAATTCAAACCTCCATCAGCCATCAGAACCAAAAAGATCCTGTTAAACCAGCAAAAACATCAATGGGATGGAACAGTTTGATTGAAGATTGTATTTTTCCATAATTTCCTGTTAATCAGAATGGAGTCGAAAATACCGACATGGAGTCTCTCAGGCACGAAAGCAGAAAGAACCTCTTTTATCTTGCTCCGCTTAGAGGAGTTACAGACCATATTTTCCGAAATATTTATGAACGCTATTTTGCAAAGTTTGACTACCTGCTCACCCCTTTTATCACAACTGTCAGGGGTACAACTGTCAATCCATCACATCTTCGTGATATTAATACCGATAAAAACGATTCCGATCGGGTGATCCCCCAGATAATAGGCAACAACGCCGATGAATTTCTGGTTCTTGCCTCAGCAATCGCAGATCTGGGATACAAATCAGTAAACTGGAATCTGGGATGTCCATTTCCACCAGTTACCAGAAAAAAACGTGGAAGCGGGCTGCTGCCTTATCCGGAGCTTATAGAATCGATTCTCGAAAAAGTAATGAAATCAATACCTCTTCCACTTTCAATAAAGGTGCGAATCGGTCTTGATGATGAAAAAGATATATTCAAGCTAATTCCTGTTTTCAACTCATTTCCACTTCAGGAAATAATCATCCACCCACGTACAGGTGCTCAGATGTATAGCGGTGAGATAAATCAGGTAATTTTTCAGGAGTGTACAAACCACTGCTCCCATCCGGTAGTTTACAATGGCGACATTGTAACTTTAAAAGATTTCCAGGAAAAATCCTCACAGTTTCCGACAATAAATCGCTGGATGCTTGGGAGAGGTATTATCAAAAACCCGTTTCTTCTTCAGTCTATAAACAACAGAGATTTTAAAGGTGATCCGGTTGTTATAAGAAAGTTCCATGATGAAATCTATCAGGCAAACAGTTCCGTTCTTTGCGGCCAGGCACATATTCTTGGCAGAATGAAAGAACTCTGGATCTATCTATCGGAATCATTTTCCGAAAATCCAAAATTTTTAAAAAAAATTCTCAGATCAACTTCAACAAGCGAATATGAGAAACACGTAGAAAAGCTTTTTTCACAATAGAGCATCAGATTTGTTTAAACAGACTCAAAAATTGCACTGCCTGCCCCTGCAATATCTCACATTTTGGAGAATAGATTGTAACCACTTGATTTAATTACGTGTTACGATTATCATTTCAACAATCGTCTGATTTAAAGAGCAGATGCACATGCTTGTTGAAACCGTACCTCATCTGCTCAGAAGCGATTGGCTTATAGCGGATTTTTTGTAGTAAGCTCCAGACAAGAATCAGCCTGCCTTATAAAGTCCACTTTCGGAACGGATAAGTTCAATTGATTGTACAGGGTTGAATTTAAGATCGTAGATTGTGGCAGAAATTTCTCTGTCTACAATAGTAAGCAAGCCAAAAGTTGGAGGCATGTTTTTTTCCATCGGACCTTTTAAATGGCCGGGATTCATATAGAGCCGGCCATCATCAAGACGTAATTCTTCCTTATGTGTATGCCCATAAAGGATTATATCTGATCTTAAAACATCCTCATCAGTAACATCTTTCTCAAGACAGTGTACCAGAAGGATAGTCAAACCTAAAACAGATTCGAAAATTTTTGCAGGAAGAGTACCTTTGCGGTATCTTTCGTCATAGATTCCCGGAACCTGAACCAACTCAAGATAATAATCAGCAAGATCCACAACATCATCATAATCATCACCCAGATGGTATAACGCAGCGATCTTCTGACGATTAACGAGCCACTCTACAGCATCATTAAGATATGCCTTGTTCCGATGAGTATCACTGACAATTCCGATTTTCATAAGCTGCGTCCTGTTGTAAGAGATCGAGATTTTTGATTTTTTCGATCATTTCTGAGTATTCGTCAAGGTATTTTTCTGCTTGAATAACTACATTTTCAGCAGTATACCCGAACTTTTCATCAAGTACTTTATAGGGTGCTGAAGCCCCGAATTTTTCCATCCCGATCACTTTGCCAAGAGGCCCAACCAACCCGCCAAGAGTTACAGGCAGTCCTGCAGTCAGCCCCAATGCGGGTATACCAAACGGCAGGATCTCTTGCTGATAATCGGAAGGCTGCTCCCTGAAAAGCCCTTCACTTGGTACAGAAACGACTTTTACATTCAGACCTCTGTTTTTTAATTCTTTAGCGCCCTCAATCAATGTAGCAACTTCTGAACCATTAGCGACCAGAATTATGTCCGGTTGTTCTTCACTTTCCAATACCGTGTAAGCCCCTCTGTATGCTTCAAGAGCATCTTTGAATCTTGTTGATGAAGGTTTTGCAGGGATGTCAGCAATATTCTGTCTGGATAAAACAAGAACAGCAGGTTCGTCAGATTCAAGCGCGATTTTCCACGAAACAGTCGTTTCAACAGCATCGGCAGGACGTAAAACCAGTAAACTCCGTTCGCCTTCCAGATTTGCCATTTTTTCCAGAAGCCGGATCTGGGCTTCCTGCTCAATTGGCTGATGAGTAGGTCCGTCTTCACCCACCCTGAAAGAATCATGCGAAAAGATATATTTTACCGGAAGCTTCATTATTGCTGCCATTCGAATTGCCGGTTTCACGTAATCGGAAAAAACAAAGAATGTCCCGCAAACAGGAATTATGCCACCATGTGCTGCGATTCCGTTCATAACTGCAGCCATTGTCAGTTCTGCAACACCTGCCTGAAGAAATTTTCCGGAAAAATCATTTTTTCTGAAAATTGTTGTTCCCTTTAAAAAACCGTCAGTTTTGTCACTGTTTGCAAGGTCTGCAGAAGAAACGATCATGTTATCAATTGTCTTCGCAAACTCTTCCAGAACTTTACCTGAAGCTGCCCGGGTGGCGATGTTATTTTTCTGCTGTAATTTTTCCCAATCTATTTCAGGAACTTTTCCACTCCAGAAATCTGCCCATTTTTTGGCAAGCTCCGGATTTGATTTTTCCCATTGCTCCTGTTGTGCCCTTCTCTGCCTTGCAATTACCTTTTTCCTCTCAAGCATTTCTTTGTAATGCCCGGCAACATCGTCAAAAATCACAAATGGATTTTGCGGGTCACCACCGAGGTTCGTTATTGTTTTTTCTGCAGAACCTCCGGCAGCAGAGATTGGCATACCGTGTGTTGATAATTTTCCTTCGAAAGGCTGACCATTTTCATCCAAAACACCTTTTCCCATTACCGTTTTTCCAATAATGAGTGTTGGACGTTCTTTTTCCTCTGTTGCCTTGTTCAGAGCATCACGAATCTGATCCTGATCATTACCGTTAATTGTAATGACATTCCATCCCCACGACTGATATTTAAGTGCTGTATCCTCACTGGTTACATCACTTGTTGCAGATGAAAGCTGGATATCATTGGAATCGTAATACATTATGAAATTGCTTAATCCCAGATGACCGGCCAGTCTTCCAACACCCTGCGAAATCTCTTCCTCAATTCCACCATCGGAAATAAAAGCGTAAGTTTTGTGAGCAGCCCATTCACCAAAACGAGCTACCATAAAACGTTCGGCAATAGCAGCACCAAGTGCCATTGCATGTCCCTGACCAAGAGGCCCGGAAGTATTCTCAATTCCTTTGCTGATATGCCGTTCAGGATGTCCTGATGTTATACTTCCCCATTGCCGGAAATTTGCGATATCTTCAGTGGTAAAAGCTCCGCATAATGCCAGAACCGAATAAAGCATAGGTGACATATGACCCGGATCGAGAAAAAAACGATCCCTGATTTCCCACGACATGTCATCAGGATCAAAATTCAGGAATTCGGAATAGAGGATATTAATAAAATCAGCCCCGCCCATTGCTCCACCAGGATGTCCGGATTTGGACTTCTCAACCATTGCAACGGTAAGTAATCTAATGTTATCTGCGCATCTGTCTACTGTTTTCCGGTTCACACGAATACTCCTGTGGTTCAGGTTTGTTAATAAAAATTTAATCTATGAAAATAATAGATTAATCGGGTGATTATATAATAAATATTAAAAGTGCTGTCAAATAGTGTTAATCAATTTTAAAAATACTCCTATAATCCAGGTTGGCACACATTTAGTACGTTTATATTTTAATAATCTGCTGCTGATTATTGTAGTAAAGCGATTTATCCTGAAACTGAACCGGATATCTTGAACAAGCGATACAGATATCAAATTTTCAGATTTTCCAGAACTAACAAACGGCAGAAAACAGCAGTTTTTTTTTTAATTCTTTAAGTAAGTAATTCTGCCATATATCTGAAATCATTTTATCTGATGTTACAAAGTATTACACGAATACTGACAATTACTCAAGGCCTGATGAAAACGCTGCAATACCGAATACGAAATACTAATAATATTTAATAACATGATTTTAAAGGAGATAGAATGAACAGTTACAAAAAGACTGCAATAGTTACGGGCGGTGGCCAGGGAATCGGAAAAGCAATAGCCAGAACCCTTCTGGAAAACAATTTTAATGTAATACTGGCTGAAATAGATTCTGAAGCAGGACGTGAGGCCCAAGCAGAATTGAGAGATTTCGGTCCAGCAGTTTTTATCGAAACAGATGTAAGCAGCGAACCATCTGTAGTTTATATGGTTGAAGAAACTGTAAGGAGATTCAGAAGAATCGATTGTCTGATAAACAACGCCGCCGTTAATTCGAAAAAACCGATTCATAACATGACTCTTGAAGAGTGGAATTCTACCATTGGAGTTAACCTCACCGGTGCATTCCTCTGCGCCAAATACACTTCAAGCCACATATCCTTGCAGCAGGGATCAATTATCAATATTGCATCTACAAGAGCTTTGATGTCTGAACCGGATACCGAAGCTTACTCTGCAAGCAAAGGCGGCGTTATTGCCCTGACCCACTCCCTTGCCATCAGCCTTGCACCGGAAATCAGGGTCAATTGTATTTCCCCGGGATGGATTGAAGTCAGGGACTGGAAAAAAACAAGCAACAAAATTGTCCCTGTACATTCAGAAACCGATACGTCACAACATCCGGCAGGAAGAGTCGGAAATCCTTATGACGTAGCTTCACTTGTTAATTTTTTGGTTGACGACAACAACTCTTTCATTACAGGGCAAAACTTTGTCGTTGATGGAGGTATGACCAAGAAGATGATCTATTACTGAAAGTATTATTCTCATAAAAATCAGAGTTTAATTTGGAATTGAGAATTATGATCAGATCATCATGGTCGCCGGGCACACTATATGTTAAAAAAAAAATTCTGGGTCGCCGAGCGCACACGACCCACGCAATAGCTAAAGCAAATTCGAAACAGGAATAGATCAATAATGGTTTTAATCACCCCCATCAGGTACAATCATCTGTGCAGACAATTTCAGCCTCCGTTTGAGCAGAAAAACCAGTTTTTTCGGAAAGGTTTTTTATATATCCGGTAAGATCATCAGCAAACTTATCAAGCCTGGTTCTGATTATTTTCAGATAAAACCGATTCAGTTTTTTGTTAAATGAAACAATCTGCCTGTATTGAATTACTGTTTTCGTTCCATCACTAAACACCCTGTATTCAGAAAATGAGTGTACAATTGAGGGAAATATTGTGCTATTACTTTCAAATTTTATCATTTCGATTTTTATAACACCACTGTCGGACAAAAATGTTCTTTTATATACAGATCTTGTTGCATAAAAAAGATGTTTTAGCAAGATTTCAATTTCATAACTATTATCCTTATTTTTACCAAGAAAACGGGTTTCCGATGTTCCCGAAGAGTATCTTTTCAAATGGTCGAAACTATATAACACAGCCAAAACAGAATCTTTATGAAGATTTGTTGAGAAATCAAGTGAATAGGAATAACTCTCATTTTTATGTTTAAATCTTCCCGGATCTCTGTTTGCATTGTCTGCAAGGACAAAAATTGTAATCAATAACAAGACTACTCGAACCATACTACCCCCCCTGTACCATTCAAACATATATGTCCGAATCAGAGCCAGTAAGGGGAATGTCTCTGCATTTTCGGAGTATGCATTTGAGATTTAATTAACATAAACTCAAAAGTCATGCCCCAGAAATTTTCTTTTTTATTATAACAATATCCTGGATTTAAGGACGTATTATTTACGGCGGCTCAAAAGGCTGCCACCTCCTTCTTAAGGGTGAAGGTGCACGAGGGCCCGCGTTAAAATTTTGGCGCGGGCTTTTTTATTGCTCAACAATATAAAATGGTTGAAACCGAATATATTAAGGCGGCTGGGAAGTCGCTACTTCACATGCCTCCTTCTATAGGGTGAAGGTGCACGAGTCCCTCGCCGGTTAAAACCGGCGAGGGTTTTTTATTTATATCAACCAGTCATTTATAAAACATCGCACCCCTGATCCAAAACAGAACCACAGAAACCCACACCAGGCTTTTATTATGCCGATAACCACGGTACAATCTACTTATCCGAGTACAGTTTTCTACTGTTACACTCAAAATTGAGGGCCTTTTTTTCACAAATGGAATCATGGTACAGTGACATTTAAAAAATATTAGATATATCTATCCCATACGCAGATCACAAACAGGATACTTGCAAAAAACTCAACTCTCATATTGGGAACAGGTATAGTAATTGCCTTTTTAGTGATTAGAAACTTCTACCCCAACCACACCAATTCGCTTCATAAAATGATTTCGAAAACAAAAAAAGGAGATACCCTTTATGGCAGATAATTTATTCACTCAGCTTCATCAGGAACATCAGAATTTCAAAATGCTTTTTGAACAGATTCTGGAACAGAAGAATGTTGATGCCAAAGTCGACCTTTTCAACAATCTGAAAAAGACGCTGATTCCACACATGAAATCGGAAGAAGAGGTGTTTTACCCTGAGCTTTACAATCATGGAGATACAAAAGAGATGTCACTTGAGGCTCTTGAAGAGCATCATGTGGCAGAAACGACTCTTATGGAACTAAGCAAATCTGACCCGTTTATGGAAAACTGGAGACCCAAAGCCAAAGTGCTCAGCGAGATTCTCAATCACCACATTGAAGAGGAAGAAAGTGAAATATTTAATGCAGCACGTGATATCATACCCCAAAACCGGCAAAATGAAATTTACACACAATATATTCAAAAAAAGGATGAAATCCTTAAAAGCATGTAAATGCTATCTGAAAGAAGTGCGATTGTTACACAATCGCCTTCCCTCTGCTCTACAAACAGTTTTTGCCATATCTGGTTAAAATTTGCATAAGAAAATCCTAGAATTCTGCCTGGCCTGCAATAAAGAGAATCATAATCAGGTATTTATACAGTTAATTTTTAGTATTTTCCCTGTTTCATACGAAACCGTTTTTATCAGTACAGATGGAATATTATATTAGTTTTTTTTCAGGTGAAGAAAAGTGAAAGTTGTAATTGCCAAAACTGCCGGATTCTGCATGGGTGTAAAACGGGCAGTAGATCTTGCTCTGGAGCATGCGTCAAAAGCAGAAAACGGTATCAAGACTCTCGGACCTCTTATTCATAACAGCCAGACAGTAGAGATGCTGAAACAGCGTGGTGTTACTACTTTGAATGAAGATGAAGAACTGAACGAATCATCGACTCTTTTAATCCGTGCCCATGGAGTTCCACCTGAAATCCAAAAAAATCACACCGATAAGGGACATAAAATCATTGATGGAACGTGTCCGAAGGTAAAAACAGTTCATAAAACAATAGAGCGATTTAAAAATCAGGGTTATTCCATTATAATAACCGGTGATCAGGGGCATGCTGAAGTAATCGGGCTTTCCGGATATGCAAAAGAAGCCGGGCATCTTGTTCAGACACCAGATGATATCGAAAAACTTCCCGAGATGTCCAAAATCTGCCTTGTTTCACAAACAACATTTGACCGGACTCTTTTTGACCAGATTGCGGATGCGGTCAGGGCGAAATATAAAAACTCTGAAATTATAGTAAAAAAAACTATCTGCTCTGCAACAGATCTTCGTCAGACTGAAGTTGCAGCTCTTGCAAAACAGGTAAACTCAATGATTGTTGTTGGTGGAAAAAACAGCGCCAATACAAAGCGGCTGGCAAAAATCTCCCGGGAATGCGGTACACCTACACAACATGTTGAAACCGAAAAAGATATTAACTGGCAAGCGCTGTCGGGGTGTGATATTGTAGGAATCACTGCGGGTGCATCTACTCCAGACTGGATGATAAAACGAATCGCAGATTATCTACAGTTCACAGACAGCAAGCAGAAACACAGTTTAAAAAATACAATATTACACATCATGGATATCTTTGCCAACCTGAATCTGTTTGTAGCGCTTGGTGCTGTTGCGATCTACTATGTTTCCTGCTATCTTCAGAATTTTACCTTTTCGATTCACGGTGCGGCGCTTTCTTTTCTCTATTTTTTTTCGATGTATTTATGGAACAGCCTTGCAAGCATAGAATCCACCCAGCATCACGGAATATCACGATACCGATTTTACAGAGCCCATTTTAAGATACTTTTATGGATCAGCGGGATCAGCATAACAACACTTCTTACAGGCAGTTTTTTTTATAACAAGAGTTTATTCTATCTTTTATTAATCGCGACTCTGGCCGGATCTGCTTACCATATGACTTTCGTTCCCAAAAAGCTCAGAAGCTTTTTTCATTATAAAAACCTTAAGGATATCCCGACTTCACGGGACCTTTTTGTAGCACTTGCATGGGGAACAGTTCTTACGTTTTCACCCCAGGTACTTAATAGTAGTTTTGAACTATTGCGGCCAGTAACAATTGCCACGTTTTTCTGGATTTTTACTCTCGCTTTTTTACGATCACTCATATTTGATCTCAGGGATATTGAAGGTGACCGGATAATGGGCCGTGAAACACTAATCACAATTGTAGGCGATAAAAGAGCGCGTAAAGCGATACATCTTATAATCTGGTTCTGTGCAACTTTGCTTTTATTCTTCCCGGCATTGATGGGGATGAGTGCTTATCAGAACCAAAGAACCATTCGTTTCCTGTTTCAGATTCCGACACTGTTTTATGTGTCTTCATTTGTTAAATGGAATCCGAAAATTCGTCAAAGACGTTCCGCCTTGTTTAATTTACTTGCTGACGGTCTTTTTTATCTGGCAGGTCTGGGTGCTGCGCTTTCTGTTTTGATCATTCATTGAGAAGTTCTTTTCTTATGCGTTCTCTTCTAGCGTGGCGCGTCCGTGTGTTTTAGCGACAATCGTATTCATATCAGCTTTTATTTTTTTGAAAACTCTGGAAAAGATTCAGTTTTTTTTAATAATTCTCACAAAAACATCCTCCAGTGTCTCGCCATCCTTAATGAGACTGGAAACTGTATCCTTAACAAGGATTTTTCCCTTATCCATGATTGCAGCAGTTGAACAAAGCCGCTCCACTTCAGAAAGTATATGGGAGTTAAGCAGTACAGTTACTCCCCTGTTTTTCAAATCCTCAAGAATCAGCCGAAACTCTCTTATACCTATGGGATCCAGTCCATTCACGGGCTCGTCAAGAATGAGTATTTCCGGAGAATGTATCAATGATGCGGCAAGTCCGATTCTCTGCATCATGCCTTTTGAATAGGTTCCAGTACGATTTTTTTCCCGTCCTTTCATTCCCACAAGCTCCACAACGCGATCAATTGCAATATCGGCCGATCTGCCACTCATATTGCAAAGCTGCGCATGTCGATTCAGGAATTCTTTTCCACTGAGATAAACAGGTATGCGTATATTCTCGGGAAGATAGCCTATTGAAGACCGAACAGAGGGTTGTGAAACCGGAACACCTTTAATCAGAATTTGTCCGCTTGCCGGACGGGTAAAATTCAGGATCAACCGGATGACAGTGGTTTTTCCGGCTCCATTAGGTCCCAGCAGTGCGAAAAATTCACCCTTGTTTACAGTAAATGTAACATCATCAAGAGCCCGCAAAACGCCGTATGTTTTAATAACAGATTTAAACTGAATCATCCTTCATATCCTGAATTAATCAATTTTTGACTAACTGTTTTCACAAAGTTGTCTCATATCATTAAGATAATAAACCGGTTTTACGGAAAGAAGCGATTTATCATTATGACTCCATTTAACAAAAGCTGTATCCATGCCTGCTCTATGTCCGCATTCGATATCAAATGGTGAATCGCCAATGAATACAGCTTTTTGTGGTGTTACGCTGCCAAATAATTCAAGTGCCTTTAAAGCAGGTTGAGGATCCGGTTTATGTTTCAAGGTCGATTCCGGAGTAACCAGAACCTCAAAGAACGAAAAAATTCCCATTTCTTTTAAAAATAACTCCAGTGTATACATCATTCTGGATGTCACGACTGCGCATTTTTTCCCATTTTGTACCAACTCGGATAAAGCTTCTTTAACACCTGGACACAAAACCAGGAAATCTTTATAGATGGATAACTGATAGTCCATATGGGCAGTTCTGAATGTTTCAAACATTTGATCTGTAAGGGGTCCGTAATAGATCTCCATCTGTTTTCTTAAAGTCATACCGATATGAGTTTTTACCAGTTTTTTGTCATATTGTTTTCCAAATTGTTCTGCTGTATGTTCGAAACAACTGCAAATCATCTCAGTTGTGTCAAACAGGGTTCCATCAGCATCAAAGAGATAATAATCATATTCACGAATCATTTAACCACCTTCAGATTACATTTTTTTCATTTTGTCTGATCAGGGAAAATAATACCTGAATGACAGGAATAATAAGTTGTAGTTAGGCTAAAGACCATATTCATGTGTCACCGAGAGTAATATATGTTATTTCGTAAATGTCATCATAAGCTGAAGACCTCTTTTTCCCGCAAACGAGGTCCCCGGACACCTTTTTGAATGATTAATTTGGGATTTGAAATTGAGAATTGATTATAAAGAGTATCATTACCTGATGGTTTCTGGTTGAAATCAGGTTTACCTTCCAATAGTTTTTCGTAGCATTCAATTTCATTTTATACTCGACCAGCTATATAACAAAAAAAAATACTTGTACCCTCCAAGATCCGGGTACAAGTATTTATACTTTCACTTTGAAAACATCAGTTTACAAAATACTGATATCAATCAGAAAAGATTCAGGTTAAAAACTGTTCACACCTCTTCAATCGCAATCAGTGGCTGATCTTTTTTGACAGCCTGCCCGTCATCAACCAGTATTTTCACGATCTTACAGTTTACCGGTGCCGCAATCTCATTAAACAGTTTCATTGCTTCTACTATGCAAACCTTGTCTCCTGCATTAACACTATCACCTTCGTTTATAAACCTGGGTTTGCCAGGTCCGGGAGATGAATAAAAAGTTCCAACAAGAGGTGCATTAATCGTTTTTGAATGCCCTTCATTTGTAGCAGTTTCAGCTTTTGCAGCCTTTTCCTCTTTCTTTACTTCCAAAGATTCTTTTTTCTGAGCTGTAGTTGAAGAGATAACCGTTGCGGCAGACTTTTGTATAGTTTGCAATGAGGAGTTCACAGATGATACTGTACCAGACGGCCTGACTGCAATAGTAAAATCTCCCTTACGAAAGATAAGTTCATCAAGAGAAAGCCCATCAATTTTTTCCAGTAATTCATTTGCAACATTACCAAAAGAGTTCGGAAATACAAAATCACCTTGTTCAGACACTGCTGGCTGTTCCGAAACAACTGCATTAACTTTATCTGACCCCTGCTTGTCAGTAACATCACCTTCCGTTTTCCTGATTTCCAGTTCGGCCGGAGTTTCCGGTCTTTGCTGAAGAGGAAGAGAACGCCATTTGAAATATTCAAGAGATGGTTCAGGTAAAAGCACATAGGAAATAATATCCTCTTCGTGCTCAATAAGCTTCGGATCAATATTGTCTGTTGCTTTAGGAAGCATCGGACTCAGCTTGTCTGCAGGACGATGGCTTACAGGTTTCTCATCACCAAGAATCTTTTTTATAAACAGTTTTGAAACAGGCGCCGGAGATCTTCCGTAAAGCCCACGGATATAGTTTTTAACCTCATTAGGTATTATCTTGTAACGCTCGCCAGAAATAATATTCATAACAGCCTGTGTTCCAACAATCTGACTTGTCGGTGTTACAAGCGGAGGAAACCCAAGGTCCTCCCTGACTCTTGAAACTTCATCAAGCACTTCGGGCAGTTTGTCCAAAGCACCCTGCATCTCAAGCTGAGACCTGAAATTGGAAATCATGCCACCCGGGATTTGATGAATCAGAATGCCTGGATCAATTATTGACATTGGCGATTTGCATTGTCTGCGTTTCGGAGCAAGTTCTTCAAAGTATTTTGCCACTCTCTCCAACGCATCAATATCCAAACCTGCAGAGTAATTGGTTTCTGCAAAAATAGCAGCCATTGTTTCTACCGGAGGCTGTGATGAAAAGCCGGACATCGGAGATATTGCACAATCAATTGCTCCTGCACCTGCCCTTACTCCTTCAACATAAGTTGCGATAGCCATACCGCTTGAAGCATGACAATGGAGCTGAATTGGAATATCAAATTCAGCGACAAGCGCTTTTACAAGCCTTTCAGCCGAAATCGGAGAAAGAATCCCGGCCATATCTTTAATACAGAGCGAATCTATACCAAGTTCAACCTGTTCACGCGCATACTGAACATATTTTTCGACAGTATGAACAGGAGAAATCGTATAACAGAGTGTACCCTGTGCATGGCCACCATGATTTTTAACAGCTTTAATTGCTGCAGCCAGATTTCTGGAATCATTCAAGGCATCAAAAACCCGAAAGATATCCACTCCGTTTTCACAAGCGAGTGCAACAAACCGATCTACCACATCATCCGCATAATTACGGTAGCCAACCAGATTCTGGCCGCGTAACAACATCTGTAATGGAGTGTTTTTGGCTTTGGATTTAATCAACCTGAGCCTTTCCCAGGGATTTTCCCTTAAAAACCGCAAACAGACATCGAATGTTGCGCCACCCCAGCACTCCAGCGAATAATAACCAACGTTATCGATAACATCTATGATCCTCAACATATCATCGGTTCTCATTCTTGTGGCCCATAGCGACTGATGAGCATCACGGAGTGTTGTATCTGTAATCCTGAGCGGGATTTTATGTAATTGATCTTCAGTAGGATTTTTCTTTTTTTTCATATTGATAATCCTTACAAGGTTATCTGGTGAATTTTCCCATGGAACAATATTTTTCAAAACGTTTATTAATCAGTTTTGAAGTAGACAATGACGACAATTTTTTTAAATATTTCAGCAATACTTTTTTTATCTCTTCAGCAGTTTTTTGCGGATCAGTATGTGCTCCCCCCGGAGGTTCCGGAATTATTTCATCAATAACCCCAAGCTCATACAGTGATTTTGCTGTGATTTTCAATGCTTCTGCAGCCTTTGGAGAAAAAGATGCGTCTCTCCATAAAATTGAAGCACACCCTTCGGGAGATATAACAGAATAAATAGAGTGCGACAACATCAACACGACATCACCAACACCAATACCCAGAGCACCCCCGCTTCCACCTTCACCGGTAACTACAGTGATTATCGGAACTTCAATTCGTGCCATTTCAGTAAGATTTCTGGCAATAGCCTCTGCCTGACCACGCTCCTCTGCATCCAGACCAGGAAAAGCTCCCATAGTATCAATAAATGTAATAACAGGGATATTAAATTTTTGGGCAAGTTTCATCAATCTCAGTGCTTTACGATATCCTTCCGGACGAGCCATACCAAAATTTCTGGCAAGATTTTCTTCAACATCCTTACCCTTGCTATGGCCAATCAGCATTACTTTCTTTTTTCCTAATGTAGCAAAACCGCCCAACATTGCCTGATCATCACCAAAACATCGATCACCATGTAATTCTATAAAATCGGTAAAAATGTTTTTAATATAATCGAAAAACACCGGACGCCGCGGGTGACGGGCAACCTGAACGGTTTGCCAGGGTGTAAGATTATCATAAATCTCTTTTTTGCGTTCTACCAGTTTTTTTTCCAGTTCACCAAGCTGAACTTCAAAATTCTCTTTGTTATCACCCGAAACACTTTTCAGTTTTTCAACCGCTTTTTGCATTTCAAAAATCGGCTTTTCAAAGTCAAGTTCACGTTCCATGTTTATCCTTATCGATTGTAATATGAAAGGATTTTGTGAAGAGTTTCCTTGAGATTTTTTCGCTGAACAACCATATCAAGAAACCCATGTTCCAGAACAAATTCTGCAGTTTGAAATGAATCGGGCAATTTCTGCTTAATTGTCTGCTCAATTACCCGCCTCCCTGCAAAACCAATCAAAGCACCTGGTTCAGCAATATTAATATCACCAACCATAGCATACGAAGCGCTAACACCACCTGTAGTCGGATCAGTAAGGACAGAAATGTAAGGTATCTTTTTCTCATTAAGTCTGGCAACACCGGCACAGGTCTTTGCCATCTGCATTAATGATAATATTCCCTCATGCATCCGTGCTCCCCCTGATGCAGAAAACAGGATATACGGAATTTTATGATCATAAGCATAATTAGCTGCCAAAAGAATCTTTTCACCACTACCTGAACCCAAACTCCCTCCCAGGAACCTGAAGTCCATAACAGCAACAGCCACAGGACACCCTTCAATTTTGCCAGTTCCTGTTACGACAGACTCATTAAGCCCGGTTTTTTTTCTTGAAGCCTCAACTTTTTCAGTATAAGGCCCTTTGGCATCTGTAAAAGAGAGTGGATCTGAAGGACGAATCGTCTCGTTTATCTCTTTAAAAGTTCCTGAATCAAGAGTAATCCCTATTCGCTCATAAGCAGTAATCTTTCCATGCCAGCCGCATTTTGGACACACGTTAAGATTATTGATAAAATCCTGCTTGAATATATGCGCCTTACAGGAATTACATCTGACCCAGATATCATCTTTGAGCTTATTTTTTGTTTCTCGCTCTGATCTGGTTTTTATAAACCAGGGCATTGTACCCTCCAATAAAGTTCTCTATGTGATAAAATCGATACGCATTTTAAATCGCGTACCAGTAATTTTTCCGGTTTTGTCCAGGCCTCGTCTGAATGACAACCCGTTTTTTTCCGGCTTTTTAACTGATAAACTGAGCAGAAAAACATAAAAAAAGACCAAAGAAATGCAGAATTTGCAATTCTATGGCCCTCACTTCTACTCTGCTCTTTTTAAAACCAGTAGACCTGATAACCTGTAATATAGTGTTTAAACAGATAGAAACTGGCAAGGCTGTAATGCCCCTCCTCCTATCCGCTATCAGCTAAAGATAAAAAAAAGAAATGCACATAATCAAGACTTAATTAAATAATCCTGTTTTTAATTTTATCATTCAATCTCAAGAACCTTGTCCAGAGTCAAAATAATAATCTTCTCACCAGTTATTGTGCTTATATCTGTATGAAGACTTTTAACTTTTCTTCTTGTAATATTTCGAATCATATCTTCAAGAATTGAGCGTCCGTTTTCAATCAATTCATTACGAACCTCTTTAATCAGTTCTCTTGCACGTACATTCCGGTCAGATTTCACCAATGCACGTTCAGCCTTGGTCAGTACGCCTTTTAATCTTATAATTACCATATCTTCTATTATATATGTCTTGATTTCCAATGGTCCTCTGCCCATATGTTCTTTTTCGAACCGGGTTATTCCATCGGAAATTTCAGATTCAAGCTGTCCTCTGGTCTTTTTCAGTAATCCCCTTACCATCATTTTACTCGGCCTTTAACTGAAAATTGAATAGGATTACCGCAGGTTGTTGTATTTTGCTCTATTAGAGAACCCCACGGTTAATAACCTAATATAATCTCCGACAATTAATTCAAAAAATCGCCAGCTGGTTTTAACCTGTTGCAGTGGACTTATCCCCCATTACAACAGGTTTAATTGTGATAAGCAGTATTCACAAGAACAGATGTTCAAGATCATTCGATTATTTATTGATCTGCTGTTTTTTTACAGTCATTTTCTTTTTTTTCTTTTCGAAACATTTCCACTTCCAGTCGATACCCTTTTTGTCCAGATACTTCTCGAACTCTTTATCATTTTTGAAAAGATATCTGTAAAAGGGCTTATCGGTCTGGCGCTCACACAACTGGTCTTCAGAAGGATAATCTCTGCATATCTTCGGTCGGTTTTCATAATCAATGCATTTGTGATCAGATGCTATATTCCTGCACGGTGTACGGAATTCCAGAATCCAGTTGTTTTCGAAATCGATTGAAACCCAGACGTTTTCGTGAAGCAAATACCAGCGGATCTGATCATAATCTTTTTTACTGACCGGTTTATCGATATGTAAAGCCACATGACGACAACAGTAAGCATCACAATCAGAACAATTATCAGTTACAGCCACATTTTTCTCCGTATTTCTGGTTAATTGGGGCATATTTTTTTTATTAAATCCTTAAGTCGCTCAAAATGCGAACCTTCCCAGAAAACTTTTCCGCAAACATCACATTTGGAAAAATTATTATAGAACAGCCTGGTTTTTTCTTCTAAATTTAATAATATGTCTGTTTTTTCTACTTTTACCAATCTCCCATTACAGATCATGCATCTTGAAAAAGGATTAATCATACCGCACAGGTCAAATCTGCGTACTACCTCACGTGCCTGTTCCAGATAATTGGTCGACCTTATCCAGTATCCAGCCTTTACGTTTTTATACTTTAGAATACCTTTATCACGCGTCAAAATGATTCTGTTTTCCTTTACAGCAGTACTAACTATCTGCGGATCGGAATAATCATTTCTGTAGGAAACGTCAAACCCCAGAAGCCGCAATACTCTGGTCAATTTCCCAAGATGCACATCAAGTATGAATGTTTTTGATTCTGGCAGAGGTGCAAGATGAATAACAGGTTCCCGAACAGATCTTTCAAAAACCGGATAAACATAAATCTGTTCACCACCACTAAGCTTATATGAAAAGGACACCGATTTCCCATTTATAGATATAATGTCGATCTCTGTATGAGGCACCCCTGTTGCTTCAATCAAATCTTTCACCGATGGATTCCCCTTAAAAGTAACACTGAAACTACTCCTTTTTTTTTCGGAAGAAAGAAAATCATTAAGCTCCCCGAAAAAACGAAATTTTGCAGTTAAATCCATTTACCATTCCACAAGAGGATTCCTGATTGTATCCGGGTAACATTTACTCACCTGGCCAGACGTCTGGAAATGCCCTGCAAAGGCAAGTTAATCTTTTTTCCCAACAATGCCGTTGGCAATGTCCCGTAAAATTGTCACGATTTTGAGCCGTTAATCTTCAGCGTAGTAAATATAAATGAAGCCGTAGCAGTTAAAATGGTAATTTATTCCTGGTATTATCTGATATGAGTACAATCGTTTTGCGGCAATATAAAGCTCTGAAAGTGTAAACAACATTATAGGGGATCATTGAATACAATGATCCCTGTAATACTGTTTTTGAAACTTATTTAATTGTTATTTTTCTTGTTTTGCTGAACAAATCGGTTTTGATCCGATAGAAATATATTCCTGAAGAGTATTTTTTGGCATCCCAAATGATATTGCGTATTCCTGAAGAGATTTTACGATTTACAAGTGTTTCAATCAACTGCCCGGAAATATTAAATACACTGATATTTACATGTTGATCTACAGGAAGAGCAAAATCAGTTACAGTAAGATGATCCATGATAACATGTGAATTATTTCCATTAATACCAGCACGTTCATTGAGAGCATCATTACCCAGCCGGGTACCGGATAAATTCAGGTGAACCAATTTACTGGTATCGGTGGAATTGTAAAAAGAGATCGCGCCCCAGCTTGTTGCGTTAGCTTTTTTATTCAGCTTTATTGTAACTGGTGAATCTTCTGTTCCATTTATCAAAAGCCTTCCATACACATAAATATCGGCATCTTGCGGCATAAGAACTGTAACACCTTTTTCAATTTTCATCGTAACCCCTTCATGGATGATTATGTCGCCCGATACAACATAGGGGTTATCAGTAAGATTAAGAGTTGTATTCTCTGTAATCTCATTTTCAACAGAATGTTCCTCGCTGATTTCAAACCGGGCTTCAATCGTTTTGTCTGAAGTCAAATTAACAGTTATTGAATCTGAAATATCATCATTTTCCCAACCTGCAAATACATAACGTGGCCTGGCAACAGCTTTTACCTGAAATGGAACGTTTTTGAGGAATTTCATTTCAGATAACCCCTGATCCATCAACACCCCATTAATGTATATATCACCCGCATCAGCCTTTGATTATGTACGGCGCACTATTTGCAGTAACTATTTGAGGAAAATCGGAAGGATAAAGCAGGTAAACTCTAAAATTTGTCTATTTGCAGATTTTGCCTTTGAAATTCAAAAATCCTCATCAGCGTATAAGCAATTATGCGTGAATGCGGTTTTTTGTTTTCAAACACCTCCAATGCAAAAAACATGATTTTTAGAGAAAACCTGAAAGATTGAGAATGGAATCTGAAAGGTTTAACATTCTGGAGGTATAATGGGTAAAGGTGTTTTTGCGAATTATTTTAATGATGCTCTTCGGATTCATGCAATATGTGCTGATGAGGAATTAAGTGAAAATGATGCCCGGTTACTCACATATATGCATGCAAAAGCATCAGAAAGTGGAAAAGGTATTGAGTATTTTCAAAATCCTGCTGTTGAGGATTCTGAAGCACTGGAAATTATGCTCGGAGAGTGTAAAAAAACAATCAATCTTCCACCTGCAATGAGTCTTGATGAAAAAGGCCATGAAGCAGTTGAGTTGATTTTAACAATCGCAGACAGGATATCAAACCTGGACAACATTCTTGCCAGAGAATGCGGAATGGAAAACCGCCTTAGTGGTGAATTAAGAGCCCGGTTGAAATTATATAAAGACACAGAATTCAGAAACAGGATGATTTCAATTTACAGAAAAAAAATTCAACCCCGGCTTACTCATTACGATAAAGAGAAAATTGATGAAGCTTTTAGCAGGTTCAGAGAAAAACTGGTTCAAAAAGAAAAAGAACTTATGAAAGCTGCGGGAATAAAATCAGATCTGAATTGATTGAAAAAATTCAGAAATCTTCTTTTTATCTGAAGAAACCAGTTTTTTCAAATTGGTTAACAATTTTTCTATATCTATACGAAAAACATCCCAAGCACCTGCACGTACTTCAGCTTCCAGTTGTCCACTCCCCCATCCAGAATATCCGAGAAAAAAATATGTAGAAGCAGAATCGGTCTCAATCATATGTCCAATACTTCCCCACCTGCCACCCATATGCACGCCGGGTGTGATCTCATAAGCACCTTCTACCGGTTCATTGGTAATCTGTAATATCTGAAGTTCATCCTGTTGTACAGGACCACCTATATACACTTCACGCTTGTTTCTTAGAGAACTGAAACCATCAAATATTTCTGATAAAGGCATATGGGAAGGCCTGTTCATTACAAGACCATATGATCCTTCTGTACTGTGAATACAAACCAGAACTATTGTTGATTCGAAATTCGGGTCCTGAAGAACCTCTCTGGCAAGAAGTACAGAACCAGATCCGAGTTTTTTTAATTTTTCCAAAATTGATGAATCGCTTCTTTTTTCGGGCAATGATTGTTTCATAGTATAAAAAATAGTTCCAGATTCAACATAATACCAAAATACGCGAATCTTTTTTAAGCTTTCATTATGTCAATTAAGTTTTCGGTCCGGATTGAATTTAATTTTATAAGTTTTCGTTGTTTTCAATCGATTATTTTGGCATAGTGGTATAAACAGCCCTTTTTATGGCTTCATCTCCAATTTTAATAAACTCTTTAAGCTTGTGGGATAAAACTATTTTTGAGCCCTGTTTATCAATAAATCCAGGTTTGTTTTGATCATTAAACTCCTGGTGTGCTGCAATAATACATGTCCCGGCATATGCAATGCATTCCAGTTCTTTATCAAATGGATATCCATTTTTAGCACATGGTACCAGTGAAAAACGCTCGGCAGTATTGTGCTCTGTACCGAAAGTTACACAAAATCCTTTTTTCCAGAAATATCTGGAATACTTTTTTAAAATTTCCAGCGGTGTCCGATTTGAAATAAATTCAACAGCATGTATTCCCATTTCAAGAAGTTTTGAAGCTAATATTGAAATGTTATTTTCCATTTCTGTAAAGTTATGTAAATCATCGGTAAGCAATGGATAACATGGAATCCCGCCAGCTTCAAGTATAAGTCCTTTTGCTTCACTGAATTCCATAAACGCATCCGGTTTTTCTTCAACATACGCATCCTTCCCGGATTTTAGCAGCCGTTTCCGGATTTCATTCTGCATATTTACCGAATCGCAAAGATCAACCGAAAAATCTGGATCATTGAAAAGGTGTTTGAAAGCAGCACCAAGTTTGACTGGATCATCCCATTTTTCTGTAAAAGCCAGATAAAGAGCTTTTGCTATATGACGTTCCCTTACAGAATTTTTTGCATATTTATAACGTACCTGATTATAATCGAGAGAAATATCTATATTCTTTTTGTGCGTATATTTATTAAGCAGGTCTATCATTTTCCAGATTCTATCCTGAGTACCCTTCCAGATTGATGCCATGAGATTACGGGAATTTCGGGATAACACCGGATTTTTATTTAGTCCTTTTCCACACAAATACATTATTCCGGTATTAACCGGATCATTCCAGCGCACCCTCTTTATTTTATCTTCCTGAGAAAGTGTAATGAATTCTATATTGAATAGAGGATAGATCCCGAATTTTTCACAAGTATCTGCAAATTCCAAAAAACCATCAAAAGTATTAAAATCATTAATACCCAAGGCTACAATCTGTTCCTCTTTTGCAAATGATACGATTTGCCTGATGCTGTCAAAGGAACTGAATGAATATGGTGAATGTACATGGGTATTAGAATTTATCATAGATTAAAATCTCCGATAATGTTTTTTAAAATTTTGCAGAATACATTTTGTGCTTATAAACAAAAAATGTCTATAATAAATTACACGAATTTAATTTTTTAATCAAAAACACACGATTCAGATTTAAAAGCCGCTCATTCTTCTTAGATAGAGCCGTTTCTGGGCTTCGACTCTATCATTTTTCTTGAATATTGGTATTAAAATTACTCCAGCAATAAAACCGCCAACATGAGCCCAAAATGCAACACCACCATCCTGAGCACCTGTTGAGGGCAATGCACCAATAAGCTGTAATACAAACCAGTATGCCATCATGAAATAAGCAGGTACAATAACACGTTCGATGAAAAAACCGAAAAAAATCAGTAAATGAACAGGTGCTTTGGGGTAAAGAATCATGTAAGCACCCATGATTCCGCTTATTGCACCGGAAGCCCCTACCATGGGAACAGGACTGGAAGGGTTGAAAAGTATCTGAATTGATGCAGCTATAAGCCCACATAACAGGTAAAATATTATAAAACGTACCTGTCCCATCGAATCCTCTACATTATCTCCAAAAACAGTCAAGAACCACATATTTCCTATAATGTGGAACCATCCTCCATGTAAAAACATGTGAGACAGAAGAGAAAACCAGTTTGGATTTTCTTCTATAATATATATTAGAGTTGGACTGATTCGAACGCTTGTTCCAGGTTTCATTGTCTGAAGCAACTCTCCCGGGATAAGTCCATAACTATACACAGATTGAATGAGAGCAGGTTCTGTCCCCAAACCTTGTACAAACACCCATACTACAATATTAATACAGACTATCAGAAATGTGATTACCGATTTTTGAAGTGTCGGATTGTCGTCGCGTAGAGGAAACACTTGTCACCTTTGCCTGTTAAGTCTGTTTAGATTATTAAAATTGCTAGGATTCAGGATAAAATAGTTTTTTTCAGATATAACAGTGCTTCAGAAATTCAATCGATACAGCATATAATGTGACATTAAAACTTTTCCAGTTTTTTTAAATCCTGCAGATCTGGCCAGTTTTGTAACATCCCCAACTTTGAAACGTTGATCAAGCGGTGGTCCATATTCTTCTTCACGATATATCCATTCCAGTATAACAACTCTGGAGACAGCAACTCGGTATGCCTCCTTTAAAACATCTAACGGTTGATCACTTTCATGGAGAACAAGTCCCAGAAAGACAATATCAAAAGATTTATCGTTGAAAGGTAACTTTTCGGCCGAAGCTTTTCTGAAATTAACTCCTGGCACAATCTGCGAGGCTGCATTTAACATGTCCGGATCAATATCAACACCTGTAACATTAATATTACGCAACGAAAAAGATTCAGCGAAGATTCCAGTTCCTGTGCCTGTATCCAACACTTTTGTTACAAATAATTTTTCCAGACTCAGTTCAACGACCCGCTCAACCTCAAGCCTTTTCAATCTCTGAGGTGCCCTTAAAGCATCAATCTTACCCTCATACATCATGTTTCTCCATTTTGTACCTGGTTAGACATATATCCAGTGTGTATTTATCATTTACAAATCATTATTTAAATTCACTGTTTTGCCAATATTTGTATTAATCTGTTGGCCTTTTTTCCATAAAACACTTATTTTAAACATCTGATCCAATTCGACATACCTGTGTAGTAATACACAGAGGAGGTATTTATTATAAAAACTTCGACAATTTTGCCCAACATAGAAGAACTGATTTCGAATATACCCCGTTTTCCTCAAAAAATGGGAAAGGAACAGTTTTATCCAGTAGCCTATTATTATATGTACCTTTCACGTCAGATGGAAGAGAAATTTAAAGAGCTTTTTCGAAAAGGCTATGTAAAAGGTACAGTAATAATCAGTATTGGCAATGAAGCGACAACAGTTGGAATGAGTCTGCCATTCAGGCATGGCCGCGATATAATTTCTTTGCTCCACAGGGATTTTGGTGCACATCTTGTTGCATCATCACCTCTCTCTTTAATGAATCAGTATATTGCCAATGAAAAAAGTCCAACCCACGGCAGAGAAGGAAATGTTCATCATGGTGATACTGACAGGCGTCGATTCCCAATGATAAGTCATCTTGGAAATATGCTTGCGCCTGCTGTAGGTGGAGTATGGGCAGCCCGTCGCAACGGAGAGGATGTATTCGGTTTGGCAACTATTGGAGATGGTGGAAGCAGTACCGGGGATTTTCATGAATCCATAAATTTTGCTTCAGTTCAAAAAATACCTGTACTGTTTCTTATAGAAAACAATCATTACGCATTTTCCACTCCCACTCACCTGCAATACAACTGTAAAACACTCTCAGATCGTGCAAAAGGTTATGGAATAGAAGGTATCACAATAGATGGTACAGATGTATGGGAAGTGTACAGCTCTGTTTATGATTCGATTCAAAAAATGTCAGATGACAGCCTTCCCAGAATTTTAGAGTGTAAAACATTGCGTCTTGAAGGGCATGCGGTTTACGATAATGCAGAATATGTTGATCGTAACAAACTTGAAATCTGGTTGAAGGATGATCCGGTTTCAAAAGCCAGAAACGGTCTGATTGACTGTGGTTTTTCAGAGGATTCAATACTCTCTTTTGAAGAGGATATTCGTAATCAGGTTGAAAAAATTACTCAGGAATCTGTCAAAATATCCTCTCCCGATCCCCGCAAACAGACTTGGAGTGTATATTCTGATATAAAAAGCGACAAAAAGCCTCCTTTCAAAGCATCTAATGTCCGCAATCTTCATGCAGTAAATTCTGCACTTGATTATCTTCTCAAATACAACGAAAAAGCATTTTTATGTGGTCAGGATATAGGTGTATATGGTTCTGCTTTTAAAACCTGCAAAGGTTTAGTTGAAAAATATGGTCCCCAGCGGGTTATTGATACCCCAATATGTGAATCTGCTACAACAGGTTTCTGTCTTGGAGCATCTCAGACCGGAGCGTTTCCAATTATGGAATTTCAGTTTGCAGATTTCGCCACAGAAGCAGTTACGCAACTTGGTCTGAATGCCGCAACATGGTTTTTCAGATCAGATACTGCAGCTCCACTATTATTCAGATTACCCTGTGGTGGGGGCATTACATTGGGAGCTTTTCATTCCGGTGAATTTGAAGGTTTATGGTCACGTTTTCCAGGTTTGAAGCTTCTTTATCCGGTTACGCCACAAGAAACTTTTGAAGCTCTGATAGGTGGCTTTTATGATCCCAATCCCTGTATTGTGTTTGAACATAAACTTCTGTACTGGGGTAAACAGGAAGACATTGATTACAATGGAGACATCGACTCAATATTTCGTCCCAGAAAGTACATTGACGGTAATGATCTTACTATAATTGCTACAGGAGCAATGGTTGAAACCGTTTTATCTGTAATTGATAAACATAATTATTCCGCTCAGGTATGGAATCCATTTATTTTAAGTCCTCTGAAAATTGATCCCATCATTGAAGATGTTAAAAAAACCGGAAAGCTGTTAATAGTGCAGGAAAGTGGAGAAACAGCAGGTCTTGGCGACCGGTTTATATCACTGATCTGCAGAGAGTGTTTTCACGAATTGAAATGTGCCCCACAAATAGTTGCAGCACCGGACACACCGATTCCATTTGCAAAAGAACTGGAATGTTTTTATATACCAAGTCAAGACAGGATATGCCAGAAAATTGAATTGATGATCGGAGAGAAATGTGAGTAAAGAATTATTTAAAACGGTACTGTATCTGCCTTCACAAGCTGCTGCTGAAACCGAAGCAACCATAGTTAAATGGCATGTCAAACCTGGAAACAGTTTCTCCAAGGGACAGAATCTTGCAGAAATAGAAAGTGCCAAATCCACTTTTGACTTCGAAGCTCCATGTGAAGGAACCGTAATTAATCTTTTATTTCCAGAGGGGGATTCGGCTCCCATCGAGTCTCCAGTTATAGAAATAGAAACTTCTGATGAGTCTCTGAAAAACGAAATACCTTCAGCAGGTTCGAAAAAATCGGACTTTCCACAAATGAAACTTAAAGAAGTTAATGAAGAAAAAATTGAACCATCTGGAATTATCAGCATTCTTGGTATCGGATCTTATCTGCCAAAACAGGTTATTCATAACAGGGAATTGCTAAAGGAACATCCGGACATTACTGAGGAATACATTTTCGGAGTTACCGGTATTAAAGAGCGCCGGTGGGCACAGGAAAATGAGAAACCTTCTGATATGGCTTACGCTGCATCTGTTGAAGCTATTGAAAAGTCGGGTCTGTCGCCCAATAACATTGATGCCATAATAGTATCTACTTCAACTCCGGATGTAGTAATGCCGTCAACGGCTTGTATCCTTCAGAAAAAACTTGGCATCAGAGGTACACCTGCATTTGATATTAACGCAGCATGTTCCGGATGGCTTTATGGTATTTCAATGGCTAAAGGAATGATACTTTCCGGAACAGCACATAATGTTCTGGTATCAGCTGTTGACATGCAATCCAGAGTACTTGATAAAAAAGACAGAAACACCTATTTCCTGTTTGGTGATGGAGCTGGTGCTACTATAGTTTCTTCAGAAAAAAAAGGACACAAAATTATTCGTGAAATCCTTACTGCTGATTCAAAAGGTTTGCACATGGCCAGAAGAGATTTTCCGGGTTATGAAGTTCCAGAAAACAGCAGCGAAACCGACCCCTGGATGCGACTGGACGGGAGAGCCCTGTTTCGGTTCGCAACAGAAAGTTTCTCAACAATGATACGCAATCTTGTAATTAAAAGCGGCTGGGAAGTAGAAGATGTGCGCTGGGTTGTCCCTCATCAGGCCAACGCCAGAATACTAAAAGCTGCTGCACAAAGAAGTGGTGTGGCTTTCGACCGTTTTTATCTTAACCTGGACAGGGTCGGAAACACATCAAGTGCCAGCATTCCTCTGGCGATATCCGATATCGAAAAAGGTCTTCAAAAAAAAGATAAAATAATTTTTTGTACAGTGGGAGCCGGAATAACAGCCGCTGGATTATCACTTGAATGGTAACGCTTAACTGTTTTTAGTGAAATTGAAAAATCATTTTCTCAATTAGTTATTTTTATCTCTGCTATTAACTGATTAAGCATTACGAAATAATGTTTTCCCAAATATTTCATTTTTCTGTTTTGCTTTTTACCAATTTAAAAGCCTGTTGATAATAAAGTTTTCTTTTTTATTTAAGGATTCGATATCAACAGGTGCATTTTGAAATTACAAATCAAAATTAAATATCCACGACACTAACAAGTTTTTTGTCAAAAGACACTCAATTCGGAAAATTTTGAAGTTACACAATTTTCAAACGGTTTTATGGATAATTGCAATTTACAATAAACTGACCTTCAGATTATAATAGTAGAGGTCTGTAAATATGAAAAAGAAAGATTTATTTCCAGCAAAAAAGAAGTCACCGAATAATGTTGAAAAAAATGTGTGCCTGACCAATGCATTGGAAAATAAAGCCGGACATCGATCCCGTTTGCTTCACAGGTACACTAAAAACGGTCTGTCTTCATTGCTTCCGCATGAAATCCTGGAGTTTTTCTTAACCTATTCAATTCCCCGCCGTGATACGAAATCAATTGCTCATAAACTGTTGAATCGATATAAAACCATTAGTGCAACAATTAATGCCCCTGTTGAAGAACTGATGTCAATAGAGGGAATAGGGCTGCGATCTGCAGTTCTCTTTCCTCTTATTCGCGATATCATAGCCTATTGCTTAAGGGAACGCTTTGAAAAACAGGAAGCGATATCACATAGACAGGATGTTGAAGAGTATTTACGATTCTTTTTCGGACAGCGACGAGATGAGTATGTAGCGACACTTTTTCTTGACAATTCAAATCATGTCCTGCAGACAGACATTATTGCAGAAGGTACAGTTAATCAATGTGCAGTATATCCAAGATCAATAATCGAAAGGGCACTTCGTTACGGAGCAGCTTCTGTTATTTTGGCCCACAACCATCCAGGTGGTGGACTTAATCCTTCTGAAGCAGACTGGTTAATCACTGAACGATTATTCACAGTTGGAAAATTGCTTGAAATTCCTCTCCTTGATCATATAATTATATCAAAAGATAAAGTAATAAGTCTCAGGGAATTTCCGCGATGGCCCAAATAAATATTTCTTGAAAACAGACCTTATTAACGTACATGGAATTTTCCAGGGAATACAAGTATATTTTCTAATTATGTTTTTCAAATCATTTCATCTCAAACTGAACATATACATATCTCTACTGGTTTTAATATTTGGCAAATCAATCAGTTCCGCCTTATTAACCGGTATAGTTTATCAATCCCAGACAGGAAAACCCCTCGAAAATGTAATGATAGAAATCAAGGAAATAAAAAAAACTGTATTCACAGATTCATCTGGTGTTTTTCTGTTTGATCCATTGAATCCTGGTTTGTATAATATCCATTTCTATCACAGCAACACAGAGCCATTAAACCTCAATGACATACAGGTTTCTGCTGAAGAAGCCCGACAATTGATTGTAAGATTAAATCCTGTTGTTTCATCACTCGACAAAATAATTGTCCATGGCCGATCTTTCAGACGAACATCACAGATGTGTACATCTTCAAAAACATTAAGCAGAGATGAAATTATCAGATTACCAGGTACCCGCACAGATATTCAGAGAGCAACTCAAACCCTTCCCAATGTTGCATCTGCTTCAGATAATACAAATGAAATAATAGTAAGAGGTGGTCACCAGGGTGAAAATCTCCTGATTCTTGATAATATTGAAATTCCCAATGCTAACCATTTCGCAGTTCACGGGTCTGGTGGAGGCTTAATATCCCTGATCAGCCCCCTGCATATCAGTAGTCTTACATTCAGTGCAGGTGCCCCTCCTGCCATGTATGGTGGTAAAGCATCTTCTGTACTGGATATTGAACTTCGTGATGGATACAACGATGTATTCACCGGAGGTCTGGATATTGGATTGGCCGGGGTTAGTTACCATTTTGAAGGACCATTATGGAATCACAGTGCTTTTATGGCCACTGTAACAAAAAGTTTTCTGGACAGATTTGCCAGTTTTTCAAAAACCACAGCGGTTCCTCAATACTGGAATGCTCAGGGAAAAATCACCCAGATTCTCAACGATCATAAAATCAAGGCAAACATATTATACGGTGATAATAAAACCAAAATAAAAAATGCGCATGAAGCTATCGGAGCAGATGGAAATATTATCGAAGAAGGCGGGAAAGTTTATGTTACCGGAATAAACTGGGATGGTTACTGGGGAGACCATTTTTCAACAGCCGTCACAGTTTCGGCATCAGGAAACAAGTACAATCAGGTAGAGTTAATTGACATTTCATTAGATGAAGATTCCAATTCTGATATTTCGGATACGCTGTTTACAAATAACTCTTTTGAACAGGAACAGACATTAAAAATTCAAGGTACATTAGATATTGCAGCCAGCACTAAAATTCAAACAGGTATGAGTGTTAAACGGTGTGATATTGATATTGATATATTTAAAAAGGATGATACGGTTAAAAATGTTGCCCAAGACAGTATTTACCGGATCAACCGGTCTGGAACAAAAGATCATCAGGTAACTTATGAATATGGAGCTTTCATTTCCGGAATATTTTATCCTTTTGAACGAATGAGAATTGTACCCGGAATCCGATATGACAGGTTTGCCTATAACAATTCCGAAACAGTTTCTCCAAGAATCGGTTTTATTTATTCTCTTGGTCCATACTTTGATTTAACATCAGCATTTGGAATACAGTATCAGAATCCGGATTATGTTCATCTCTTTGCAACATCAGCAAATAATAATTTAAAACCCAAAAAAGCTGTTACCGCAACAATAGGCACAGAGTATCTTTTCGAAAAGATGGCAGCGAAACTGATTATAGAAGGTTATTTAAAACAATACAGAAACCTTCCTGTTGAATCTTCACTTATTACAAAATTTGATATGGATAAATCTGATACGCTGCTATCAATCGGCAAGGGATTAAGTTATGGGCTTGAGTTTTTCTTTCAGAAAAATTTAACCAGAAATTTTTTCTGTACCATTGCGTACTCGCTTTCACAATCGGAAATTGATGATTTTCGTGAAGGTCATAAAGGAGAATGGCTTAGAGCTGATTTTGACTTTCGTAACGCTGTAACGATTACAGGCGGTTACAAAGCAGAGTTGCTTCAATTTGAGTGGTACAAAAACATGAAAAAAAAGTGGTGGCTGAAATTTTTGTCTCCAGTTTTTCCATTTGCAGACCGGATTGAGATTTCCGCAAAATGGAGATTTCTTGAGGGGAGGCCATATACCGATCCTGAATACGACGAAACATTCAACAGGTGGATATTTCATCACGAAAGTTTTAATCAATCCGAATATCCCGATTATCACAAACTGGATATTCGATTTGAACGACGTTACGCTTTTGATTTCTTCCAGTTGACTTACTATCTGGACCTTCAAAACATTTACAACCGTAACAATATATGGAATTACTCTTATTACAAAGGAAACGATTTCAAAACTCCTATTTATCAACTTGAGTTTTTCCCGTCTGGAGGCATCATAATTGGATTTTAAACAACAGTATTCCTGGGAATTTCTATCTCCCGAAGAAATTGAGCAAAGGTCAATAAGAGCATTACGCAACCATATCAGGCATATCAGGCAGATTTCACCATGGTATGGGGAGAAACTGGAAAACATTGAGCCTGATGATATAAAAACTGTCGATGACTTCAGGTTAATTCCTTTTACCGAAAGAAAAGATCTTGAAGGAAACCCGGACTGTTTTCACTGTGTAACAGAGGAACAGATAGTCGAAACAGTAATAACAGAAACACAAAACAGAAAACAGATACCTTTTATCCTCACAGTAACTGATCTCGACCGGATTGCTTACTATGAAGCTCTTTCATTCCACAGCACAGGCATTAATTCATCAGACCGGGCACAAATACTTGTAAATATGGACATGATGTCGAATATCGCAATGGCTTATTACAGAGGTCTGATAACACTGGGAGTAAATACCATGCGAAGCGGATTACTTCCTGTCGACATGCATAAATACAACATACAGTCCCTCTCCCCTACTGTACTTATAGGAGAGCCATCCTACCTGAAAAAACTTGCTGTTGAACTTCAGAAATTTTCTTTTGATACACGCAACAGCAGCGTAGAAAAATTGATATGTACAGTAGAAAGCTTACGTACTCCTGATATGAATTTAAGTCCGAATGGTAACATTCTTGAAGAGTTATGGGGGGCACAGATTTATTCAACTTATACATCTCCCGAGATATCGGCATCTTATTGTGACTGCACTGAGCAAAATGGCGGTCATTCTCATCCTGAACTCGTATTCACAGAAATCATTGATGAAAAGGGGAATTCTGTACCTGACGGAACTACAGGGGAACTTGTAGCAACGCCACTTGGAGTAGAGGGAATGCCTCTGTTAAGGTATAAAACCGGAGATATTACTTTCGCAGTATCCGGAAAATGTTCATGCGGACGCAACTCCATACGTATTGGGCCCATACTTGGCAAGAAATCTCAATTATTTAAACTTAATGGAACAACTGTTTACCCTCTTACGATTACAAATGCACTGGATCAGCTTGACGAAGTCAAAGATTATATCCTCATTGTTGAAAATGAATCGTCACTTACCGACAGGGTATTTCTCCATGTTGCAGCTCCGGCTTCATGTATAGAAAAAATTTCTAACCAGATAAGAACTGCTGCAAACGTCAGTTTCCCGATATTAATTTCTAATACGACAACGATTCAGGCATTTCGAAAAAATCCAGGCAAAAATATGCATATACTTGATTGCAGAAAAAAGGGATAAAACTGACTACAATGGTTTTCAGGAAAATAAAAAAATCAGATACTGTCATTTCTGCCACAACATTCAAAACAGTCCCGATCTTCTTATTCTATTTTTTCCGGAGCAGATCCATGAACCGGGGTAATGTGTGAAAAAAAGATCATGTTTCAAATCAATTTCCAAATTTCTAAATATTGTCAAAAGATATTGCGGTACAATAATTAAACGTATATTTTTCCCCTCTATAATTTCCAATACACCGGGAATAAACATAAGACAGAAATGCAAAAATCTGGTTATGAATGAATTGCGTGCAAACACTTCTCCTTTCAAGGCTTCAGCATCTCTTTCCACTGGTGTATTTATGGCCATCATGCCGATTCACGGCTTCCAGGTTATTTCACTTATAATACTTGCATTTGTATTACGCCTGAATCGCCCGCTTGCACTTCTTGGAGTAACAGTTTCATCAGCACCACTTTTACCATTCTGGGTTGCATCCGGAATAGGTGTCGGAAAACTGCTCATACCACAATCAACTGCAGACATGATTGTTTCGATGTGCAAATCGATTCTTCCATCAAAGGTAACATATTTCATTGCAACATATTCGGCAACCGGTTTTTATCAAAGTTTTATTCAATGGTTTCTGGGCAGCATAATTCTTGCAGTTATGTGCGGTATGGTTGTTTTTTCTGCTGCATACCCTCTTTTCAAAACGCTCAAATCCCTGAACTCAGTTTACAACAACAATAAAAATTAATAAAAACTGACTTTGTGTGATTTTGTTTTTTAGTTCTGTTTACTGCTTCTTATACAGACTGTTAAATGTATCTCTTAACTGTGTCAGGATCATCAGTGCAGCATTTAGTTTTTCAATGCTGTTATTTTCATCCAGCACACTATAACAATAATCATACAGACAGAAGAGTCCGTCAGAAATATCATCTTCGACTTTAAGAGCCTGCTCAAGTGTTGCAAGAATGTTCAGTGCACGGTCAATAAAATTTCTTTGTAACGGTAGCCCGGAGCAAATACTTCTTGATATAAAATTTACACATTTTTCGTGGAGGATACAGATAAGCCGTGATGATGAAGAGCTTCTGATCTGCATCTGTTCATATGTTTTCAGATATCCTCTAACAGTACTCATTTCAGCTCAGCAATCCCAGAATGTGATTCTGAGAAATTTCATTAAACCTGCTGAAAGCTCTTGAGCTGCCTTCTTCAAGAAGCTGCAAACGAATCAGTTCCGATAAACCCTTAGCCATGTCCTGATCACGAATAACCGATTCTGCTGCCTGAGTATTTATGACTGCTACCGAAAGATTGTTTACTGAAGATTGCAGTCTGTTAACCGATGCACCCAATGTACTTCTTTGAACACCTATAGATTTGATTGCATTATCCAGCGATTCTATTGCGGTTTCGGCATCCGATATTGTTGCAATAGTATTTCCGGATAACCCCAATGCGACAGAGCGCAAATCGATTGATTCCAGTTCAATCTGATTACTACTTTCGGAGCCGGTTTGAATTTTAGCTTCACCAGATGCCAGATCATCACCGGATGCCACTCCTTGCCGGTTAAACCTGGCAGATTCTGCTGTTCGGGTAATCTCTTTGCCTAAAGCTTCATATTCTTTATTTAATGCTGCGCGGTCGTCATCCGTTAATGTACCATTTCGGGCCTGAACTGCCAGTTCCCTCTGACGTTGAATCAAACCTGAGATCGCATCACCAGCTCCATCAGCAATATTTAATGACGACATTGCATCTTCAATATTTCTGGAGGCCATTTTAAATCCTCTGATCCTGCTTCTTAGCACCTCAGAAATAGACAAACCCGCAGCATCATCACTAGCCCGATTAATTCTTGAGGCAGTAGACAGTTTTTCCAGAACCTTTTGAAGTTCCCTGTTCGTTTTCTTTAAAACAGATTCTGTTTTGCGGACAGTAAAAGCGAAGCGAGGATTCCCTGTACTCTGTATCTGCATAGAACACCTCCATGCCATGAATCTAATTTTCCTTATTATAATATCGGCTTTTTAGACTTGAACTTTAGCGTTTTTTTTAATAAGCGTTTTTTTAATGTAATTGCAAAATTTTCGCCATAATCGACCTGAAAGGATGGATAATTAAAACCAGTTTACCATAAAAGCATTTTTGATATGATCGATTTTTTCTCCAATAATACCAATTACATCAAAACGGCATGGCGTTTGGGATAATTTGTGTTCTTTCATGTATTGCATTGCTACTTTTGCCATAGTTTTTTGTTTGGGAATGGTAACCCAGGTCAGAGGATTTCCATATTTTGAAGTACGGGCAGATTTTACTTCCAGGAACACCAGTGTACCATCCGGATCTTTTGCAACGCAATCGATTTCACCCCTTCGCGAACGGTATTTCCTGCACACAACAGAATATCCTTTGGACAACAGGTATCTAACAGCAAGATCTTCACCCCAATCACCTTTTTCATGAGTGTTCATGGTATCATTTCTGCTGTAATTCACACGGGTTTTCCTTTCCCTGTTTTAAATTTCAGTTTTGATTCCCATGCAGATTCTTCATCAGGGATGATTGTTGATGTGAAGGAGAAATGCAGCAGCAAGAGTAATAAAAGCGATCCATATCAGCCACTGGTTTTTAAACATGTCTACCCAATATTGAGCCGAGAACAAGGATTGATTGTGCGTTTTATGGCTGCTGCTTCTGCGGTCAGTTATTCTTCGGTCAAAATCGGTTTTTTCTTTTTTATTATTTTTCACGGACCTGAACATGACAGTTGAACGTTCTGCTTTCTCCTGCGGATCGACAGAATCGAGATGTTCGAGCATCTCTTCGATCGTATCATATCTGTCACGTTTATCTTTTTTCAAAGCTTTCAGGATGATCAGCTCAAGTCTTTTGGGAGTATCTTTACGTTTCAATGAAGGAGGTACGGGCAGTTCATGAACCTGTTTATAAGCCACAGCCATAGGGTTATTTGCAACAAAGGGTGGTTTACGTGTCAGCATTTCAAACATCAGAATGCCCAGGGAATAAATATCTGTCTGGGCATCAAGTTTTTTGCCCTGAGCCTGTTCGGGAGACATATATTCCGGTGTTCCAACTGCAGAACCGGTCATTGTAATATCTGTACCTGAAAATATTTTTGCTATTCCAAAATCGCTTAATCGTATAACCCCGTTTTTATCGAGGAGAGCATTTCCGGGTTTGATATCACGATGTATGATATTATGACTATGAGCATATCTCAACCCCCGGCAGATCTGTTTTGAGAAATCAATTATTTCTATTATTGAAAGCATTTTATTTGAGGCAATAAATCTTCCCAGATCGGTTCCATCAACAAACTGCATGGCAAAATATCTCAATCCATCCTCTTCACCATATTCATAAATACTGACTATGTTTTGATGCTGAAGTAAAGAAATGGCTTTGGCTTCGATTTCGAATCTTTTTGCGAACTCTTCATCTCTAGAAAGTTTAGGTGGCAGGACTTTAAGAGCAACGATTCTGTTCAAAGGTTCCTGAACCGCTTTATAAATATCTCCCATTCCACCTTTTCCGATTTTACCGGTTATTCTGAAATGACCAATTCTGGCAGGTATAATTTCAGTAGTTTTACTTTTTATCATGTTCATAAAATCCTCAGGTTTTAACGATTTTTTCTTCCTGATCTCTCATGAGATAGTGTTAATATAATATTCCTGTATTCAGAAATAACAGTATGACTGCTTCAGGAAGATTCTGAAAATACCTTTATTAAGTAAACTCAATTACCCGAGCGTAACAAAAATCAGAACAAAACAGAAAATATGCAACCTGATCCGATTTTCCATTTAATTCTGTCAAATTTGAAAAGCATACCGAAAAAAAATATCTGGAAAATAAAAGTTATAGTTGAATAAAGCAGAAGTATCTTCTTCGAAAATATTTACCCTGTTCTGAAAACGAAACGACTTCTCTCCACAAATGAACAAAGACTGTCATGATAATTCGGCTGCTCTTCTGGATTATAAAGTCATGGCTATCCCTTGTCAATTATTCTCCAGTGCGATTCTGTATTATGGATTTGACAAGGGATTCAACCCTGCATTTTGTCTTCCCGAGATTATCATTTACAATAGTATATTCATATTTTCCTTCTTTTCGTGCAAACTCCATCTCCTTGCGTGCATTTTCCAGACGCAATAAAATAGTTTCTTCATCATCACTGTTTCTCCCTCTTAATCTTTTTTCCAGCTCTTTCAAACCTGGTGGAAGAATCAGAATACCAACAGCTTCAGGGTAAACCTTATCGAACTGTTTTTTCCCGAACACATCGATATCCATTATAATGTGCAAGCCTTTATTTATCGTATTATCGATAAAGCTTTTAGGGGTTCCGTAGTAATTTCCGTGTACAAAAGCCCATTCCGCAAACTCGTTTTTTTCTTTGCGGTCCAAAAACTCTTTTTCTGACATGAAAAAATAGTGATGTTTATCTATTTCACCTTTTCGTGGTTTGCGTGTTGTTGCGGAGATTGAATAAACCAGTTCAGGAATGGATTCTTTTAAAAACTTTAAAATAGTGGTTTTTCCAGCACCTGATGGTGCGGAGAATACAAAAATTTTTCCTTTATTTTCAGTCACTTGATTCATCCTCATTACCCATGTTATCGTTCATAAGTGCCTGCTGTTCCATCATCCTTTGTACTTCGAGAGCTTCCTGTTTAAGGTCAAACTCTTTCTGAATCAGATACTCAAGCTTTATCAAAACATTTATGGTATTATTCATCGTTCTGCTGATTACCAGAAACAGTATAAACAATACCATCAAAGTAAATAATACCAAAACAAAGTGAGCTGTCATTATGTTCTCCCAAAAAATTAAGTTTGAGAATATAACACTTCAAAGCAGTTATTATATTACTTTTATCTGGACAGGATCGTTTCAGATATCAGCAAAATTTTACTGAAAATATACATCCTGCACTGGTAATCAGGTGGGATGCATATCTTGCAGGTACTTTATTTGCTTTAAACCTGTTCAGACCAGTATTGACCTGCTGATATAACAAAAAAGGAGTTTGAAATGGCTAAAAGATTATTAACATTTGTTTTAATGGCAAGTGCCCTGTTTTTCTTTAACTGCTCATCCGGTAACAATAAAGAGAAGATACCTTTGGTTGTTGGTGAATGGGAAGGAGATATTTATAAGGAAAATTTACCCATTCCTGATCAATTGCTGGATCAATTTAATATCCCGAATACAACAATAAATGCAGATATCAGAAAAGATTCCACCTATTCGTTATTGGCAATAATTTCAGAAACCGGTGATACAATTATAAAACATAATGGTCTCTGGGAGCTTTCGTCCGGAGAGGATACCATCTATCTGAATGGGACATCATGTTCTAAATATGACGAAGTGAGTAAAACGTGGAATAACATTGATTGTGGAGACCAGATTGCAATTCCTGTTGATATCGATATGAATGAATGGGTGATTTCCATGGACAATCTTATCTTTGTTGGGCCAGCTCTTGGAATGGATCTCACAAATTTTACAGCACTACTTAAAAATGCTTCGATTACCTTGTTGAAAATGAATTGAGATACCATCTGGGTCGCCGGGCGCACACGACCCCCGCGATAGTTCATTACAGCTTTGTAACTTTTGGTTTGGGGGCGTGTGGCAACCTGTGAATAGCTCCTAATTAAAGAGAATTCGAAAAACCAATCAGTCCAACCAATCGGAATAAAATTACAACCAATCGGATAAAATCGGAAACAATAAGATGGAAATTACAAACTTTCCAGTATTAATGAATTGAAGATGTCAGCACATAATCCGGGTTTGTGAAATTGGATTTTTATTGATTGGAATTTGTTTGATTTTTTACTTTTTATTGAGATTTGGGATTTTCTTTTTTGTTTCCACTTCAGTGGATTAAGAAAATTCAGGCCTTCTGCGGCCATTATGTTGAGCAGCACCCGCACCAAAGAAAAGCAGCTTTTATTGTTCGAATCCCGCAATCTATATTTACTTATTGAACGAGTTTACAAACAGTCATTAGAGCGGACTGTAAACTGTTTATAGTTCCGATTTGCGGCTGCCCACAATGGGCAATATGAAGAATATTGAATTGAATTATTGCAATGGAATTCATTCAGCAGCCCCATCAGATTTTTCTAATTCAATTTCGCCAGAAATAATTTTGGAAGGATTTTGTCCCATATAATTCGATGCTGTTTTCAACCCATCGGAAAGAATGACCTGGAATAATCTCTACGTTTAAGGTCAGCACCGTTGAAGGCGATATCAGGAGGGACCGTAAAGGGTATCCCAGCCGATCTCGAGAAACCATTCGGGGCATTGGAATTCTAATTTATTTTCATTCATTTTGACGATAATCCGGCTAAATCATCCATGGTTCTTCACCATAATCTGCAGATATTTCCCTGATTTTATTTTTGTCCTGCCTGTTCATTTTATCAGTTTGCCAATTGACAGGATTATTTATAATGTATTGTCGAATGCGAAACAACTCATTTTCGTTGCGTATGATGTGGTCGTGAAAACGGTATTGTAATACGCGTAAACCGGGTGTGTTTCGGTGTTGATTGATACGTTTGGTAATTGCCGATTTGACGCCGGCCATGAATGATGATAACGATTTTGGGGTGCGATATGCAATACCATTGCGTTTGGGTGTAATGTTGTTTCGTTGTTGTAGTAGTGACGCACGGCCGTGCGTCACTACGATTTGTACAATACCATGGAAATGATTCGGCATCGCCACGAATTCATCACGTACCAATTCACGTCGCAATTCAAATGATTTATCCCATTCCTCCCACAGAATTTTCCCATATTCATTCAAAACCATTTGGCCGTTATCAATTTTTCCAAACAAATGACCCCGGTCGTGGGTACACACTGTCACGAAATAATATCCCGGGGTGGAATAATCGTATCCCTTTAATCGCACCGATTTTCTATTGGGCAATGATTTATTCATTGTTTATCCATTTTTCCTTAAAATGTCTGTTGGGAAAAGGCAGCCGTTGAAAAAAAAAAAAATGGAAAAAAATCGTTAGAACAGGCCTTGTGGCTGTTGCTCCTCAAAAACCCAGCGGCTGCCCACAATGGGCAGCTATATGAGGAATATTGAATTATCGAATCAAGACAAGCTGGCACGAATATCACCCGCCAAAACCTGCTTTTATTTTCAGAGCCAGAAATCTTCCTGAAGCATAGGTCCCAAAACTTTCTTCATAGCTCGCATCGAAAAGGTTTTGAGCTGTTAATAAAAACTCGTAACGCCCGATCAAGTATGAAACAGCCAGGTCGGTTCTCCAATAAGAAGGAAGTTTGATGTAGGGAGTTTTGAAAGCAGTTGAACTGCTCGAGCTAAGATTCAGTTTGGAAGAGTTCCAGTCATAACAGCCCCTTTTTCCAGCATACCCTTCCTGAACAGTTGTCTTAACAATTCCACTTCCCAGTTTTCTGTTCCATTGCAGTAAAAAATTAAGCTTATGTTCCGGGATATATTCAAGCGGCCGTCTGGTGCTTAAATTTTCGCTCTTTGTGTATGTGTAATTACACTCAGTTGAAAGATCTGGTATCGGATTCCATTCGATTGAGTTTTCAAACCCCCAGGAAAAAGCCTTGTCCATATTGACATGTGTTATACTCAGGCTATCTTCGAGTTCATCGATGGTGGTAATATTTTCCAGATCCGGAATTAATAAACTGAATGAAATCAGATCTTTAAGATCATTATAAAAGAAGTCACTTTTTAATGTGATGTTTTTAACAACCAGTAACTGGGCACCTGCATCAAAAGAAGTTACATATTCAGGATCAAGATTTTTATTACTCCTTAGTTTTGTCGGCCCTATTTCAAGATCGGGCATATACAGCTCTGTTGTAGACGGTGCACGAAAAGCACGTCCTGCGGATGTTCTCAATGTCAGATTATCAAACAAAGTGGCTGTTAATCCAAGTTTAGGTGAAACCGCGGTCTTGTACAAAGAGTGATAATCGAATCTGATAGCAGGAATCACTCCGATCAAACCAAATGAGATCTCGTCCTGAATATAAAAACCGGCGTTGTTGATAGTTTTCTGGCATGTTGAAGTACCTGGAAATTTTTTACCGGTTATTCTGTCTTGAGGTGCGCCAAAATCGATTGAATTGCGCAGGTAATCAAATCCTGTTGTTAATATATTTTTCCGTGAAAAATGGAAACTGGCATTTCCTTCCAGTTGCCAGTCATCCGATTCTACCCCCCATTCACTTGGCATTTTGTCTGTTTCATTCAGGTATTCTCCATTTACATTTCTAAAAAAACCACCTGCCTTTAACTGAATTTTTTCTACCGGATAGTAATCGAAAAAAGCTCCTGTGAGGATTTTTTGTCCTTTTGTAATCTCATCCGCTTCGGGTAAGGTTCCGGTTTTACCAAAACCCAGATCACTGTCGAAAAACCGTACATGAAGGCGCAGACCAAGGTTATCATTAAATCTGTAACCTCCTTTGAAAAAGAGCCGGTAATCCCTGTAATCATGATTCTCTATGCTTTTATTGCTTTGGGTTCTGCCTTTTCTTACAAGAGCACTGTCGCGGAGAAAATAGTTACCGATTGTACGGGCACTTCCATCAACTATATAGTCAAATTTTTCGTTTCCTCCAGTTACAAACGCATTAAGATCCCAGAAAGATTTGTACATATTGTCTTTCCAGAACTCTTTTCCGGAATATATCCTGTTACGGTAATTATACAAACTTGTAAACGGAAAACTTGATTGACCTGTAATCTTGAAATAAGGTTTACCGTCTCCGGTTTCAGTGATTATATTGATCACACCTCCGAAAGCGTTTGCGCCATACAGGGAGGAGAACGGGCCGCGAACCACTTCGATCCTCTCAACCGCTTCAATCGGTATTTCATTTAATATCAGAAACGGCGTACCAGAAACGTTTGTCGGAATTCCATCAACAAGAATAAGTGTTCGTGCTGATGCAGCAGTACCTGGTATTCCACGCACGATTATATCCATGGGCACCCCCTCACCCATTCCAACAGCACGTTTAACCTGCACACCAGCCTCGTATTGAAGTAAATCGTCTATGTTTTTTGCAGGAGATGAACTGATCATCTCTTTTGAAATGATTGTTACATTTACCGGAAGCTCAGATGTTTTTCTGGAAGTTTTTGTTGCAGTTACCACCATTTTCTGGAGTTCATTAAAAGTGGTATCTTTTTTTGTTTCAGATTGTTCCTGATTCGCGTGTATCGATTGATTCAGAATAGCCAAAATGGCAATTATTAACAGAGATTGTGATTTTTTCATAACAGATTCCGGTAATATTTATATAAGTAATTCGAATTCAAATGGTTAAGACTTCCCCTTCATGACACCTTCTGGACATCCGGTCTGCGGGATAAATTTTCGGGAACAGTTATTTATAGTATTTTAACGATTGAGACAGGATTAAATATATTTATGGTTAAAAAATAGTAAATGGTTCAAATTATTTAATCTTGACTCAAACAGATGTCCTGTTCTATTTTCTGTAATTCAAATTTTAAAGATATTTTCCCCTGGAAGGAATAATATGAAAGAGAAAATTCATCCAAAATACGAAACAGCCACTTTTACATGTTCATGTGGTAATGTAATTGAGACTCGTTCTACTGCCAAAAGTCGACATGTCGATATCTGTAATGAATGCCATCCTTTTTATACTGGCAAACAGAAATTAATCGACAGTGCCGGTAGAGTTGAAAGATTTCGTAAAAGGTATCAAAAAAACACAAAAGAATCATAGATTCTTTGAAAAAAGATTTGGGACAGAAGCGGCTTATATTAAGAAGTTGCCCTTCTGTCCTTTTTTTTATATCCTGATATTTATTCATCATTTTTGATCCAATAACAAAAAAAAAAAGAGAAGTTATGAAAATTAAATATCGCTTGATGTGGGCATTGAGTTTTCCGTTGGAATCATTTCTTTCACTTTCACGTAAAAACAGCGTTGGAGGCCAGGCAATCATTGAAGGTGTGATGATGCGCGGAAAAAATAAAGTTTCGTGGGCTGTGCGCAAAGAAAAAGAAGAGGTGGTAGTTGAACAGATGCAATTCAGCTCGATATGCAAAAAAATCAAGTTCCTCGCAATTCCAGTTATACGAGGAGCCGTTAATCTTTACGAATCCCTGAGCCTGGGGTATAAAGCACTTTCCAGATCTGCAGATATCATTGAAACTGCGGAAAACGAAAAAAACAATAACAAAAACAACAAAACATTAGAAAAAGTCTATTCCTGGTTAAGTTTTCTGGTTGCAATGTTGATAAGTCTGGGGCTTTTTATGTATGCGCCCATGTGGATTTTATCCCGATTCATACCGGAAGATTCTTCATTACTTTTCAATACCCTGTCTGGAATAATTCGTATCAGTCTGTTTCTTGCTTATCTTGCACTGATAAGTATGTGGAAAGAGATGCGTCGGATTTTTGAATACCATGGTGCAGAACACAAGGCAATTTTTACTTATGAAGACGATAAAGAGTTGAGTTATCAGAATATGAAACCATATACCACATTGCACCCCAGGTGTGGAACAAGTTTTCTGGTGCTTGTAGGTTTAATTTGCATTCTGCTTTTTTCGATTATTGACTCAATTTATATCGGTAATTTTGGTCCATATCCCAATGTTTTAAGCCGGTTTTTTGTTCACCTTTTGCTGATTCCCCTGGTTAGCGGAACTTCATACGAAGCTTTAAAGCTTTCCGACCGTTTTCAACATCTCGCCATTGTAGGATTGTTGATCAAACCTGGATTATGGCTTCAGAAAATTACTACAAAAGAACCGGATGAAAAACAGCTTGAAGTAGCATCATTAGCCTTGAAAGCAGCAATACAGTAACTAAGGTAATTTAATTTATATGAGAAAAAAAGTTGAACATTTCATAAACAGATATCACGAACTTGAGCATCAACTTGCACAACCTCAAACCGCATCAAATCCATCACAAATGGAAAAACTGGGTAAAGAGTATAATTCTATCGGGAAAAACATCCCTATATTCAAGCAATATCTTAAGATACTGGATACAATAACAGAAGCGAAACAGATTATTGAAAATGAAACTGATGCTGATCTTGTAGACTTGGCTGATCAGGAGATCAGGGAGTCTGAAATTGAGCTTGAGGATCTTGAACAGAAAGTAAAATTTCTTCTTGTCCCGCGAGATCCCAAGGATGTAAAAAATGCCGTGATAGAGATTCGCGCAGGTACAGGCGGTACCGAAGCCGGAATATTTGCTGCAGACCTGTATCGTATGTACTCCCATTTTATCGAACGTAAAGGCTGGCACAAAGAGATACTTGGTTCCAGTTATGGGGATCTGGGCGCAATCAAAGAGATAATTTTCATGGTACGCGGAGAAAATGCATATGGTATAATGAAATATGAATCCGGAGTACACAGGGTTCAGCGTGTACCTCAAACTGAGACTCAGGGACGTGTGCACACCTCTGCAGCATCAGTTGCAGTATTTCCTGAAGCAGATGAATTTGAGGTTCAAATAGATCCTAATGAGTTAAGAATCGATCTTTACTGTTCCAGCGGACCTGGTGGTCAATCTGTAAACACCACATATTCTGCAGTAAGGATTGTCCATATCCCGACTGGAATAACGGTTACTTGCCAGGACGAAAAATCGCAGCATAAAAACAAGGCAAAAGCTTTAAAAGTGCTTCAAACCCGTCTTTACGAGAAAAAACTCGGAGAAATTGAAGCACAGGAATCTGCAGCCCGAAAAAGTATGGTAAGTACCGGTGACCGGAGCGCAAAAATACGGACCTATAATTTTCCGCAAAATCGCATAACTGATCACAGGATTAATTTAACTCTATATAGTCTCGACAGAGTAATTGACGGCGATCTCGAAGAATTAACTGATGCATTATCCATTGCAGAACTTAATGAAAAAGTAAAACAGTCCGGGATGTGACACAATGTTAATTGGTGAGGCACTGAAAATGGTGCGCGAAACTCTTTACCCTAAATATGGTGATTTTGCAGTGCCTCAATCCGAAGAGATTCTTCTGTTCTTCCTTAAGTGCAGCCGTTCTGATCTTTACCTGAACTCTACAAAACAGATAAATCCGGAACTAATTCCGGAACTGAAACAGATTCTCAAACGAATGCTCAACAATGAACCTCTTGGCTATATTCTTGGCACCGTATTTTTTTATTCAAGAGAATTTGAAATCAACAGCGATGTCCTTATACCAAGACCAGATACAGAAACACTGGTTGAGGAGATCCTTTCCAATGAAAAAATGGATAGATGCAGGTTTGTTGATGCAGGAATCGGCTCCGGAATAATCGCTTGTGTTTTAAAAGAATCACGACCTCAGTGGGAAGCATACGGAATTGATATCTCCTACAATGCATTAAAGGTCGCTTCTAAAAACTGTTCCAATCAAGTGAGTCTTGCATGCTGCGACCTTTTCTCTTCATTCAAGCCATGCAGATTTTTTGATTTTATTGTCAGCAATCCACCTTATATATCTGAAAACGAGTTTTTTTTGCTTGATCAAAGCGTACGCAATCATGAGCCTTACCATGCATTATACGGTGGTGAAGATGGTCTGGATTTTTACCGGAGACTTGCAGTTGAATCGAAAGGTATCCTTCGTAACAACGGTCGAATCTACTGTGAAATCGGTTTCAACCAAAAAAAACCGGTTAAGGAAATTTTTACCGAATGTGGATGGTCGAATATTATTATTAAAGATGATCTTGGCAGAAATCCCAGAGTTATACGTGCTGTATTAAAGGATAACAAATAGAATGGATATGACTGATTTTGACTCACCATTGCCAGACTGGCTGAGCAATACTTTTCCTGTAAAAGCTGCAACAAAGCTGTATTCATCAGTTATTCGATACCGCAATAATCGTTATGAACGGGATCTGTCATTATCTTTCAAGACAAACCGCAAGGTAATAAGTGTAGGTGGCATACGGGCCGGAGGAACCGGTAAAACTCCAGCAGCAATTATGGTAGGCCAATGCCTTGAATCAAAAGGCCTGCCTTTTGCATTCTTGTCCAGGGGTTATAAAAGAAAGGAAAAGGAATACCGGATCATTTTACCTAACGAGAAAACTGACTGGGAACAGATTGGGGATGAGCCTGCCATGATACATGATCAATTACCACAATCATGGCTCGGAATTGGTCCCGACCGGGTCAGGAATGCTCAAAGTTTAAGCGAAATCACGCCCAAAGAAACTGTTTTTATACTGGATGATGGTTTTCAGCACAGGCGCCTTAAACGAGATCTTGATATAGTATGTATAAATGAATCAACATTAAACGACCGGTTGCTGCCGCAGGGTTATTTACGGGAAAATATTTCATCACTCCAACGGGCTCATGTTCTCTTTCTTACAGGATCTGCGGACCGATGCAGTGCTCTTGAGTCGGTGATGGCAAAGTTACAGACAATGTTTCCCCATTTGCATTCATTTATAATTATTCATGAGCCACTATTCTGGAAAAACGTTAAAAGCGGGGAAATCAGACAAAATCTTCCTCTGAAAAATCCTGTTGCGTTATGTGGAATCGCCAACCCACAACGTTTTTTCGAGATTCTTGATACTCAGGGGATTGAACCGTGTGAAAAAAAAATTTTTCCTGACCATTACAATTACACAGAACATGATATCCGTTCAATGCACAAATTATATTCTTCTGGTATAGTTACAACGGAAAAGGATATGTGCAGGTTACAGAAATTTAATGTTGTAATGGATTTTGAATTTTGGTATCTTAAAATCAGATCGAAATTTTTGAATGCAGATTCATTGAATCGCTTTAATAAACTTTTAGACAAAATAGTTTTAAATACTTAAAGGAGGAGCTCCTGATGAGAACTTTTGCAATTGCTGCAGTTTGTCTTTCTGTCCTTTGTCTTTATGGCACAAGCAGTGCCGAAAAAAATCAGTATGTCGAAATTAAAGCTGGTTTTGCCAACGTTTATGAAGAACTGGACCCTACATCTCCAATTATTGAACAGGCAAAAAAGGGTGATATCTATGAACTGGTTTTCACCGGAACTTCATGGTACAGAGTTAAAGTTAAGGATAAACAGGGATGGATTGAAAAAAGGGCTGGAGTTTTAGTTGATAACCCAAATAGATTCCCGGTTACTTCTGTTTTATTATTGATCATACTTATTGGTGGAACAGCCGGAGCTGTTTTTTATTACATCAATAAAAGTAAGTTGTCAAATGCTTAGGACTTATTCATAACTGTGATGAAAATTAACATTTCGTTTTTTTTGTCTATTCTGGCAATTCCATGTATCATTTTTTCCCAGAATCAGATAGAAATTACAAGTTTTTACGCAAAGGTGTATCTTGCCCCGAATTTTAATTCTAAATTTATCGGATTGGCACAAAGAGGCGAAGTATATTCTGTTCTGAATGAAAACAATTCCTGGTATCAGATAAAATTCAAAGTCTCGATTGGCTGGGTTAATTCAAATGATATCAAACTGTTCGATCCAAATGCAAAAGCCTCAGACACTATCGATTCTGCTATAGCTATACAGGTATCAGAAAATGATTCACTTTCAACAGATACACTGCAAACAGAAAAATCAGACAGTTTAAAACCAGCAATAAACGATATTTCTAACATTGAGAAATCAGAATCCAGTTCGGTTTCTTCCGGACAGCCGACGCAAACAGTTCAAACTCCAACTTCTGAAGAACGTAAAAGACAAACTGCAGCAATCAGTGAGGAAAAAGAGGAAAAACCAAAATCAAAAATACGCGATTGGTTTACAAAACAAAACCCGTTCAAGATCGAACCCGCAACCGAAGAAATTTCTGTAACAGAGAAAATCAATTATTTTCAGGTAACATTTGCTCCTGCCAGAATTCTTCAATATCTTAGCCCGGATTCTCCAATTCTTGGAATGGCCAAAAAAGGAGATACATATCCACTTATCGGAGAAGGTGAATCCTGGTGTAAAATTGTTTTTGCGGATACTATCGGCTGGATTGAGAGTAAAAACGGCAAGATTGTTGATGCTCCCTCATCGATTCTGCTAAGCGACTTACTGTTAATTGGCATAATTGCAGGTGTATTTCTAATCATTTCAATTATTATTATTGTAATTTTCAGGATTAGACGGAAAAATAACAGTGATCTTAAAGAAATTACAGTTAAAAAGAATGTTCTTTTTATAGCAAAAGCCGGAAAACTGATTCAAAATACATTTGGTGAAAAACCGACCTCACTTGACAAATGTTTCGCGGAGATCGGATTTAATGTTGCTGTTGCCAAAAATCTGCCTTTAATAAACTCATACCTGCAACAGAACTTTCCTGACGTAGTGATGGTAGACTGGAAATTTGACAAAAATATCATTAATACTGTTGAAAGGATATTCTCCTCTTTGAAAAGAGCACAAGATATTCTGATTATTACATATAATGTTCCAGATCCATCAATGATGCAGCCAAGCCGGGTTCTTCCGAAAATGAACTATCTGGGCTTATCCTTTTCAGACAGAGATATATTTAAACTGGTGACGCCTCAGATCACGGTAAATAATGCTCAAAACATTAAAAAAAGCGTTAAATCGTCAGCTCTCGAAGGAGAAACTGACGGAGAGAATCTTCTTGAAGTCTTACAATTCATTGAAACAGGGCGCAAAACAGGATGTATGCTTGTTGAAACGGACAAACCTTTTGGCCTTATTTATTTCAATATGGGACGAATAATCTATGTAGCAACGTCAAGCGGAATTTATGGCAAGGATGCTGTATTTGCAATTTTGAATTTAAAACAGGGTAAATTTCGATTTGTACTTAACAAAAAACCAAAGCGCAATAATGTTAATCTATCTACCCTTGAAGTATTGATGGAATGGACCAAGGCGATAGATGAAGCTCATGGGAATTGATTATGGTCGTCGACGGATTGGTATTGCCGTATCCGATGAAACAGGCAGATGTATTCGTGGTCTGACCACTGTCGACAGAAAAAAACATCCTGATTTTCTTAATTCACTCAATAATCTGATAAAACAGGAAAATCCCCAGGAACTCGTAATAGGTCTTCCCCTTGACGTCAATGATGCAGAAACGGTAATGTCTAAAGAGGTGAGAGTTTTTGCTGATCAGCTAAACCGCATATGTGGTAAGCCGATTCATTTTGTAGATGAAAGCCTCTCATCGAAAAGGGCTTCGGAGCTTCTGAGATTCAGAAAAAAGAAAGCCCGGAAAGACAAAGCTGCTGTTGACAGACTGGCAGCATGCATCATTCTCGAAATATACCGGGAGGAAAAGGAGTGCAGAATCTAAAATTATTATCTCTTATATACCTGATTCTTATTACAAAATATAATTGCATACCTGTTTCCCCTTCATCTTCAAAAAAGCCTGAAAAACCTGTTATAGAGAGACTTGAACTGGCTGTTACGAAAAACGGTTCAGCAAAGTTCTGTGAAGCTGTTTATATTACCTGGAAAGCCCCCGAAACAGATTCCGGAAAAATCAAGTATTACACTATTATCAGAAAATTTCCGGATGATTCGACTTTTTCAGTTTTTCCAATGTCTCAACATATTCCATACCAAAAACTTGAATTTTACAATATTCTCGAACCTGACGATTTTCCTGATGAGGGGTTTTATTCTGTTTATTACAGAATGTATGCGATAGATAACCAGGGCGCATCAGGTGATACTTCAGAAATCTGCACTTTGAAAATTGCTCCACAACCAATATTCAAATCAATTGACACGTCTTGCGGTTGCTACACCTGGGAGTCGTGGATACGTAGTCCGGTAACCTCTTACTCCCTGCTCTGGAAAGATAATCCTGACAACTGCCTGCAAAGCAAAAAACAGACTGAATACCCATCTACCGATCAGCCGTCAGTATTTAAAGCTGTAATTCCAGATTCACTTTTCCCACTTACAACCGGCCAGTTGCATTACGCACTTTTCACTGATGCTGCTGAAACGAGATCTCTAAAAGTCGGGTTTTTTCATGTTCCGTAATTTTCACTTTCAAGTTACTATTATCCTGTTATTAAATGTTTACCTTATATCTGGTAAACCTGTAGAATTTAATGACATTCAACTTACCAGAGATTCGTTTAGTGCCGGTTTCGATTTGGCACAGCAATCACAAAACGAGCAATCCTTTTATTTCGCATTCTCTTCCGATCCATCAAATAATTTTTCCTGCGAAATCATCTTAACTGATTCATCAAAATCCGTAACTGCACCCTGTAAATATCTGGCTAACGGCTGGTCCGGAAAGGATTATTTACAATGGTGCAGTTTTGAATCGACTAATCTGAAAACCAATGGCAACATAAAAGGTACAATTACAGTTACCTTTTTTAATGATATCTTCCACACTGTTAATTCAGATGATATATCGATACGTAACGGAATTATCCGCATCCCGATACAGCGTCCTCTCAAAAAATCTCAATTTGATGACCTGCCGCAATATCCATTTAATACAGGTATAAAAATAGAGGTTGACAGAGATGGTATTTATGAGATTAAAGCATCTGAACTTAAAGCCCTGGGTGTACCTGTTAACAGCACTCCTTCAAGATCATACCGATTATATGAAAAAAACCGGCAAATTCCGTTGTATATTCAAGGTTCTGGAAAAAAAACTCTTTCTTCAGACGACCGGATTCTCTTTTATGGCCAATACCTTCGTGGATCGCAAAACCATTATGAACAGTTTTCCAATACTAATGTTTATTGGCTTACCTGGGATAATAATGAAATTGGAGCCAGAGTTACAGAAGTATCTGGTGAAAGGATCAAGGACCCAACCTTATATTCATCCAACCTCGTTATTGCACAAAGTTTTCCGGATACGGTTCATTTTGAGGAAGACAATGATATCAGATGGCTTGGAAACATCACAGATCAGACACCGGAATATATTACAGATTCTCCAGAAAATACCGATTCAGAAGATAACTGGTACTGGGGTATAATTGGTAATAACGAACTCACCGATTTTTCCATATCGGTTCCAGCTCCTGCATCCGACGGTTATGCCCGTCTGAAGATCAGTCTTATGGGACTTACCAGTACTAATACAGTTAAACCTGATCATATTCTTGAAATACTTTTAAATCAGGATTCCCCCGGAAAGATAAATCAGATAAAATGGGATGGTCAGAGCAGATACATTTTCTACAGCGATACATTCCATGTCAAAGGGCTAAAAGAGAATGATAACAGAATCAGTTTCCTTTGTCCTCAAAACAGGGGTTATTTTGATCGCAGTGCGCTTAACTGGGTTGAACTGGAGTACCCCAGAGGATATCACGCTCTTGATGATCAAATAAAATTCAAGAACCCGCCCGACACAAAATATTCGGTTGTGGAATATGGTATTTCAGGATTTTCGTCCGACAAGATTGAATTATGGGATATAAAAAGAAACCGTTTCTTTACAAAATTTCTAACGGAAAAAGGTACAGGACAGCAGAGCTCAACATATACTCTTGTTTTTCAGGACAGCCTGGCAGTTAATACAACTTATCTGGCACAAGCGGTTTCGAAGCGACTAAACCCGGCGGGCATGAAACCTGATACTATCATCAGTAACTGGAACCACGTCCTAAATTCCGATTACATTGCAATCAGTGTTGATTCTTTCAGTACAGAGCTGAAAGTACTGCTTGAAACTCACACCAAACGCGGTCTGAAAACTGCTTTTGTAGACATTGATGATATCTATAACAGCTTTTCATGGGGGATCAGAGACCCTGAAAGTATTCGTTCCTTTCTTGCATACCTCTTTAACAATGGGAACAATCCTCCCAGATATCTATTGCTTGGAGGGGATACATCACATGATTTGGACAAAAAGAACCGCTCCCGAAATATTGTACCCACGAAGCTT
>Ga0123335_1000177_pt1 | contig 101091 bp, 89 predicted proteins | sample BiotimSIPDNA_2_FD_89707 | JGI IMG/M metagenome (GOLD analysis project Ga0123335, IMG submission 89707) | Anaerobic biogas reactor microbial communites from Washington, USA - Biogas_R2 time_0 SIP DNA | ecosystem: Engineered > Bioreactor > Anaerobic > Unclassified | place: Washington, USA... | reverse complement strand
GATTCTTTCCATCAACAAAGGAGGTGAAACGGCAACCACGGCTTTACAATGATGCAATTTCGCCAGGGGGTGGTACACTTTTCAATAACCACAAATGGTACAGTTTTAAATTACCATTGACAAGCAGTTTGATGCACAGGGAATCTCCATTCCATTCCCGCAGAGAGATGTACATGTCTACGAACACAAATAGGCGTTGCTCATATCCGGCAACGTGAGAGACCTCGCGTCGTTATCTTCCCGCCGCGAGATCCGGCAACACCAGCGCAATGTCGGGAAAGGCAATCAACAAAACAGTTGCCAGTATCAGAATGAGCAAGAACGGCAAGGTATGCCCGATGACCTCCAGATAGGGCCGGCGAAAAAACAGTTGCGCAGTAAAGATATCGCAGCCAAACGGCGGCGCGGCTGAATCAATGGCGGCCTGTAGAGTTCCCATAACACAGTAAATCGGGTCGACACCGGTGCCGACAGCATCCGGTTGGAAGACCGGGCCGAGAAAAAAATGGAGGCAATCGGGTCCACCTTCCCTATTGCCTGGTTGACATTTCTGTCCGGTTGCGTGTATTTTAAGCCGTCAATTCACTGAAGCATCTAAAAAAATCCGGCCGGGGGCACTGCATTATGAGATTTTCTCTTCTTTTGTTTGTGCTGTACAGAGTATTGAAGCGGGCGTCCCGGAAAAATGAAGCATTTAAAAAGTATCTGGGATCCATTCATGCCGTGAAAATCCTGATCAAGACCGCCGACGGAAAAAGAGGCAGGCTTTTTATTTTTGACCGGGGAGACGTGCAAAGCTTAGGCGGGGCCGATCACGCCTGTGACGCGGCGATTGTCTGGGCCGATGCCCGAACGGGATTTCAGGTGATGTCGTCGCGAAGCGATGCGAAGCAGTTTGAGGCGGCCGCTCAGGGAAAAATGAGGCTCGACGGAATGGCCTATTTCGCACAATGGTTTAACGACGGAGTGAAACTTGTTCTCTAAGGAGGAAAAGACATGGCCGTAATCAACGGCGGGCATCTGGTCGGCAAATATCTGAAGGAAGTGGAAAAAGTTGATGTCGTGTTCGGCATCTCCGGCGGACATATTGAGGCCATGCTGGACGGTTTTACGCAATACGGCATCCGCGCCGTTGATGTGCGCCACGAACAGGCGGCGGCCATGATGGCGCATGCCTGGTCGGTTTACGCGGGAAAACCCGGCGTCTGTTTCCTTACGGCGGGACCGGGCTTCGCCAACGGGCTTACGGGCATTGCCAACGCCTATCTGGACAACGCGCCGCTGGTCGTCCTGTGTGGAAGGCATCCGCTGCGCGACGATCTCAAAGGAGCGCTGCAGGAAATTCACCAGATGGGCATCGTCCGTCCGATCACCAAGTGGGCGGCCACCTGCTTCGACATCCGGCGGATTCCCGAATATCTTTCACTGGCCTTTCGCTACGCCACGCAGGGAAGACCGGGGCCGGTGTTTGTGGAGCTGCCGCCGGATATTTTAAGCGTCGGCGTCGAGGAATCGCAGGTGACCATGCCCGCTCAGCCGGCGCGGCAATACCGCATGCATCCGGACGACCAGGATCTGCGGGCTGCGGCAGACCTGATCAACAACGCCCGAAAGCCCCTCTTTCTGGGAGGCAGCGGCGTCGGATTGAGCTCCGCATCGGAGAGCCTGAAAAAGTTTATTGAAAAAACAGGCATTCCCTTCATACTCTTAAATTACGGACGGGGCGAACTGCCGGACGATCATCCCAACTCGGTGATGGAGATGGGCAATCTGGGGCTTATGTTCGGCATCGGCCAGACGGATGTGATTGTCGCCGCCGGCCTGCGTTTCAACTGGACGCTGCAGTCGGGGCAGCTGATTCCGCCGTCGGTAAAACTGGTGCGCATCGATATCGATCCGCATGAACTTGACCGCAACTGCCGCGCAACGGTCGGCCTGGCCGGCGATATCGCTTCCGTCCTGGAGCAGCTGACCGCTCAGGTGAGGGAAAACAACCACAGCGGCTGGTCCGAAACGCTCAAAGCGGCCGGCCGGTCGGTGCTGGACTATGAACTGCGGATGCGCGAGACGCCGTCTCGGCCCATTCATCCGGTGCGTCTGGTCGCGCAGATACAAAAGTTTGTCGGCGAAAACGCGATCTATGTTGCAGACGGCGGCGACACCAGCTACTTCGGCCTGGGATTTTCCACGCGCGAGAAGCAGGGCGTCATCGCCACATCCGCCGGGCTTTTCGGATGCCTGGGAACCGGCCTGCCCTTTGGCATGGCGGCCAAACTGGCGCGGCCGGAAAAGAAAGTGCTGGTGCTCAGCGGCGACGGATCGTTCGGATTCAACGCGATGGAGTTCGATACGATGGTCCGTCACGACATTCCGCTGGTGTGCGTGATCAACAACGATTGCGCCTGGGGAATGATCAAGCACAGCCAGGAGCTTTCTCTGGGCTGCGACCGCCTGGCCTGCGCCGAGCTGGGCGTGATTCATTATGAAAAGGTCGCCGAAGCCCTGGGCGGGCACGGCGAGTTTGTAACGAAAGACGAAGAAATACTTCCGGCGCTCACGAGGGCCTTTGCTTCCGGCAAACCCGCCTGCATCAACGTGATGACCGATCCGAAGGCGACCAGCCCCGCGACGCCGCTCTTTTACCAGTCGCTCAAGATGGAGTGACGGCAATGAAAGCCCTTCTGCTGGATGTCAGTCTGCGGCGTTACGTCCTCCTGCGGGCGCTGCGGCCGCTCAGCGCCAAATTCTGCTATCGCGGCCCTTTTTCCGCCATCCGGCTTGCGGACATTTCCGAGCCGGCTCTTCCCTCTCCCGAGTGGGTGAAGATCAGGACAAGGTTATGCGGCTTCTGCGGCAGCGACCTCAATCTGATTTTGATGAAGGATTCCCCCACGCCGATGCCTTTCACGTCTTTTCCCTGCGTTCCGGGGCATGAGTTTTGCGGCGATGTGGTGGAAACGGGCGGGGAGGTGACCGCCTGCCGTCAAGGCGACCGAGTGACGGTTATTCCCTCGCTGGGCTGTCAGGCGCGGGGAATCGCGCCGCTGTGCCCCAGTTGCGCTGACGGCAATCCGGGCAACTGTGAAAATTTTGCCGAAGGAAAGTTTGCGCCCGGAATGTTCATCGGCATCTGCAAGGATGTCAACGGCGCGTTTGCCGAATATGCCGTGGCGCATCAAAGCCAGGTCTGCCGTGTGCCGGAAGCTGTTTCCCCGGAAGCGGCGACCCTTACCGAGCCGCTCGCGGTCGGCCTTCAGGCGGTGCTGGATAACCGGCCAGGCGACAGCGACCGGATTCTGGTCATCGGCGGAGGCGTTATCGGCACGATGATCGTCAAGGCCATCCGGGGCCTGGATATTGCCTGCGACATCACCGTCATGGAGCCGGCGCCTTTTGCCGCCGCCTATGTAAAATCATCCGGCGCCGACCGGACGTTTTCGGCCGGCATTCTGGATGCTGCCTGCGCGGCTGCCGGCGGCCGCTCCTACAAGCCCGCTCTGGGCGATCCTGTCGTGATGGGCGGATTTCATCGCATTTACGATACGGTCGGGCACGCGCGAACCCTGAACCGCTCTCTGCGCGCCCTTGCAGCAAAAGGAACGCTTTCCGTTCTCGGCATCGGCCCGGCCGTGAAACTGGATCTGACGCCTCTGTGGCTCAAACTGCAGACGATCAGGGGGTGCTACGGTTATCGGTTCAATGAAACGTCGCGCGGACGCAGGCAGGCGTTCGAGATCGCCCTGGAGATGATCGCTGAGAAAAAGGTTCGCGTCGATGACATGATCACGCACACCTTCCCGATAGAACGCTACCGCGAGATGATCGATCTCAACCTGCACAAAAACGCCGGCCGGGCCATGAAGACAGCCGTCAGGTTCACCATTTGAAGTAAACCACTTTAATTTCCAAAGGAGCCTTCCATGAAAGAAAAGAAAGCCGCGCGGGCGGAGATGGAAAAATTGATGGCGGAGCTGGCGCAAACGCTGTGGGAGCAAAATGCGCAAACCTCGGCCGGCCCGAAAAAAGCAGAAAATAAAATGAGCAAAGCGAAAACGACGTTCCAGGGATCGGCGGAAGAAGCCGCCCGGCTGGCGCAGGAGGTGATGTATGACGCCTGGGAAACGAACAGCAAAAGCCGGAGAATAAAAATGGCGAAAAGAGCGCTCTCCATCGATCCCGACTGTGCCGACGCCTGGTCTCTTCTGGCGGATGACGCGGCTAAGTCGCTTGATCAGGCCATCGACTATTATGAAAAAGGCATGAATGCGGGCCGGCGCTCACTGGGTGAAAAGAAATTCAAGCAATATGAAGGCGGGTTCTGGGGTTTCCTGGACACCCGCCCCTATATGCGGGCGCGCGCCGGACTCATGATGTGCCTGTGGCTGGCGGGCAACGGCGACGCAGCCATCGGTCACGCGAAGGACATGCTCAAGCTTGATCCGAATGATCATCAGGGAATCCGCTACCGGTTGATCTCCTATCTTGCCGCTTTGGGGCGCTATGATGAATTGGGCACGGTGATGAAGGGCAGCTTCAAAAATGACGGGGCAACCGAGTGGCTTTACGCGCGCGCATTGCTTTCGTTTGTGAAGAAAGGCGATACAGACGCCTCAAGGCGCGAACTGCAACGGGCCTTGCAGGTCAACAAATATGTACCCGCTCATTTGACGGGCGGAAAAGCGGTTCCCCAAAGGTTGCCGGACACAATCACCTGGGGCGGGGAGGATGAAGCATCCTGTTATGCCTCCGAGAATATCGACGCATGGAAAAAAGTACCGGGCGCCCTGGATTGGCTTAAAACGCAGAGCAAGCGGAAAAATACGCCAAAGGGAAAATCCGGCGGGAAATAAATCCGGCTGGAAGGGGAATCCATCAGCATGGAATTGGTCGCCCGCCGGGCGTCTGCCGGCCTGTGCCTGTTGCGCCGGGCGACAGACCGGATAGTGACCTCGCGTGCGCGGGACGGAATGGTGATTATCCGGCCATCTCAGTGTGTCAGAAACGGCCTTGCCATAAAATACATTGCCAATACAGCAGGATTGCATTAATAATTCATTCGGTATTTCATCAATACGGATGATCCGTTCCGCAGCGCCTTTTTTGCAGAAATCACTGAGGCTCCGGCGGAAGAACGGACGCGGAGGAACCATGACAAAACAGATTTTAAGTCAGGACGTCAAAAACCAGTTCGACGCCATGCGCGATTTGCTGGGGGCCGCCCTGGCGCTCGCACAAAAAAGTTCCGATACGGAAGCGGCCAAAATCGTCCGGGACAGGCTTGCGCACCTGCAGTCTCCCGCCTTGTTTGTGATCATCGGCGAGGTGAAGTCGGGAAAAAGCAGTTTTGTCAATGCGCTTCTGGGCGAAGACGTCTGCGACGTTGCGCCGGATCCCTGTACGGCCTGCATTCAGGAACTGGTTTATGCGGATGAACGCTCCAGAACGGATCTCGGCCTCCAGTGGGAAAGGATCGGTCTTCCCAGGGAAGTTCTGCGGGAAATCACCATCGTCGATACGCCGGGCACCAATTCGGTCATCCGCAACCATCAAACGATTACCGAAAATTATATTCCGTTAAGCGACCTGGTTGTCTTTGTCTTTCCGGCCAAGAATCCGCACACCGGTTCATCCTGGGATCTCCTGGCACTGATCCGCAGGGACTGGCACCGCAAGACCGTGTTTGTGCTGCAGCAGTCCGATCTGGCAACAAAGCGCGAGCTGGCCGTCAACATGGAACGGGTTGCCCAGTATGCGCGGGAAAGGAATGTGCAGGATCCGGTCGTGTTTGCCGTTTCGGCCAAGCGGGAAGCGGAGGGGGCGTCCGACAGCGGGTTTATGGAATTCCGCGATTTTCTGCGAAAGACCGTGGAAACCGGGGAAGTCTGGCGGATGAAGGTAGAAGGCGCCCGTGACACAGCCGGCAGGATCGCCCGCGGCGTCATCGAGCGCCTCAGCGCCGCTCAGGATGCGTTGGCGGAGGATCGAATCTTTTATGACGACCTCATGAGCCGCGTTAAAGCCAGGCGCGACAAAGCCGATTCTCTCCGGCGCCTGGCCGTGGACAGCCTGTGCGTCTCCTACGACCGGCTGGCATCCGGCCTGGAAACGGATTTTACGGAGGGCTTGAGCGTGGGGACCATTTTGCGCCGGGCCATTCCCCTGGTGCGCGACAAGGACATCAAGACCTGGCTTGCGGAAATTCAATCTGACTTTGAAAGCAAATCGAAAACGGAAATTGACGCGGAATCCTCGCGGGTGTCGAAAGACATCGCCGGTGAAATGATGTCCATGTTTACAGAGCTCACAGAAGCTATTGCGCGGCGCCGCAACGACGCCCGGCCGGGCATTTCGGCGAAAGACACGGACCGGGTGGAGATTCTTGCCGGCCTGCAGCGCCAGTTGCAGGAGCTGCGCGTTTCCGACATCGTCAGCGACAAAGCCATTCAGGGCTCCGACATCGGCAAGCTGTCGCTGGCCGGCGGCGGTCTGGCCGCTTTCGGCGCCGTCATCGCCCTGGCGACAAAGATGGTGGCCTTTGATATTACCGGCGGCATCCTCGCGCTGGCCGGCGCCGGTTTGATCGCCGTGACGCTGATCTGGAAGCGTTCCAGTCTTTTATCCGAAGTGTCGCAAAAGCTGCGGAAGTCCCGCGAGGAGTTTCGGAACCGGCTGGATAAGGAAATTAGCCGGATTTTTGAAAACCTGTTTGTGGAAATTGAACATTGTCTGAAAGAGCCTCTTTCCCGGCTGGAAGAAGAGACGCAACGTCTGGAGTCTCTTCTTGGAGAGGCCCGGCGCGTGAATGAAATGGCGCAAAAAATCTAATGCCGCCCGGCTGAACGCGGCAGGCCGGAGGGGCAACTCCTTGCCGACGACAGCAGGATTGACCGTTTGCTGAAGATGAGAGAGTCGGATCGGCGTTTTTTTGTCCGGATGTTTTTGAAATGATCATTTTATGATATCATCAATTAAATTGTGACTAAGCGCCGGTTTTTCCGGCGACGACAGGAAACAGCAACCCGATGTGAGGAACGGCCGATGCAGATGCAGGCGAAAGGACAGATCAGCAAACAGATCAGCGCTATTCCAAATTCCTGGTACCCCGTTTACGTCGTGCGGGGAAAAGAAAAGACGATGATGGTCGATTCCGGAATGAGTCTTCTCGGCCCCCGTTATCTGGCGTCGCTTGGCGAGGTGATCGGCGACCCGCAACGGCTGGATTATCTCTTCCTCACCCATTCCCATTACGATCATGTCGGCGCGGCTTCCTATCTGAAGCGCCGCATTCCCGGCATGAAGATCGGCGCCCACGAGCGCCTCGGCGCGCTTTTGCAAAAGCAGTCGGTGCTGGAGATGATGAACCGGCTCAGCGGCAATCATGTCGAGCTTTTCAAATACAATAAAACCGGCGAAGATCTGGCGCTTGCCGCCTTCGAGCCGGAGATCCTTCTCCGGGAGGGAGACGAATTCGATCTGGGCGGCCTGACCTGCCGGGTGTATGAAACGCCGGGCCATACCCGGGATTCGCTCTCCTTTTTTATTCCGGAACTGAAGGCCCTTTTCCCCAGCGAAGCCGGCGGCGTGCTCCAGGGAAAAACAGGGTCGCTGATGCAGGTGGAGTTTCTGTCTTCCTACGAAGACTACATCGCGTCGCTTAAGCGACTGATTGCTCTGGAGCCGGAAATGATCTGCCTCGCGCACGGCTGGGTGCTGACGGAGGACGACGCGGGAAAATTTCTGGCGCGATCGCTTGCGGAAACCTTCAAATACCGTGAGCTCATTGAAAGTTATCTTGACGCCGCCGGCGGCGACGTCGAAAAGGCGACGCTCGACATGGCCCATGCGGAATACAACGTCAAGGGAGGGATTTTCCAGGAGCGGGTTGCCTACGTCACGAATCTGGGCGCCCAGGTGCGCCACATTGCCCGATTGCGAGCCGCCGCAGGGTGACGGACGCCCCGCAAACGCAGGCCGGTGGAAAGACCGATCCGGCGCTTCCGGCCGGGAAATAAGAAAGAGACGCCCGGGGGCGCCTCCGGAATATTCGGTTTTAAAACTTGTATTCTCTCTCCTGAATGCTGCGATAGATATCTTCGGTTAACGGGACGTAGGTTTCGTTTTCCGGCAGCAGTACGTGGAGGTCGTTTTTGACCTGCGCCGGGTCGTATCCCTGATTCTTCAGAGCGGTTTTCTTGATTTTGTGCGTGGCGGTCCATTCAAAATCGGGCACGAAGCGGACAAACAGCGGGACGGCGTATTTCGGGAGCCCCGCCCGCAGATGGGCGGCGAGCGTGGAAATGTCGGGCGGCGTGTTTTCGTCCCGGACGATCGCCGCCATGCCCGCCTTGCCGTCGCTGCCCGGCAGGGTGATGCCGTATACCGCGGACGAGGCGACGCCGGGGAAGGTGTCGAGGGCCTTTTCCACCTCCTGGGTGGCCACGTTTTCACCTTTCCAGCGGAAGGTGTCCCCCAGACGGTCGGCGAACTGCGCGTGGCGGAATCCCATATTCCGAAGCAGGTCGCCGGTGTTGAACCACATGTCCCCTTTCCTGAAGACGTCGCGGAAGATTTTCTCTTCCGTTTTTTTCTTGTCCGAGTAGCCGGCGAAGGGCGTTTTTTCGGAAATTTCCATGATCAAAAGGCCGGTTTCGCCGCGGCCTACTTTTTTCATGAACCCCTGCGCTTGGCGGACGGGGACCTCGTTTTCGCTGTCGTACGCCACGAGCGCAAACGGCGTCACACTGGTGCCGACGCTGTAGTCGATGTTGAAGAGGTTGGTGAAAACGCCTACGCCTTCGGCCGCGCCGTAAAATTCGTAAATCTTCTTAATGCCGAAGCGCTTCTTGAATGCCATCCAGATATCGGGACGCAGACCGTTGCCGACGATGTATTTGAGCGTCGTCTGATGATCGTCCGGTTTGGCGGGTACGGCCATGAGGTAGCGGCAGACCTCTCCCACGTAAACGAAATGGGTCGCCCGGAATTGCCGGACGTCATCCAGAAACTTGCTGGCGCTGAATTTTCGGCGCAGGGCCACCGCGGCGCCGCTGTACAGGGCCGGCGGCCAGCCGACGGTGATGGCGTTGGTATGGAAAAAGGGCAGGGGGATGTAAATGGTGTCGGTCGGCTTGACGGGCATGACGACTTTGCCGAACCAGAACATTGCCGAGACTGCCCGCTTGTTGATGATGACCGCCGCCTTGGGAAGTCCGCCGGTGGTTCCGGACGTGTAAACATAAGCCACGGGGTCTTTCAGCATCACACTGGGCGTGGTCGACGGATTCTCAATGCTTTTGCAGGCGAGTTCGCTGGTGATGTCGGTGATGTCTTTGGGGGAGATGGCGCCCGAGTCCCGCACCAGGCAGAGCGTCGAGCGGGAAAGATCGATGCCGGAGCGCGCTTCGGAAAAAAATTCATAGCATTCCTCGCCGATGATCACGACCTTGCCGCGGTTGAGATTGAAGCTGTGGATCAGGGATTCGCCGCGTTGGTTGGTGTTGATGAGCGACGCAATCGCGCCGACCTTGGAGCAGCCGCAGTAGGCGGCGAGCAGTTCGGGGCGGTTTTCAAAGCACAGGGTGACCACATCGCCGCGGACAACGCCTTTGGTGATCAGGAAATGGGCAAAACGGTTGGCTCTTTCATTGAGCTCGCGATAGGTCAGCGATCCGTCGGGTGATTTGACGGCTGGACGGTCCGGGTAGCGGCGGGCGCTTTTTTCCAGTTCCAGACCCCAGGAGTTGGTCCGGTTGCCGCCGATGCTGCGCAGGCCCTTCGCGACGGTGAACACCATGGACGGCAGACGCCACGAAATCTGTAAAAGTTTGATGAGAAATTCGGATGTGCTGATGGTCGCGGGAACTTTTAAAGACGGTGTGTTCATGATTCTTGCTCCTTCTTACTTTATTTCTTCCGACGGGCAGGCTTCCTTATAAATGGGGTGCCAGAGGCTGCCCCGGTTGATCCGGAGCCATGGGGAACGCGGGTCGCCTGCTTCATGGAGAATGTTTCTTTCATTGTCGAGATAGACGTAGCGGGTAAAGCGGATCAGATATTCCGCGCAGTCGATTTCACAGAGAATTTCAATGGAGTTGAAGCGGCCGGCCGGCCGGCGGACGTCTTCGAGGTACTGCCGGATGTGTTTCCGGTATTTGCTTTTCTGCGACGGGGCGATTTTGATCCAGATCGCTTCGATATCCGGAGCGGGCGACTGCCGTCGGGCTCGGTCGGCAAAAACCGCGTCGCGGTGCCTGGTATAGCCGGCGAGATGCCAGTTGGCGGTCACTTTTTCCGCGAAAAGCGCAGCGGGCAGAAGCAGGATCAGACAGACGTAAAAAAAGAAGACGGCCTTTCTTCCGGTCATTTTTTTTGATTTCCTTCCTGTTGACGTGACGGTATACTCTAGCGCAAATTGAGAAGAATTTGAAGAACGGAAATTAGCGGAAATCCGGGCGGCCGGCCGGGCCGTGCGTAAAAAAAGTTGCAATTGAACGGAATTCATTTTAATTTCAAAGAAAAGACGTTTTGAATTCATCAAGCGAACGAAAAGACAAACGATTAAAGGAGCGGTTATGTGGGAATACACGGACAAGGTTAAAGACCATTTTTTGAATCCGCGCAATGTCGGCGAGATTGAAAATCCGGACGGCGTCGCCGAAGTCGGATCGATGGCCTGCGGAGACGCGCTGAAACTGACGTTCAAGCTCGATGAGCAAAAACGCATCGCGGACGCCAGGTTCAAAACCTTCGGCTGCGCCAGCGCGATTGCCTCGTCTTCCGCGCTCACTGAAATGATCAAGGGCCTGACGGTCGATGAAGCATTGAAAATTACCAACCAGGACATTGCCAGGTATCTGGGCGGTCTGCCGGACGAAAAGATGCACTGCTCGGTTTTGGGCAAACAGGCGCTGGAAAAGGCGGTGGAGAATTACCGCGGCGCTCCGTCGCCGGAAGCGGGCGCCCGGATCATCTGCGAATGCTTCGGCGTGACCGACAAGGAGATTGAGCGGGCGATCCGCGAAAACCATCTGGCCACCGTGGAAGACGTAACCAACTACACCAAGGCCGGCGGCGGCTGCGGAAACTGCCACGAGGCCATCGCGCAGATTCTCGAGCGGGTGAAGGCGGAGCCGAAGGTCCAGGCTGCGCCGCGGCTCACCAATCTTCAGAAAATCCGCCTCATCGAAGAAACGATCGAACGCGAAATCCGCCCGTCGTTGAGAAAGGACGGCGGCGATCTCGACATCATCGACATCATCGGCAACCGCGTGCTGGTGGCAACCCGCGGCGCGTGCGCGACCTGCAAGGCGGCCGACATCACGCTCAAGCATTTCGTCGAGCATCGTCTGAAGGAAATGGTGTCTCCCGACATCACGGTAGAGGAGGTGTCGCAATGAAGACGATTTATCTGGATAACAATGCAACGACGCGTGTCGCCGACGAAGTGCTGGAGGCCATGCTTCCCTACTTTACGCAGCTTTACGGCAATCCGTCCAGCATGCATTCGTTCGGCGGCCAGGTGGGACAGAGTATCCGCGAAGCGCGCGCCCAGGCGGCGGCGCTCATCGGCGCCGCGCCCGAGGAAATCGTTTTTACGAGCTGCGGAACGGAAAGCGACAACGCGGCGATCCGCAGCGCCCTTCAGACGCGGCCCGATAAAAAGCACATCATCATCAGCCGCGTCGAACATCCGGCGGTGCGCGCCCTGTGTTCCCATCTGAGCCTTCAGGGATACAAGGTGACGGAGCTTCCCGTGGACAAAAACGGGCTTGTCGATCTGGAAAATCTGGAAAACCAGCTGACGCCGGATACCGCCGTCGTCAGCCTGATGTGGGGCAACAACGAAACCGGCGTGCTTTTCCCCGTGGAGGCGGCGGCCCGCCTGACCCATGAAAAGGGCATTCTCTTCCATACGGACGCCGTGCAGGCTGTCGGAAAAATTCCCATCAACATGGCGAACAATCAAATCGACATGCTCTCTCTTTCCGGCCACAAGCTGCATGCGCCCAAGGGCGTCGGCGTTCTTTACGTCCGGCGCGGAACGAAATTTTCCCCGTATCTGATCGGCGGCCATCAGGAAAGCGAAAGGCGCGGCGGCACGGAAAACACGGCCGGCATCATCGGACTGGGCCGGGCCTGCGAGCTCGCGGCCGCGAACATGGAAAAGGAAAACACCGACGTTCGGCGGTTTCGGGACAAACTCGAACGGGAGCTGCTGAAGAGCATTCCGCAGAGCCGCGTCAACGGCGACACTGAAAATCGTCTGCCCAACACAACCAACATCAGCTTTGAGTACGTGGAAGGGGAGGCCATTTTGCTGCTCATGAATGAGCTGGGCATCTGCGCTTCGTCCGGTTCGGCCTGCACGTCGGGATCGCTGCAGCCGTCGCATGTTCTCCGGGCGATGGGAGTGCCGTTCACCATGGCGCACGGATCGATCCGCTTCAGTCTCAGCGTGTACAACACGGAAGCGGAAGTGGATTTTGTCATTCAAAAAATGCCGGAGATCATCGAGCGTCTGCGCGCGATGTCGCCGTTCTGGAAAGAGGCGGGACAATCCTGCAGCGTCCAGTAAGTTCGGAAAAAGACCGGTCAGCGGGCGGCCGGAAAGCCCCGACGGTCGGCGCAGGCGGGCTTTTGGCCGTTTTACGGCGCAGCATTATTTATGATAAAAAAAGATGGATTTTTTTTGAAATTAGAGATAGCTTTTCGAAACCGTTTTCCAAAAATACAATTTTTAAAGGGGTGACCAATGAACAGAGCAGAATTGATCGAAGAAGTAGCAAAAGCAACATGCACCAAGAAAGAGGCCGATGCGGCGGTTACTGCGACATTGGCCGCAATCCAGAAAGCTCTCAAAAAGGGCGACACTGTGACGTTGGTGGGATTCGGCACCTTCTCCGTGAGCAAGAGAAAAGCTCGCAAAGGCAGAAACCCCCAGACGGGCGAAGCGATCAAAATCGCCGCCAAGAAAGTTCCGGTTTTCAAAGCCGGAAAAGGATTGAAGGATGCGGTAAAGTAAGTCATCATTTTAACCAGCGATAAAAGAGCCGCCCGACCAACAGCCGGAGCGGCTTTTTTATCGCGGATTTTCTCTTTTCCGGGCCTTGCTCTGCCGCGGTTGGCCGAAGCGGCAAACATCCAAAAACACTTCCAAAAAACAGTTGCTTTACCCTGTAAATAAAATTAAGGATATTCCGCATTCAGGTGTCTGAAACCGCGTATCGGCAAATCCTTTTGTCATTTCCGCGTCGCGGCGCCGGTGCCGGAAAATTCCGAAAAAATGTTTGAAGGTAATTATGGAAATCAAGTTTAAAATCTGGCTGGAAAAGGACGGACATGCCTTGTTTGGCGAGGGACGCGACCGGCTGCTGAAGGCAATCGATGAATGTCATGGCCTCTACGGCGCGGCCAAGCAGTTGAAAATGTCCTACCGCGCAGCCTGGGGCAAAATTAAATTGACGGAAGAACGCATCGGCAAACGCGTTGTTGAAGTGGGGGAAGACAAGAAAATGCGCCTGACGGAAGACGCGCGAAAACTTCTGGCCGAGTTTGAGAAGCTGGAAAAAGACGTCGATGCGTTTATTCAGGCGCGCAGTTCCCCATTTGTGGTGCTTAAGGATCAGACCGCGGAAAGCAAAGAAAAAAAATGAGAATTGCGCGAAAATCCCGCCTGTTTTTATACCGCTATGTTCTGCCGGGCATATGCTTGGAGATGCATAACTACCTGAAATAATTAAAATATTCTCTTGACAATCCTTTGAAATCCTTTATGCTAAACCTAACAGGACGGACGGCGTCATGTGGCGCAAGCTGTCGGACAGGAAGATTTCGAGTGTCGGATGATGTTCAGAGTGGCTGAACGGCCGGAAGACCTGGAAAGAATATTTTGTCGGTTCCATTTGTATAAGGAGGTAGTTTCAATGGAAGAGAAGTTCTCAATGAAAAGAAGAAGTTTTTTGAAGCTGGCGGGAGCCGCCGGTGTCGCCACCGCGATGACGGCTTTTCCCTTCAGGAATATGCGGGCGGCCTGGGCCTTTGGGGATCATCCCCAGGAGAAAATGCCCTACCGCATCACCAAGAGAGTTCCGCAGGTTTGCGCGCGGGCCTGTGAAGCGGACTGCGCCTACAATGTTGTGGTCGGCGTTGATCCAGCCACCGGTCTTGAAAGGGCCCTGACCCTGGAAGGCCGTCCGGAAGATCCCGTTTCCAACGGAAAATTCTGCATCAAAGGCATGGGGTTTGTTGATTCGATGTACGATCCGGACCGCTTGATGGTTTCTCTGAAGAGGACCAACAAGACGAAGGGAACCGATGTGGATCCCGGCTGGATTATCATGAAGACGGAAGATGCGGTCAACGAAATCATCGCCAAGATGAAAACCTACAAACCGGAAGAAATTCTGATGGCCTCGCCGGGCGACCCCTACACCAACCGCCTGTGTCAGTCCATCGGCTGCACCCGGAGCGATCAGCGGACGGAATGTTTCGGCACCCATTACTACATCAACTGCCTGACGCTCACCAATCCGCCCAACAAGTTTTATTCCAGCTGCTACACGCCGAGCCATCATGTATGCGGTTATGATTACGATACCTGCAAGTACCAGGTCTGGTTCGGATTCGACTCTTTTTCCAAGTGCGGTAAAGCGGGCATGCTCAATCATTGGGCGGCCGGAAAAAGAAACGGAGGCAAGATTGTCATGTTCAACCCGGTCCGCACTCCCATGACGGACAATTTTGCCAGTGAGTATTACGCGATCAAACCGGGAACGGACCTGGCCGTTGCGCTCGCCATGATCAACGTGATTGTGTCCGGCAAAAAGTACAACAAGGAATTCATGTCCAAATATTCGGATGGAGCGGCTCTGGTTGACGCGGAAAAACAGACGCATCTGAAAACAGCAGACGGCATGTTTCTGGCCTGGTCCGTAAAAAACAAAAAAGCCGAACCCATCGACGATTGCAATGATCCGGCGTTCAGCGGCACTTTTACAGTGACGGTCGACGGACGGAAAATCAAGGCCAAGCCGGTTCTGCAGCTGATGGCCGAGGCAACGAAGACCTACACGCCCCAGTGGGCCGCGAAGATCAGCGAGGTTCCGGCCAAGGCCATCGGCAAGATTGCCCGCGATTTTGCGGCTGCCGCGCCCTACGCGATGATTCCTACGTACAAGCGCGATGCGGCGGGTCCCAACTACGCCAACAGCTGGCGGCTCCGCCACGCCATCCAGATTCTGAACTCCCTGGCCGGTTCGATCGACCATGAAGGCGGCGTGCTCCTGCTGCACGACGTCAAGATTCCCTGGATCGATGAAATTGCGCCGCCCGCGCTGCCTTATCCTGAGCAGCCGTCCCAACCGGTGGACTTCCGCAATGAATTTCCGGTCACCGATGACATTTACCGGAAGAAAGATTTTTCAGCGCCCGGTCATTACGGCATGGTGGGTTGGGGACTCTACAAAACAAACCGCGCAAAGGTTGCCTTCTTCCGGAACCCGCACCGCGGACTGTTTGCCATGATTCATTCGCAGATGTTCGAGGCCGCCTCTCAGAAACTGGAACTCGTCGTGGACTGGAACCTCTATCTGGACGACCTGGGCTATTTCTGCGACTACGTCGTGCCGGCGCCCCATCAGTTTGAAGAGGGCAAAATGGACTTGCGTCTCTACTATCCGAAATATCCCTGCATCGTCGGCGGTTCGCCGGTGCAAAAAGCGCCGGGAGACCAGATCGGCTGGGGCGGTTTCGCCATGAAGATCGGTCTGGCCATGGCGCCGAAATACTGGACAACGGACGGCAGCGGCGATCCGGCGAAGAAGATTCCGACAAATATGGGCGATGTCGCGGTCAAAAAGGCGGGTATTGCCGACAGCGCCGCCGATTTCATGAAGAAGGGCGGTTTTTGGATCGACAAAAAAGCCTATCAGAACTACAAGCAGATCGAGCAGATCGGCTACGGCAAGCCCAGAGGCAGGGTGAAGATGTACATCAACGAATTTGCCGAAGTCGGCCACAGCCCGCTGCCCGTCTGGCATGCCCGCTGGCATGAAACCACGGGAGACTTCAAGTTCTCGCTGCTTATCACCCGGGCGCCCTGGCATATGCATGCCGACCCCAACTTCATCAACAACCCCGTTCTCAAGGAAGTGACGGTCCGCAACTACATGGATACGGTGTGGATCAATCCCGAGGCGGCGGCAAAGCTGGGTCTCAAGGAAGGCGACGCCGTCATCCTCGCGAACGATCCGACCTACATGAAAGATCTGCCCCGGCCGCAGAAAGCCAAGGTGCATCTGACGAAGCGCATGACCAGAAACGACTGCGTCCTGTTGTTCCACGGCATCGGACACCGGGCCAAGAACCTGAAGGTGGCGGCCAATTTCGGTTACCGCGACGGTGATTTGATTCCGCAGAAGGATCCGTCCATGTTAAAGAAGTTCGATCCAACCGGAATGGGGTGGGTTGAAGATGTTTATGTCAGCATTAAGAAGATGTAGTGAGGTGACGAAATGAAAAAATATGCTATTTTACTGGATGATACATTCTGCACGGGCTGCAACTCCTGCGCTTACCGGTGCATCCAGGAGTTCAGATATCACGATCAGGCCTCCAAGGGCCTGTTCAGAACCTTTGTCCAAATCAATGACGACGGCCTTTATCAGAAGCGCTGCATGCATTGCCTGGAGCCGGACTGCGTTGAAAACTGTCCGGTGAAGGCGCTCACCAAGTCGGAATACGGTCCGGTTCTCTACGATGCTCAGAAGTGCATCGGCTGCCAGACCTGCGTCCGGGTGTGCAAGTTCCACGTTCCGCTGTTTGACGCGGATACAAAGAAGATCGTCAAGTGCAGCATGTGCGCGCACCGGATTGCTGACGACAAGAAGCCGGCCTGCGTGGAAATTTGCCCCACCGGAGCGCTGCAGTTCGGCGAATATGAAGCGATGAAGAAACTGGCTGCAAAATTGGCCAAAGAAAAGAAGCTCAAGCTCTACGGCTATGAGGAAAACGGCGGAACCCATCTCTTCGTTCTGGCCAAGGAAGATCCCACGACATTCGGCTATCCGAAGGTGGCGAAGAAAGCCCTCAAGGGCAAAGCCCTGCTGGATGGTGAACTCGGCGTGCCGGCTCTTGCGGCCCTGGCCGTTGTCGGCTTCAAGAAGTACAGTGAGAGAAGAACCCGTCTTGAGACGGAGACAAAGAAAGAAAAAAAATAACGTAACCGTGAACCGAAATCCGGCGGCGCCTGCAGGCGCCGCCGGATCATTTGCCGGATTTGTCGGTTATTGGACAAGCCGGCAGAAATTTGTTAGGGTAATTTTATGGACAACTCAAAAACAACAACACCCCGGACCGGACCGGACGACCGCCTGATCGCTTTGCAGGCGAGAGCGGTGCTTTTCAACCTCCTGGCGCAGGCGTTCAACTATCCGGATCAACTCCTCGTGGAAAAACTGGCCTCGGGAGAATTCACTGCAACACTGGATGAATCGCTCGGCATCCTCCAGCCGGAAGGCGTGTGGACCGATCGGCTTGCTCTTCTGGAAGGAAAATACACGGCATCCGGCCAGAACGCGGAAAATCTGCTTCTGGAGCTGGAAAAAGACTATACCCGGCTGTTTTTTTCGTCAAAACCCCGCCTGGTTTATCTTTTCGAATCCGTTTACAAGGAAGGGAAACTGCTCCAGGAATCGACCTTTGAGATCGCAAGGCTTTATTACGAAGCGGGATTGAATATGGTGGACGATTTCAAACTGCCGCCCGATCACATTGCAGTAGAGTTTGAATTTATGGCCTATCTGTGCTTCAACGAGCTTGCGGCCGTGAAGAAAGGAAACCGGGAAAACGAGACGCTGGCGCAGAAGCTCCAGAAAGAAACGCTGGAAAAGCATCTCACGAATTTCGGACTCGCGTTGGCGGAAAAGGTCGTCGCCCATGCAGCGACGGATTTTTATAAGATCATGGCGGCCATCGCTGCCTCCATCCTCGCCGGCGGCCGTTAGAGAAAAGCGGCAACGCCTGCACGACATATAAAAGCGGCCGCGGACGGTTGTTTAAACCGCCGGCGGCCGCTTTGCTTTTCGGAAAACGAATTACGACGACGCTTACTGGTAGAGCGCCTCGATCGAATCCTTCAGCTTGTCAAGAACGACCTTGCGCTTGAGCTTCATCGTCTGCGTCAGCATGCCGTTGTCCAGGCTGAACGGTTCGGCGAGCACAAGGAACTTTTTCGGAATCTCATAGCCGCCGAATTTCCCCTGCAGATGGCTCGTGATCGTTTGGCCGATCATCTCGGCGACCTCCGGGCGCGCCGCCAGGGCTTTGGGTTCGGTTGGCAGGCCTTTTGACTTCGCCCACCCGGCCAGCACATCGAAATCAGGAACAACAATGCAGATGTTGAAGGGGCGGTTGAAGCCGTAAATCACCGCCTGCTGAACATAGGGGATGAGGCAGATTTCTTCCTCCAGCGAAACGGGGAAACAGAACTTTCCGTTTTCGAGTTTGTACTGCTCCTTGATGCGCCCGGTGATGAAGAGATAGCCGTCCTTGTCCAGGCGGCCGCGGTCGCCGGTGCGGAAACCGCCGTCGGGCGTCATGGCCGCCGCCGTATCCTCCGGACGATTGTGATATCCCTTCATCACATTGGGGCCGTAAACGATGATTTCACCGTCCGTGGCGCCTTCTTCCACGACGGAAGAATCGATCACGATGCTTATCTTGTCGATGGCCCGGCCGACGCTGCCTAACCGATAGGCAAAAGACGCGTTCATGGTCGCAGCCGGCGAGGTTTCCGTAAGTCCGTAGCAGTCGTAAACGGGCAGGCCGATGTCGAAGAAGAAGTGACCGATTTCCGGATTCATCGCGGCGCTGCCGGTCATGGCGCCCATCACCCGGCCGCCCAGCTTTTCCCGGATTTTCGAAAAGACGATTTTATCCGCGATTTTGAATTTGAGATTGGTGAAAAAATCGGACCGGCCCTGGGCGGCCAGTTCCCGCCTTTTCTTGCCGGCTTCCACGCCCATGACGAACAGCTTCTTGGGCAGCCCCCCCTCCTTGTTCATCTTGGCCCAGAGGCCGTCGTAGATGCGGTTGAAGACGCGGGGGACGGCAACCAGGAAGGTGGGCCTGACTTTCACGATATCATCGACGATCGTGGAGGGGCTTTCCGCCAGGCCCATTGCGCCGCCCAGACGGATGATGGCAAACAGTTCGCCGGTCTGGCCGAAGGAATGCGCCCAGGGCAAAATAGCGAGCGTGAGAGCGTCTCTGCCGTCGTTTTTCTTCAGTTCGGGGTACATCTTCTGGCCGGCTATGGAGTTGCTGGTGAAATTGCCGTGGGACAGAAGCACGCCCTTGGGATTGCCGGTGGTTCCCGACGTGTAAATGAGTTCGGCGATGTCGTCCGCCTGCGGACTCCGCGGCAGAACGGGGGAAGCGGCGCCCTTCTTCTCCAGCGCGGCCATGGAGTTGTCTCCCTCGGCGTCGATGACAAAAATATGTTGGAGCGTCGGAATCTCCGCGGGGAAATGTTTTATTTTTTCGTAGATCTCCGGCTTGGAGACAAAGAGAACCTTGATCTGGCTGTCGGTGACGATGTACTTCCAGATTTGAACGAGCTCCGCCTCGTACATGGGCACAAAGCGGGCGATCCGGCCCCACGTGGCAAACGCCGCCACCACCCACTCCAGGCGGTTGTTGGCAATGATGCCGACGGCGTCTCCTTCACTGACACCGAGCAGCGCCAGGCCCGAACGGAGATGATCGATGCGGGTGTTGACTTCCCGGCGCGTCGCCCACTCAAAAACGCCGTCTTTGTTTTTTGTGCCGATAAGATTTCTGTCGGCATACTTGTCCAGACTCTCCTGCCACCAGTCGATCAGGTTGTCCGGCTTCTCGAGTTGAAACGCATGCATAAAAAATCCTCCTTCTTTTGCAAAAGAACGCGGTCTCCCTTTTTTTCTGCCTGACGCCAACTCCGTTTCTCCTATAAAGGATTTTCCGTTCAAACACAATTCAAAATGTGACCAGTGGTTACAAAAAGGCGCGGCGGCGCCCGGACCGGGCCGTCGGGCGAGCAAACGGACTGTTTTACGGAGATGTTGCCGTCGTCGAAAAATCTTTTCGGGCTAAAAGGTTTTGAAATATTTCGTTGCACGGAAGTCCGAACAACGTGGCTAAAAGACAAGATAGACAATTTGACAAAGCGGTTCTTTCAGGCGGTGTGGAAACTCGGCATTATTGGCGTTACGGTCGATTTTCAGGTCGGGGCGGAAGAGATTGCCTGCATCTACGAGGAGTCCGACACCGCATCAAGGGCGGCGAAAATATTTCGCCGCGGGCCGTTGAGGAGGTGCTCTACGCTCATCCGACGAAAATCAGGAAAACCCCCGTCCGGAGAAATCCGGGCGGGGTGCTTTCTTCCGAAGTCCATCCGTTTAAGCGCCTTCACGGAACAGCGACGTTCTTCCTCCGTCCACCACCAGATCGTGGCAGTTCACGAAGCTGCCTTCGTCGGAGGCCAGAAAGAGCGCGCCGTAGGCAATGTCTTTATCCAGACCGGCGCGGGGCAGGGGCGTGGCCTTGGCCAGACTCTGTTTGAGTTTTTCCATTTTGCGGGCGTTTTGTTCATCGGACAGTTTGCCGGCCGCCTGCGAGCCGCCCCAGAAGATCGGCGTCGCGATTGCGCCGGGGGAAATGCTGTTCACGCGGATGCCGAAGGGACCCAGTTCGACACCGGCGAGCCGCGTGATATGCGTGACCGCCGCCTTGGCGGCCGTGTAGAGATAGCCGCCCTGATTCATGCGGATCGCCGCCACGCTGGAGTTGTTGATAATGCAGCCCGCGCCCTGGGCTTTCATGACGGGAGCCGCATGCTTCATGCCGAACACCACCGCGCCCAAAAGCAGGTTCATGCTGTAAGTGAAATCTTCCGGCGTCACGGTTTCCAGCGTGCCGCGATCCGGACCGCCCGCGTTGTTGAACAGACAATCCAGCCGGCCGAAGCGGGCGACGGCCAGATCGATGAGCGCCTTGATGTCCGCTTCAATGGTGACGTCCGTTTTTTGATAGAGGACGTTTTCGCCCAGACGTTTGGCGATGGCCGCGCCTTTTTCTTCCGAACGGCCGGCGATGATCACTTTCGCGCCTTCGGCGGCAAACACTTCCGCGGTGGCTTCGCCGATGCCGCTCGTTCCGCCGGTGATCACGGTCACTTTGTTTTCCAGTCTCCTGCTCATATGCATACTCCTTACATTGGAATTTTTGGTTCAGCAAATACCACGATGGATAGTATTCCGCGCGCCCGTTGTCAAATCAAATATCGCACCGGGACGAAAAAAGCGCCTGCGTCACGCCGGACATCGGAAGGATGTGCCTTTTTATTTTGGTGTAATCGACGATTTCCTTTATGCCGGGTTTGTGGTATGGATCGTCCAGTTCTGTTTCATAAAGGAGCCTTTATGAATGCACCGGAATTGACCCAGCAGGCCCTCGGTATCCTGCGTTCGCCCGACCGCTTCGAATGGTACGTCATTCCCCTCCTGGCGTTCGTGGTTTATATTTACACCAACGAAATCAGCAAGAAAAACTGGAAGGGTGTTGCCGCAGGGCTTTCCCTGTACCTTGTTCACTGGTTTTACGAAATCGCAAACGCCCTCATTCAGTTCGGCAGCGGCCACGCCCTCTGGACGGTTCCGGCCGGCACCGCCTTTTTGATTCTGATCGGCGTCGGCATCGAACTGAGCCTGATGTTTTCCGTCGCCGGCCTGGTCATGTCGAAAGTGCTCCCGGAGGATCGTCACCTGAAAATCTGCGGCGTCAACAACCGCCTGTTTTTCGCGGTGGTCAACGCCGCCCTGTTTTCCGTCATCGAAATTTTTCTGGCCCGGACGCCCGTGTTCCACTGGGTCTATCCGTGGTGGGGCGCCCTTCCGGTGTTTGTCACCGTCTACATTCCGTTTTTTGGAGTTTCCTTCCTGTGCTACGACTGGAAACCGAAGGCGCAGATCGCGCTCATCGGCGCGCTGTTTGTCGTGGATGTCCTGATGATGGTCGTCTTTGCGGGCATCCTGAAATGGATATGATTTATCGAAAAGGTGAAGTTAAAATTCGGAAGACTGTCTGAAGCGCAGAAAAGTTAGACGAGCGGCCCGGCAGGAGAAAGGACAGCCGTCGGGTTGGGCCGGGCAAAAAAGAATTTATGCTAGGTGGGAAAGGTCAGCATGGCAAAGGCAAAAAAAGAAGAGAAGACATCATTCGGCCGGCGTATCCGGTCGTACCGGGAGAGCCGGAAAATGAGCCTCCGGGATCTGGCGCATGAAACAGGATATCCCGCCGATCTTCTGGAGCAGGTGGAAAAGGACGAGACCACGCCGCCCGTGGCGCTGGTGCTGCAGTTGAGCCGGACGCTCGAGATAGGCGCCAAAGCGTTCAGCGCGACGGAAAGCAAAAAAGCCTCCACCCGGGTCAAAAGCCAGAAGATCCGGGCCGGCTCCTACGCGTACAAGCAACTGACGCGGCCAGGTTCCAACAAGCATCTGGGCGCCTACCTCGTTTCCGTTCCCGCCAATACGGAGCATGAAGGCGTTGCCTATCATCATGACGGCGAGGAATTCATTTATGTGCTCCGAGGAAAACTGTCGATCAAGGTCGGACGGAACACTTCCGTGCTGGGACGCGGCGAGTGCATCCATTTCAATTCGGCGCTGCATCACGCGTTGAGCAATCCTTCCGACGAGAAAACGGAACTGCTGGTGGTGCTCTACAATCCTTAGAAAAGGCGCGGCGACAATGGCATTCGAAATATCAAACGAGCAGGAAATGATCCGGCTGATGGCCCGGGATTTTGCAAAAAAGGAACTGGAACCGATGGCGGCCCGCTGGGATAAAGAGGGAACCTTTCCGGCGGACGCGGTGAAAAAAATGGGAGCGCTGGGACTTTTGGGCATGATGGTCCCACCCGAGCAGGGCGGATCCGGCGCAGGCGCGGTGGCCTATTCGCTCGCGCTGCAGGAGATCGCCGCGGCGTGCGCCTCCTGCGCCGTCACCATGTCCGTGGCCAATCTCTCCACCGAGCCGCTTTTGAAGTTCGGCACGAAAGTCCAAAAGGACAAGTGGCTTGCGGATCTGGCCGAGGGCTCCCTCTTGGGCGCGTTTGCGCTCACGGAGCCGGGCGCCGGATCCGATCCCGGATCGATGACGACCCGGGCGGTTCTGAAGAAAGACAAGTACGTCGTGAACGGCGCCAAGGTGTTCATCACGCACGGCCAGTATGCCGACATCATCAACCTGATTGTCCGGACCGGGCAGGAAAAGGGAACCCGGGGGCTTTCCGCCTTCATTGTGGAAAAAGGCACGCCCGGGTTTACCGTCGGCGCGAGGGAGGACAAGATGGGGCTGCGCGCCTCCAACACCGTCGAGCTGATTTTCGAGGACTGTGAAATTCCCGCCGGAAATCTGCTGGGCAATCCCGGCGAAGGCTTTAAAGTGGCCATGATGGCTCTCGACAGCGGGCGGATCGGCATCGCCTCGCAGGCGGTGGGCATCGCGCGGGCCTGTCTTGCGGAAGCGGTGTCCTACACGGGGCAGCGCCGCCAGTTCGGCAAAACGATCGATTCGTTCGAGGCGATCCGCTTCATGATCGCAAACGCCGCGACGAAAATCGAAGCCGCTTCATGGCTCACGCTGGCGGCGGCCGACCGCAAGGATCGGGGGCTTCGGTTCACCAAGGAAGCCTCGATGGCCAAGCTGTTCGCTTCGGAAACCGCCAACGCGGCCGCCTACATGGCGCTGCAGGTGCACGGCGGCTACGGCTACACCAGGGACTACAAGGTCGAACGCCTCTACCGCGATGCGCGCGCCACGACGATTTATGAAGGCACGTCGGAAATCCAGCGCATCGTCATCGCCCGGGAAGTGATCAGCGAACAGGGAAGCGCTTCCCCGTCTTAAGAGAAAAAAAGAAATAAAAAAGATTGGTGAAAAGAGCGGGGAACACCGCCCTCCGTGAGGGTGGGATGCTCCCCGCCGGATAAAGAATTACCGGGATTGCAGCGTGCGTCCGATAGTCATGATTTCCGCTTCCTTCGTTCCTTCGTAAAGCTCCAGAATTTTCGCATCGCGGTACCACTTCTGCACGGGATATTCGTCAATGTAGCCGTAGCCGCCGTGCAGTTCGACGGCGTAGTTGGCGCAAAACACGGCGGTCTGTCCGCCGTAGAATTTTGCCATCGCGGCGAGCGTGTAGTCGGGTTTGCCCTCGTCGATCAGCCAGGCCGCTTTGTAAACCAGGCCGCGCAGCGCTTCGATGCGGATGGCCATTTCGGTCAGCTTCATCTGCGTCATCTGGTAAGCCCCCAGCGGAGCGCCGAAGGCGGTTCGCTCCTTGACGTACTTGACGCTGGTGTCCAGGCACGCTTCGGAAAGCCCCAGCGCCTGGGCGGAAACCATGACCCGGGTTATGTCAAAAAAATGCATGAGCTGACGGAACCCGTTTCCTTCCTTGCCGACCAGATTGGCCTGCGGAACGCGGACGTCTTCCAGCGCGATTTCCGCCGTGTCGCTGGCGCGGATGCCCATCTTGCCGTGAATCTTGTTGCGGGTGATGCCCTTGGCGTCCGCCGGAACGATGATCAGAGAGAAGCTTGAGTGCTTCTTGGCTTCCGGTTGGGTGATGCACTGCGCGACCATGAAATCGCACACCGTGCCGTTGGTGATGAACATTTTATTGCCGTTGATCACGTAGTCGCTTGTGTCCTTGACCGCGCGGGTCTTGTAACCCGCGACGTCCGTTCCGGCGTTGGGTTCGGTATAAGCGCCGGCGCTGACTTTTTCCCCCGAGCAGATCGGCGGCAGATAGGTTTCCTTCTGCTCCTTCGTTCCGTAGTTGAGAATGGATTCGCAGCCGAAGCCGGAGGCGACCACGTTGAGACTGATGCCCATATCCACCTTGGAGATTTCCTCCGTGATGATGGCATTTCCCAGAATGCCGGCGCCGGGGCCGCCGTATTCTTCGGGAATCCAGGCGCCGACCAGGCCGTTGGCGGCCGCTTTCTTCCGGATTTCCGGCGTGTATTTTTCATGTTCATCGCATTCGCGCGAAACCGGCGCGATTTCCGCCACGGCAAACTTATAGGCCATCTCCTTCAACATTTTCATCTCTTCCGAGAGCTCAAAATCCATATCCGTATCTCCTTCCTTTGGTCAGTCAATGGTTGTCCGGATCTCCAGGCGCAAGCTTATTTGCCGTAGTCGTAAACGCCCCGGCCGGTTTTGCGGCCGAAATTGCCGGCGCGCACGAGTTTGCGCAGAATCGGCGCAGGACGGTATTTGTCGCCCAGCTCCCGGTGCAGCCCCTCGATCACGCGCAGCAGCGTTTCATTGCCGACGAGGTCGGCAAGCGCCAGCGGTCCGATCGGATGATTGCAGCCCAGGACCATGCCCTTGTCGATGTCCTCGGCCGAGGCCAGCCCTTCATCCAGGACGAAGAAGGCTTCGTTGAGCATGGTGCACAGAATGCGATTGACGACAAACGCCGGCGCCTCCTTGACGGTGATGACGTCCTTGCCGATCCTTTTGCCCCAGGCGCGCGCGGCGTCGAGCGTTTCATCGGAAGTCTGGTGGCCGCGGATGATCTCCAGAAGACGCATCACCGGAACGGGATTGAAGAAGTGCGTGCCGATGAAGCGGTCGGGCCTGCCGGTCACGGCGGCCATCTCCGTAATGCTCAGGCCGGACGTGTTGGTGAAAAACAGGCAGTGCGGGGGGACAATCGTTTCCAGTTCGGCGTACACTTTTTTCTTGACGTCCATCACTTCAATCACGACCTCGACGACGACGTCCGCGTCGGCGGCGGCTTCCTTGATGTCCAGCGTCGGATGAAGGCGCTCCAGAATCGCATTCATCTGCTGGGAAGAAATTTTGCCTTTTTCGGCGTCGCGGGAAAGATTTTTCCGGATCGTGTTCATTCCGCCGTCGACGAATCTCTGCTCGATGTCGCGCAATGCGACTTCATAACCTGCCTGTGCGCAAACCTGCGCAATGCCGTTGCCCATCAGGCCCGCTCCCAGAACACAAATCTTCTTGATTTCCATGATGAGATCTCCTTGTGGTTGCTGGTTGAAAAAAAAAGTGGGTGGCGCCGTTTTCCTCCGGTTGGACGGTATGTGCAATGAAATGTGAGATATCAGGATCGGGCGGCTTTCGTCAAGGGGAAAACACATTCCGCCTCCGGAAGACAAGACAATGACAAGACTCCGTCTCCTGTTGTTTAATGGCGCATGCCTGAGCGGGAAAACACACGGTTCGGGGCGGATTATCCGGAACAGGATCTGAATCCTTTCTCTTGGCCCCCGCTGCGAAATTTCAGAGGAGGAAAGCATGCGTCCGATTGATGAAATTCTGGAAGCGAAAAGTGTTGCGGTTATCGGGGCGTCGCGGGATCAGGAAAAGCCGGGCGCGCAGTTGTTGAAGGTGCTGGGCGAGGTCGGCTTTGCCGGCCGGATCGCGGGAGTGAATCCGTCAGGCGGCGACGTCTTCGGCGTTCCCCTGTATCCGAGCGTGCGGGAGGTGCCCTTCGATGTCGACCTGGCGGTTTTGCTGATTCCGCCGAAACGGGTGCCGGAGGCGCTTCGGGACTGCGCCCGCAAAGGCGTCAAGGGAGCGGTCATTTCCGCCGAAGGTTTTGCGGAAACCGGGCCGCAGGGGGCCTCTTACCAGGAGGAGGTAAAAACGATTCTGAAATCGTCGGGCATCAGGGGCTTCGGACCCAATACGCTGGGGCTCGTCAACACCCGCAGCAAGCTCACGACCTCTTATTACGCGACGCCGCAGATGCTGGAGCCGGGCGCAATCGGCTTTGCCGCCCAGTCCGGCATTTTTGTGGGGGCGCTTCTGCGCTACTTGAGTTCGCTCGAGGGCATGCATCTTTCCAAGGGCATCGGCCTGGGCAACAAGGTGGACGTCAATGAATCGGACGCGCTTTCCTACCTGGCGCGAGACGAGCAGACGAAAATCATCGGCATGTATCTGGAAGACGTCAAGGACGGTCGGGCGTTTGCCGCCCGCCTGGAAGAGGCGGTTCGGGAAAAACCGGTGCTGCTCATCAAAAGCGGACGCACACCGGCGGGGGCCAGCGCGTCTGCGTCGCATACGGCCAGTCTGGCCGTGGCGGACGCGGTGTTTGACGGCGTGGCGCGTCAGACAGGCGCCATCCGCCTCGAGACGATCGATGAATTCATCCGCACGCTGCGGGGATTTTTAAATTTGCCGCTGCCGCAGGGGGACCGCCTGGCGTACGTCACGTACAGCGGCGCGCAGGCGATCATGAGCATCGACGAAACGGCGGCCTTGGGCATGCAGGTGGCCCGGTTGCACTCGGGGACGCTGGAACGGATCGGCTCCGTGATCGCGACCGCGTCCAAGATGAAAAACCCGATCGATATTTTTCCCGACTGGCTGGCGTCCGGCTACGAGAAGACCGCCACCGAGGTGCTCAGGGCGCTGCTTGACGACGCAGGCGTGGACGGCGTCGTTTTTATCTCCTTTGCCGAAAAGAATCCGGAGGTCTATGTCTCCCTCGCCGACGTCGTCAAATCGGATGGACGCAAGCCCGTGTTTGTGTCGCTTTTGGGGGATGCAGCGGACAAAACGCTCTGCGAGCGCGTTTTGAATGCCGGCGGTGTTCCCTGTTTCGATTATCCGGAGCAGGCAGTACGCGTTTTTGCCCGCATGCGGCATTACGCGCGGGTGAGGGAAAACCGCAGGCGTTGAAGACCCGCAGGCCGCGCTTTGGGCGCGGTTCCAAACGGGATTATTTCAACGGTATTTTTTTCTCGTTTATTGACGGATGCGAAAAAGTATGAGATGTTTTTCTCGCTTGTCCCCCTGGACCGGCCGGGTGGCAAACAGAAGGCGGTAGGACGACGGAGTAAACATGACACATCGGTTTTTGAAACGAGCCCTGATTTTCATTCTGTGTGCGGGAATGCTCGTGTTTTCCACTGCGACGGGATTTTCCAAACCGCCCGGGAAAAAGGCCTCTTTGCGAAAGCCGGCGGCCGCAAAATTGCAGAAGGCGCCCCAAAAACTGATTTTACGCTCCGCCTCGGTGCTGGTCGAAGATCAGAAGACCGGCGAACGCCTCATCCAAAAGCAGGCCGCGGCCGTTGTGCCGATCGCTTCCATCACGAAGTTGATGACCGCCATGGTGGTTCTCGATGCGGGCCAGGTGCTTGAGGAGAGGATTTCCATTGAGGCCGCGGATATCGACCGTCTGCTGCACAGCCGCTCCCACCTGCCGGTGGGAACCCGCCTCACGCGGAAAGACGCGCTTTTGATTGCCCTCATGGCATCGGAAAACCGCTCCGCCCATGCGCTGGGCCGGACCTATCCCGGCGGCTACACGGCCTGCGTCGCCGCGATGAACGCCAAGGCCCGGGCGCTGGGATTGCGTGAGACGCGTTTCTCCGATACGACCGGTCTGTCGAGCGGCAATGTTTCTTCGGCGCGGGATCTGGTCCGCCTGGTGGACGCGGCGTATTCGTACCGGCCGATCCGGCAGTTTACCACCTGCCGGAAAACAACGATTGTTTCCGGATGCCGCGTCCTGATCTTTTCCAACACCAACCGTCTCATTCAGAATCCTCGCTGGGAAATCGGTCTGTCCAAAACCGGGTATACGGACGAAGCGGGCCGCTGCCTGGTGATGCAGGCGCACATGGCGAAGCGTCCTGTGCTCATTATTCTCCTCGATTCGCAGGGCAAACTGACGCGCGTCGGTGACGCGAACCGGATCAAAAAGTGGCTTGAGGCGTCAACATCCGCGTCGTCCGCCCGCAGAGGCTGATAATTTCCCCGTCCGGTTGACGAACGTTCGTTCTTTTTTTCTTTCAGTCGTATCCTGATCTTTATTGACTACCGGTTATTAATTTGCTAAGTGACTAGCAGTTTTTTCAGGTATGTGCCAATATTCAATGAAGGGCCATTTGACGTGATTGATCTGCACACGCATTCAATTTTCAGCGACGGCGAACTGATTCCTTCCGAATCGGCGCAGCGGGCCTGCACGGCCGGCTATGAGACCATCGCCATCACGGATCACGCCGATTATTCCAATATCGATTTTATGCTGCCGCGGATCATCGAAGCCTGCGCAAGAATCACCTGCAAGGGAAGAATCCGTGTGTTGCCCGGCGTGGAGCTCACGCATGTCGATCCGTCCGATATCGAACCGCTCGCTTTACAGGCCAGGGCGCTGGGGGCGAAAATTGTCGTGGTGCACGGCGAAACAATCGTCGAGCCGGTTCTGCCCGGCACGAACCGCGCCGCCATCGCGGCGGGCGTCGATATCCTGGCCCATCCGGGGCTCATCACAAAAGAAGAAGCCATGCTTGCCGCGCAAAAAGGCGTGCTTCTCGAAATCACCACCCGCCGGGGCCACAGCTTCACCAATGGTCATGTCGCGTCGATCGCCAGAGTTTGCGGGGCATCGCTGGTGATCAACAACGACGCTCATGCGCCCGGCGATTATGTCGGCCGTCTTCTGGCGCTGCGCATCGCCCGGGGAGCGGGTCTGTCCGACGAAGAAATCGCCGCCGCCCTGGAAAATTCCCGAAAGCTAATCCAGAGGATCTGTGTGTGAAAAAGAGTTCCAGCCGAACACCGTTGCGAATCTGCCTGCTGACGTACCGGGGCAATCCCACATCCGGCGGGCAGGGCGTTTATATTAAACACTTGAGCAAGGCGCTGGCGGACGAGGGGCACCGCGTGGATGTCATCTCCGGCCCGCCGTATCCGCGCCTGGACGACAACGTCCGGCTGATCCGTCTGCCCAGTCTGGACCTGTACTCGCCCGATCATCTCTTCCGTCCGGAAAAAGCCGGCGCGCTTTTGAATCCGCTCAACATGTACGAATTCCTGAACGTCTGCACGGGAGGCTTTCCGGAACCCTACACCTTCGGAGAGCGGGCTTACGCCTATTTGAAAAAGCATCGCGACGCGTACGACATCGTTCATGACAACCAGTGCCTGTCCTACGGCATCGGCAGACTGGCCAAAAAGGTCCTGCCGACCCTCGTGACGATCCATCATCCGATCACCGTCGATCGCCAGGAGGAATACAACGTGGCCAAAACGCTGCGCCAGAAATACCGCGTGTTCCGCTGGTATGCCTTCATCAATATGCAGCTCAAGGTAGCCAGACAGTTTTCCCACATCATCACGGTGTCGGAGTTCACCAGAAAAGACATTGCCCGCGAGTTTTCGCTCGACGAGCAGCGTTTCCGCGTCGTCCACAACGGCGTCAACAACGAATTTTTTTATCCCAAGCAAAACGGGCCGCGGCCGGAGAATGCGCTGATCGTCACCAATAGCGCCGATACGCCGCTCAAGGGGCTGAGTTTCCTCCTGGAGGCGGTGGCCCGGATCCGCCGGACGCGGCCGATCCGGCTGACGGTGATCGGCCAGCCCAAGAAGAACGGCATCATTGAGAATCTGGTGGCGAGCCTCGGCGTGTCCGACATTGTGCACTTCACGGGACGCATCGCCAATGAGGAATTCGCCGATTACTACGCGAAGTCCACGATCGCCGTCGTTCCGTCGCTTTACGAGGGATTCGGCATTCCCGCCGCCGAAGCGATGGCCAGCGGCGTGCCGCTCGTTTCCACGTCCGGCGGCGCGCTGGCGGAAGTCGTCGGAGACGCGGGAATCGTCGTGCCGCCCGCCGACGCAGAGGCGCTCGCCCTGGCCATCACGCGGCTGCTCGATTCGCCCGAGGAAAGGAAAAAATACATTCAGGCGGGGCTGGCCCGCGTCCATTCGGAATTCAGTTGGAAAAAGGCCGCCCAGGAGACGGTCAAAGTGTACCGCGAGGCCATCGATGATTACCGTCGACATTCCTGATCTGAAATTGAAGCCGGGCTCGGCCGTTCTCGACGCGGGGTGCGGCAGCGGACGGCATCTGCGCGCGCTGGCGAAGCTGCCGGGGCTGACCGTCACAGGCGTGGACCGCAACGCCAAGGATGTGGCCGAAGCGATCCGGGCGCTGGGAGAAATGCCGGACGCCCGGTCTCGCGATGTTTCCGTGATTTGCGGCGACATCACGAAGCTGCCGTATGCCGACGGGTCTTTCGATTGCGTGATCTGTTCGGAAGTCCTCGAACACATTCCGGAGCATGAAAAGGCGCTGGGCGAACTGGTCCGCGTTTTGAAACCGAAGGGAATTCTGGCGGTGAGCGTTCCCCGGTATTTCTCGGAGCGCATCTGCTGGATGATCTCTTCCGCCTATTCCACGGACGAAGGGGGCCACATCCGCATCTACAAAAAAAAGCATCTGGAAAGGATGCTGACGAGCCGGGGCCTGCGCTGCTTTAAGGTCAACTACAAACATGCCCTGCATGCGCCGTACTGGTGGCTGAAATGCCTGGTCGGCATCAAGAATGAAGCAAACGTTTTCGTGCGGCTTTATCACAAATTTCTGGTCTGGGATATGTTTTCGAAGCCCAGGGCGGTGCGGGTTCTGGAGGAAGCGTTGAATCCGCTCATCGGCAAAAGTATCGTGTTTTATCTTAAAAAAGGTTGATATCATGGAACTGAATGTATCATTTGGCGATGCCGTCAAACCCGTCGACGTGGAAAAGGTCGCCGACTTTATCGCTTCCGTGCAGAAGGACAACGGCGAGATTCCCTGGTCGCAGGGCGGCAAGACGGATCCCTGGGATCACATCGAAAGCGCCATGGGGCTCGGCGTCGCCGGGTATTACCGGCAGGCCCGGCGCGCCTATGAGTGGCTTGCGGCCGCGCAGCTTGCCGACGGCAGCTGGTGGTCGGAAACGAAAGACGGCGCCGTCATCAACACCACGAAGGAAAGCAATTTTGCCGCCTATGTCGCCGTGGGGGTTTATCACCACTACCTTCTCACGGGGGACCGGGCGTTTCTCAAAGACATGTGGCCGATGGTGTTGCGCGGCATCACCTACGCCGTCGCTCTGCAGGCGCCGCAGGGTGAAATCTACTGGGCCAGAAATAAAGACGGCGCGGTGGACAAGATGGCGCTGCTCACGGGATGCAGTTCCATTTACATGAGCCTCAAGTGCGCGCTTGCGATCGCCGAAGCGCTGGGGATTAAAAAGCCGGCCTGGCAGAAAGCAAAGGAGCAGCTGGGCGACGCCCTCTGCAACCGGCCCGATCTGTTCAATATGATCAAGTCCCGTTTTTCCATGGACTGGTATTATCCGATTTTGTGCGGAGCGGTCCGCGGTGACGAGGCCAGGAAACGGATCGATCACCTGTGGGACAGGTTTGTCGTTCCCGACTGGGGGGTGCGCTGCGTGAGCGACCGGCCCTGGGTGACGATGGCCGAAACCTCGGAATTTGTCCTGACGCTTTCCGCCATGGAAGACGACACGCGCGCCAGGGCCGTCTTCAGCTGGCTTGGCGACAAGCGCTATGCCGACGGCTCTTACTGGATGGGCGTAACGTTTCCGGACAGCGTCATCTGGCCGGAAGAAAAGACAAGCTGGACGGCGGCGGCGGTTCTTCTGGCCTGGGATGCCGTCAATCGGGCGACTCCGGCGGCGGATCTCTTTCACCACCGCCGCTGGGAGGCGCGGCCGTAACGCTTTCCGGCTTCTCGAATTTTAAATAACAATTGCAATACGGAGACGTTGCCCGCAACGTCTCTCCTGTTTTTTAGGGAAGGTAAGCGTGATACACGATCATCGTCCATATTATCTCAAGCGTCTGAGCCACGCTTTTGAACAGTGGTACGCCAATCATTTTCTGGCGCCCCAGTGCGAACATTTCGGCAGGCATCTGGTCTTCATGAAGCCCTGGGGCGTGGAGATTTACGGCAGTCCCGTCTCCATCGGCGACTACACTACGCTCATCGCCACCATGGACCGGCGCATCCGGCTCACGTCCTGGATCGCCAACGGGAAATCGGGAAAAGTCGAGATCGGCCGGCACTGCCTCATCTGTCCGGGCACCCGGATCCAGGCGGCCACCGCCATCACCATCGGAGACGACTGCATGATGGCGCAAAACGTCTGCATCACCGACGCGGACTGGCATGATCTGTACGACCGCAGCGTGGCCATCGGGCAAACCCGGGAGGTGGTCATCGCCAACAACGTGTGGATCGGCGACAGCGCCATGGTCTGCAAGGGCGTGCATATCGGGGAAAACGCCGTGATCGGCGCCGGGTCCATCGTGGTGAAGGACATCCCCGCCAACGCCATCGCCGCCGGCAATCCCGCCGGAGTCGTCCGCTACCTCGATCCGACGCGGCCCGTTCGGTCCCGGTCGCAGTGGATGTCCGACCCAAAGAAAATGAATGAATACTTCGACGCCGTTGAACGGATCATGCGGGAAAAAAACTCACTTTTCGGGTGGATCCGATCGATCCTCTTCCCGCGCAAAGGAGATTGAAATGCGCGTTGCGATTATTGCCGCTCCCTATCCTCTGGAAGAATACCCCTCTCCGCCGCTGGGCATTTCCTACGTGGCCGCCGCCTTCGAAGCGGCCGGAGCCGAGGTCCGGATTTTCGACTACATCATCTCCGGCTACTCAAAGGAAAAGCTGTCCCGGCAGCTTGCGGAGTTCCGCCCCGATGCGGTGGGCGCCGGCTCTGTTACCATGAACTTCTACGACGCCCAGCGCATTTTGCGCGACGCGAAAAGCATCGATCCGGATCTGCTCACGATGATGGGCGGACCGCACGTGTCGTTTACGGTCGAGGAAACGCTCTGCACCTTTCCGGAGATCGACGTCATTTTCATCGGCGAGGCGGACGATACCATTCGTGAGTTTGCTCCGCTCCTCGGGTGCCGCGATCAGTGGCAACGTATCCGGGGCATCGCGTTTCGCGACGGTGAAGATATCGTCAACAACGGCCGGCGGGACTTCATTGCGGACGTGGACCGCATTCCGCTGCCGGCCCGAAAACTGCTGCCCATTTCGCGGTACCGCGCGTTCGGCTTTCCGGTCAGCATGATCACCGGCCGCGGCTGTCCCCACGGCTGCATCTTCTGCCTGGGACGGAAAATGGTGGGCGCAAAGGTACGCCGCCGAAGGGCGGCGCTGGTGCTCGACGAAATGGAGCAGATCCTGGCGCTGGGCTTTGACCGCATCAACATCGCAGACGATCTTTTCGCCTCGGATACGGCCCGGGTGAAGGAGATCTGCAACGGCATCCGCGAGCGGGGCCTGAAATTCGTCTGGAGCGCCTTTGCCCGCGTCGATACCGTCAATCAGGAAATGTTCGACGCCATGGCCGCCGCCGGCTGCGACAGCATCAGTTTCGGCGTGGAATCGGGTTCGCCGGAAATGCTCAAAAGGGTCCGCAAAGGCATCACGCTGGAGCAGGCCAGGACCGCCGTCGGCATGTGCCGGCAGGCGGGCATGCTGCCGCACGCCTCTTTCATGGTCGGCCTGCCGGGGGAGACGCCCGAGACGATGCAGTGCACCGACGATTTTGCCCGCAGTCTGAAGATCCTTTACGGGTATCATTATCTGGCGCCTTTTCCCGGAACGACGCTCGCCGAAAAAGTAGAAAACTACGATCTGGAGATTCTGACCCGCGACTGGTCCAAGTACGACGCCAACGACGCCATCGTCAGGACGGCGGCCCTCTCGCCCCAGAACATCCGGGACTTCGTGGCCCTCTACGACCGGGAGATGAACGGCGACTGGCAGAAGGTTCTGGACAACTACAAAACGGGCCGCAATACGCCCTATGACGATTTGCGCGTGGAGGGCCACTACCGGATGAACATTACGTTTGCCATCCTTAAGGAGGATCTGGTTGAGAAACTGGGATTTATCGACGCGCGGGAGCTCTGCGGGCGGCAAGCCTCGCCGGCCGCCCTCTTTTGCGAGCGCATGAAAAACGCCATTGCCGCCGATCCGCGCCTCGTTGAAAACACCGTCAACGATTTTATTTCCCGCGGCTATATCCGGGCCGAAGAAAGCGAAAAGGGCTTGACCTGGCGCTGGGTGTAACGGAGGGAGAGCGCCTGGAAGAAGGGATAAAGCTGGGCGCTCATTTTCCCGGAAAATTGAGGCCGGCCGCCTTGGTGTTCACAAACCATTGACAGGGTCCGGAGCGTTTCCTGTGCTTTCGCTTTGCCATCAGGGCATTCATGGATTTTCCCACGGACTGCGAGGATTTCTGGGGCAGCCTGCAGGGTAAGCTGAAAGAAGGTAACGCCCGGCAAGAAATCCGCCGCTATAACTGCGGTGGGAGGCGTCCGGGGCGCCGGGAACGATGCGCCGGAGAGCAAATGATTGTTTGTGCGTTTCAGGATTATCCCTGAGCGCCAAACTTCCTAAGGACGCCCAGCGATTTGAAAAGCGGCCGAGCCTCGTAGCGTCCGCATGCCGCGGCCTGCTGATAAACCCGGTAGGGCGCCTGGCCGCCGTCTTTCGGATCGGGAAAGATGTCGTGGAAGACGAGGTAGCCATCGGGCAGGACATGCTCCGCCCAGAGCCGGTAGTCCGACAAGACGGATTCGTAGGCATGGCTGCCGTCGATGAACAAAAGCCCCAGCCGCGTGGACCAGGCTTTGCCGATGACGTCCGACCGCCCGATGACGGGGATGACGATATTTTCCAGATCAAAGTCGGAAAGCGTTTTGCGAAACAGCCGCAGTGTATCGATTTTTCCCGTTTCCCGGTCCAGCAAATCCGGATCAAAGTACTCCTGCCCCGGCTGCTGCTCCTCGGAGCCGGTATGATGGTCGATGGAGTACAGGACCGCCCCGTTTTCCCGGCAGGCCGAGCCCAGAAAAACCGCCGATTTTCCGCAGTAGCTCCCGATTTCCAGACACGGCCCCAGCCGTCCGGCTTCCAGGGCCAGGTCGTACAGGCGACGAGCTTCACTTTCGTCTAAAAAACCTTTGATTTCAGATACTCTTGCTAAATCAATCTTCACGGAATCCATCCTGCCCATAGAATGCATTCTCATAACCCGCCGCGCCGCAAAAAGCAATCGTCGGATGACCGGAGGTTATTTTATTTTCGACGATTTTCTTCTTGCTGCTGACTATATGTAGTGGTATGATCCAATTCAACCCCAATATGTAGCGTCTGTGGGGTACTGTGGATACCGACAACATTCCATCAGTCATTTCGGAAAAGGGGGATTTCATGAACACGCGAATTCGCAAGCGGGACGGGCGTCTCGTCAAGTTCAACGCCGAAAAAATCACGAACGCCATCGCCAGGGCAGGCGCCGCGACGGAGGAGTTCGGCATAAAAGAGGCGCACAAGCTGACCATCAAGGTGCTGGGCCTTGCGAATCAGCTCTCGAACGGCAACATTCTCACCGTGGAGGAAGTTCAGGATATCGTCGAGGAAGTGCTGTTGCAGTCTCCCTACCGCAAAACCGCCAAGGCCTACATCATCTACCGGGATCAGCATTCGCGCCTTCGGGAAATCACCAATACGATGGAAGTGGCCCTGGTCGACCAGTACCTGAAAAAGGCCGACTGGAAGGTCAACGAGAACAGCAATATGGACTATTCGCTGCAGGGGCTCAACAACTACATTTCCTCGGAAGTGAGCAAGGTTTACTGGCTCAATGAAATCTACACGCCGGAAATCCGCCGGGCGCACACGGACGGCGATTTTCATATCCACGATTTGAGCCTCCTGTCCGTTTACTGCGTCGGCTGGGATTTGTACGACCTGCTTTTGCAGGGCTTTCGCGGCGTGTCCGGCAAGGTGGAAAGCCGGCCCGCCAAGCACTTGAGAAGCGCGCTGGGGCAGGTGGTGAATTTCTTTTACACGCTCCAGGGCGAAGCGGCGGGCGCGCAGGCGTTTTCCAATTTCGACACGCTCCTTGCGCCCTTCATCCGTTACGACAAGCTGAGCATCCGGGAAATCAAGCAGGCGCTGCAAGAATTCATTTTCAACATCAACGTTCCCACGCGGGTCGGTTTTCAGACGCCCTTCACCAACGTGACGCTGGATCTGACGGTTCCCCGTTATTACGCGGACCAGCATGTCATCATCGGCGGCGAGCCCAAAGGGGAAACCTACCGCGAATTTCAGGAGGAGATGGATCTCTTCAACAAGGCCTTTCTGCAGGTCATGGCGGAAGGCGACGCGCGGGGACGGGTCTTTACTTTTCCCATTCCCACCTACAGCGTCACCAAAGATTTTGACTGGGACAATCCCAACATGACCGACCTGTGGGAGATGACTGCGAAATACGGCGTGCCGTACTTTTCCAATTTCATCAATTCCGACATGAATCCCGAGGACGCGCGCAGCATGTGCTGCCGCCTGCGCATCGACAACCGCCAGCTGCACATACGCGGCGGCGGCCTTTTCGGCTCGAATCCGCTGACCGGCTCCATCGGCGTGATCACCATCAATATGCCCCGGATCGGTTATCTGGCCAGGTCCCGGAAAGATTTCCTGGAGCGGTTGGGGAAGCTCATGGACACGGCCCGCGAAAGTCTGGAAACGAAGCGCAAGGTGCTGGAAAAATTCACGGACGGTAATCTGTATCCCTATACGCGGTATTACCTGCGCAATGTGAAGGAGCGGTTCAACGAATACTGGAAGAATCATTTTTCCACCATCGGGCTGGTCGGGATGAACGAGGCTTGTCTGAATCTGTTCGGGAAGAACATCGCCTCGAAAGAAGGACAAGCCTTCGCCAAGACCACCCTGGATTACATGAGAAACCGCCTGATTGCCTATCAGAAGGAAACGGGCAACAACTACAATCTGGAATCCACGCCGGCGGAGGGAACGTCCTACCGCCTGGCGCGCATCGACAAGGCGCGATTTCCGGATATTCTCACCGCCGCCGACAGCCAGTCCGGGAAGGCGGAACCTTACTATACCAATTCCACGCAGCTGCCCGTCAACTTTACCGACGATATCTTCGAGGCGCTGGATTTGCAAGACGACATCCAGACCCGCTACACCGGCGGAACGGTTTTCCACACGTTTGCCGGCGAACGCGTGGACGATCCTGCGGCCGTCAAGTCCCTCGTGCGGAAAATCTGCTCCACTTACCGTCTGCCTTACATGACCTTCACGCCGACCTTCAGCGTCTGCCCCTCGCACGGATACATCAAGGGTGAAGCGGAGCATTGTCCGACCTGCGCCTCGGAGTGCGAAGTGTATTCGCGGGTCGTGGGCTATCTGCGGCCGGTCAAGCAATGGAACAAGGGCAAGCAGCAGGAATTCCGGTCCCGCCAGGTTTACCGGCTCTAGCATCAGCAGCAGGACGGCCGTGAGCGGGAAGCGTGCGTTCTTCGGCAGAGAGGAAACCATGAAAATCGGCGGTCTTGAGAAAGTATCCCTGATCGACTATCCCGGAGAAATCTGCGCCGTCGTGTTTACGCAGGGCTGTAATTTCCGCTGCCCCTACTGTCACAATCCCGAGCTCGTGGATCCGGAGCGCTACGGGCCGTGCCTGGCGGAAAAAGAGATCATCCGGTTTTTGTCGTCTAGGCGGGGGAAGCTCGACGCTGTGACGATCACGGGCGGCGAACCGACGCTGCAAAAGGACCTTCCTTCCTTCGTCGGAAAAATCCGGAAAATGGGATTTGCGGTGAAACTCGATACGAACGGTTCGCTTCCGGAAGTCGTCGGCCGGCTGCTCGGGGAAAAGCTCATCGACTATATCGCCATGGACGTGAAGGCGCCGCTTGAAAAGTACGAAGCGGTAACCGGCGTTCCCCAGGCGGCACAGGCGGTTCGGGAAAGCATCCGGCTGATCCTGCGGTCGGACATTTCCCACGAATTTCGACTGACGCTCGTTCCGGGGCTTGTCGGTCCCGACGACGTGCCGGCGGTCGCCCGGGAAATCGCCGGCGCCCGCCGCTTTGCGCTGCAGAAATTTCGGGCGGCCAAAACGCTCAACCGGATTTATCTTGACAAAGAAACCTATCCGGATGAGGTGTTCTTGAAAATTAAAGAAGCTTTGGAAAAGGATATTCCAACCGTAATTGTTCGCTAGGAGCGGAAAACGGAAAAGGCCATGGAAGAGAAAACGGAACAAAACGGGGATTCCATCAACGCGGATCATGTCCGGCGCCTGACCCGCATCGGCGTCGCGCTTTCCGCCGAGAAAGACATTGATCGTCTGCTGGAAAAAATTCTGACGGAGGCGCGCATCATCACCGGGGCCGACGGCGGCACGCTGTACCTGATGTCGGAAAACGAAAAGGAACTGCTGTTTGCCTTTGTGCAAAACGAATCCCTGGGCGTGAACATGGGCGGCTCCGGCGACAAAATGACCTGGCCGCCGATTCCGCTTGCCGGTCCCGACGGCCGGCCCAATCACGCCAATGTATCCGCGCACGCGGCGCTGACCGGCGAGCCCATCACGATCGACGACGTTTACGATGCCCCCGGCTTTAACTTCGAGGGCCCCCGCGCTTTTGACAGGGCAAGCGGCTACCGGTCGCGGTCCATGCTGGTCGTTCCGATGCGCGATCACGCAGGCAACATCATCGGTGTTTTGCAGCTGCTGAACGCAACCGATCCGGCAACGCAAGCGATTCTGCCCTTTTCCGCCGCAGCGCAGGAACTGGCCTGGTCGCTTGCATCGCAGGCGGCGGTGGCGCTCACCAACAATCGCCTCATTGCCGAACTGGAAAATCTGCTGGACGCGTTCATACAAACCATTGCCATCGCCATCGACGAAAAATCTCCGTATACGGGCGGCCATGTCCGCCGCGTGGCCGACCTGACCATGCGCATCGCCCGGAAAATCAACGAGGCGGCGGCGGGTCCTTTTGCCGCGATCCGTTTCTCCGACGATGAACTGCGCGAACTGCGCATGGCGGCCTGGCTCCATGACGTGGGCAAGATCACCACGCCGGAGCACATCGTCGATAAAGCGACAAAGCTGGAAAAGGTGTATGACCGGATCGAGGATGTGAAGATGCGTTTTGAACTGCTCAAAAGGGAGTATCAGCTTGCGATCGACATGGCCCGCAGCCATCCGGACGGGCGTTCGGCAGAAGAGGTCGAACGGGAAATCGCGGCCCTCGACGAGGAATACCGTTTTCTTGCGCAGGTGAACAGCGCGGCGGAGGACCTCGGAGAAGACGCCGTGGCGCGGATCGAACGGATCGCCCGGAGAACCTGGAAAAGCGCGACACATGCGCTGCCGCTTTTAACCGAAGATGAAATTTACAACCTGTGCATCCGTCATGGAACGCTCAACGACGAGGAAAGAAGCATCGTCAACAACCATGCGGCCGTGACCAGGAAAATGCTGGCGCGGCTGCCTTTCCCCAGAAAGTTGAAAAGGATTGCGGATTACGCCTCCGCCCATCATGAGAAGCTCGACGGCGGCGGCTACCCGCTGGGTCTCGGGGAACGCGACCTGCCGCTGCAGGCGCGCATCATCGCCCTGGCCGATATCTTCGAGGCGCTGACTGCGAAAGACCGGCCTTACAAGAGGGGCAAAACGCTTGGCGAGGCGCTCCGGATCATGGCCGGCATGGTGGAAGAAAAGCATATCGACGCGGATCTTTACGGCCTTTTCATCAAGGAGGGTATTTACCTCGACTACGCCCGCGAGGAGCTGGCGCCGCAGCAAATCGATGTGTGAAGAAGAAGAAAATCCGTGCTCAGGGCCGGGCCCTATCGGTTTTTTTGTCGCAGACGGGCGGAGCCGCCCCTCCATCCGCCGCAAGAATATTTTTTCTTGATTTTATGAAACGGTATGATATGTTTTCCCAAAGCGGTGATTTAAAGTAAATTGCTCCGCTCTATAAATGTGCTAAAGCACTGACATCAATCGTAAAAATTGAACCCGTGCTTTGGCGCGGGTTTTTTCTTGCCCGCACAAATCATCCCGTAAGGAGAAAAAAATGCAAATTTCGTCGGAAAGTGTGAAAGTGGGTCATCCGGATGTGGTGGCGGATATCATTGCCGCCAATATTATTGCCGCCATTCTCGATGAGGAAAAAAAGCAGAAAATGACGCTCGCCAACATGCCGCACTGCGGCATCGAAGTTTTTCTGGGAAAGGGCATTTGCGTGATCGGCGGCGAAGTGCGCTCGCGGGTCTATGTCGATATCGATAAAATCGCCAGAAATTCCGTTATCGAACTGGGGTACAACCATGCGGCCGTCGGCCTCAACGGGCATCTGATGGGCGTTATGAACGCGATTATTCCCCAGTCCGAGGACATCAACCAGGGAACCAGCTGCCTTTTAAACAAGGACCGCGAAATCGGCGCGGGCGACCAGGGCATCATGTACGGTTACGCCTGCGACGAGACGCCGGAGCTTCTGCCCCTGCCGTATGTTCTGGTGAATAAACTGATGCGGGCCTTCGAGTATAGCCAGGATCCGATCTTTGCTCCGGACGGAAAAGGCCAGGTCTCGGTCGACTACGACGTCAAAACGGGCAAGCCCCTGCGCGTGGCCAAAGTGCTCATGTCCAACGCCATCGATTACCGCTTCGTCAAGGGAGACAGGCTCAAAGTCCGGGACCGGGCCAAGAAGCTCGCCTTTGAATGTCTGAAAGACTGCGTGGACCGGAAAACGGAATTTCTGTTCAATCCGACGGGCGAATGGAACGCCATCAATTCGTGCAGCGCGGCGGATTCCGGCGTGACGGGCCGCAAGCTGGTGGTCCAGTTTTACGGCGGTTATCCCGGCGCGCAGCTGGGCGGCGGCGCGGTGGTCAACAAGACGCCGGAAAAAGTGGACTGCTCGGCGGCCTTCGGCGCCCGCTATGTGGCGAAAAACATCGTGGCGGCCGGGCTGGCCTCCAAATGCTCGGTGCAGCTCGCTTACGCTATCGGCATTGCCGAACCCTTTTCCATTTACGTCAATACATTCGGCACGGGTAAAGTCGCGGACGACCGGCTCGAAAAAGTCATCCAGGACTCTTTCGATCTCACGCCCGAAGGCATGATTGAAAAATTCAATCTGCTCGACGGCGGCATCTACCGGAAAATTCCCCGGACGTTCTTCATGGACGACTACCGCTGGGAAAAGACGGACATGGCCAAAATGCTGCGAAAAGCGGTGAAATAAAAAATTTTCTGATGCTTGATCAAAAGCCGAAGCGCTCATCTCCGGGCGGGCGCTTCGGCTTTGCTTCCCGCCGGATTTCCACGGACGCCATAGAGACGACTGTAAATTGCGGTCGCCGGGAGAGGTTGGAAAAGCCATGGAGAAAAGTTCCGGATCCACAAAATTCCGGCGGATCTCCGCCGCCGCCCTTCTGCTTTTCATTTTGCTTTTTCTCGGCCGGCCCGGCTCTGCGCAGGCCAAAGATACCATTGTCTTCATCCACGGTTTTCTGGGCTGGGGACGAACCGAAATGTTCGGTGTGAAATACTGGGGCGGCGCGGGCGAGGATTACGAAGCCCTCCTCAATGCGGCCGGGTTTCCGACGGTTTCCGTCGCCGTCGGGCCCGTGTCCTCCAACTGGGACCGGGCGGTGGAAGCCTACTATCAGTTGAAGGGCGGCTGCGTGGACTACGGGGCCGCGCACGCGAAAAAATACGGCCACGAGCGCTTCGGCCGCTGCTATGAAAAACCGCTTCTGCCCCGCTGGGACGACCGGCACAAGATTTCCATCATCGCCCACAGCCAGGGCGGGCAGACGGCCAGGGTTCTCATCCATCTGCTCGAATGCGGCAGTGAAGAGGAGCGGGCGGCAACCGGCGACAAAACGGCCGAAATCTTCAACGGAGGTCATCGTCGGGTCAAGAGTCTGACTACCTTGTCCACGCCGCACAACGGCACCACGCTCACCCGCGGCGCTTACGCGGTAACGTTCAACCTGGCCGAACAGATCATCACCGGCATCGCGGGTCTGGTCGAGGGAAGCGATATGCTGTCCGACGTTTACGATTTCAAGCTCGATCAGTGGGGGCTGAAGAAACGGCCGGATGAAAACTTTTCCGCCTACAAGAAACGCGTCCGGCAATCGCCGATTCTGAAATCGCCCACCGCGCGGGACCTCGCCGTGTGGGATCTTTCTCCCGAGGGCGCCCGGGAACTGAACGGCTGGGTCACCACGTCGCCGAACGTTTATTACTTTTCGCTTTCCACCGCCTCCACGGAAAGAGACGAATCTTCCGGCGACGAGCATCCCGTGGTCACCAATGCGCTCATTTTTCTGCCCGTGGCGGGCTGGATGGGGAGCTACAGCGATCCGCAATCCGGCCCGGGAAGGGTGGCGATCGACGACGCCTGGAAGAAAAACGACTCGATCGTCAACACAGTCAGCATGAGAGCGCCCTCCGGTTCCGCCGTCCGCTTTTTTGACGGGAAGCCGCGCAAGGGGATCTGGCAGGATCTGGGAACCTGGACGACCTGGGACCACATGGACATCATCGGCCAGACAAGGATGTGGAATCTGCTTGACGGAAGAAACCCGAAGGATTTTTATCTTGAGCACGCGGCGCTTCTGGAGCGTCTGCCGTAAGCGCGCAAAATGCAGTTTACGCTTGACGGAGGAGTAGAAGACATAATAAACAAACGCCTTGTTCCGCGGGAAGGGCGAAAATAAGGAAGACAGGAGAAACGCGTGATACCGAGATACTCAAGAGAAAAAATGACGGCGGTCTGGAGCCAGGAAAACAAGTACCGCAAATGGCTCGATGTGGAAGTGGCGGCCTGCGAGGCGATGGTGAAGCTGGGCAAGGTGCCGGCCGCGGCGGTGGAAAACATCAAAGCCAAAGCGGTCATCAACGTGGACCGGATCGATGAAATCGAAAAAGTCACCAAGCACGACGTGATTGCCTTTGTCTCCTCGCTTACCGAAGTCATCGGCGATGACGGCCGGTTCATCCACATGGGGCTGACGTCCTCGGATGTCCTGGACACGGCGCTTGCGGTTCAGCTCAGGGAAGCCTCCGGGATCCTGCTTGAGGATCTGGACGATCTGCTTGCGGTGTTGAAACGGCGGGCCTTCGAGCATAAAAACACGCTTATGATCGGCCGGTCGCACGGCATTCACGCCGAGCCGATCACGTTCGGCCTGAAGCTGGCCTTGTGGTATGCGGAAATCGCGCGCAACCGCACGCGGCTTCTGCGGGCCAGGGAAAGCGTCAGCACCGGGAAGATCGCGGGCGCGGTGGGCACGTTTGCTTTTGTCGAGCCGTTTGTGGAGGAATACGTCTGCAATAAACTGGGCCTTAAGCCGGCGCCCGTCTCGTCGCAGATCGTGCAGCGCGATCGCCACGCGGAATTCTTTGCCACCCTGGCCATCATCGCTTCGTCGCTGGATAAATTTGCGCAGGAAATCCGCCTGCTCCAGCGAACGGAAGTGCGCGAGGCGGAAGAATACTTTTCGCCGGGGCAGAAGGGGTCGTCGGCCATGCCCCACAAGCGCAATCCGGTCCTTTCGGAAAACATCTCCGGCCTTGCGCGCCTGGTGCGCTCCTATGCGCTCGCAGCGCTGGAGGACGTCGCTCTGTGGCATGAGCGCGACATCAGCCATTCGTCCGTCGAACGCGTCATCGGACCGGACGCCACGATCGTTCTGGATTTCATGCTGGCGCGTTTTACGGGCCTGATGGACAAGCTGGTGGTTTATCCGGAGCGGATGCTGGCCAACCTCAACATGACGCACGGCGTGATTTTCTCGCAGATGGTCCTCCTGGCGCTCATTGAAAAAGGCACGTCGCGCGAAGACGCCTACGCCGTCGTCCAGAAAAACGCGATGGCCTCCTGGCAGGAGGGCATTGCGTTTCGAAAGCTTCTGGAGCAGGACGACATCGTGCAAAAGCATCTGGAGGCCCGCGAACTGGACGCGATTTTCAACGTCAACAATTTCCTGAAACATCTGGATCTGAGCTTCGAGCGGGTTTTCGGTTCCGACCGATAGATAAAAGCCGATCATGGCCCGGCGCTCCCGCGGTTGAAAGCGGAAGCGCCGGGTTTTTTTTCGCGCTTGACCTGTCCGGCCAAGGCGTTTATGGTTTGACGGGCGTCCTGACGGAGAACCGGCCAGGACGATAATGAACCGGAGAAGAAACGCCCGAACGGGGGAATTCCCGCGGAAGCCGACACGAACAAATCGGCGGACGTTTCGGAGGAGGAGAAAATGAAAGAGGTAAAGGTTATGAGCATCGCCGACGAGGCTGTGCGCAAAATCAAGAGAGGCGCTTTTTTAACGGTCAAGTCCGAAGCGGGGCAAAACACCATGACCGTCGGCTGGGCCACTTTCGGCTTCATCTGGCAAAAGCCGATCATGATGGTGGCGGTTCGCCCCACCCGCCATACCTTCGGAATCATCGAAAAGGCCGCGGACTTCACCGTGACCGTTCCGTCGGGCGACATGACCCGGGAAACCAATTTTTGCGGCACGAAATCCGGCCGCGACGTGAACAAGTTCGAAGCCTGCAGCCTGAAGATTGCAGACGGACAGAAGACCGTTTCGCCGATCATCGCCGTTCCGGGCGTTCATCTGGAATGCCGGATCGTCTTTAAGGCCGCCATGGATCCCGCTTTCCTGGACAAGGATTACGACCGGGCTCTGTATCCGCAAAAGGATTACCACACGCTGTATTTCGGGGAGATTCTGTCCTGCTACGAAACAGAATAAGGAGGAGGATCGATGCCCCGCCGTCCGAAGCCGGATTTCGACCGGTTTTTTAAACCGGAAAGTATTGCCATCATCGGTGTTTCACGCGAGCCGGTGACGTTCGGGGGAACCAGTTTTCTCAAGCGCTATCTGGATGCCGGCTATGCCGGAAGGCTCTATCCGATAAATCCAAAGGCTCCGGAAACGCTGGGGATCAGGGCCTACCCGACGCTCGCTTCTCTGCCGGAAACGCCGGATCTGGTGATGATCGCGGTGCGCGCCGACGCGGTGCCTGCCGCGCTTGAAGAATGCGCAAGGCGCGGCGCGCGGCATATTCATGTGCTCACCGCCGGATTCGGCGAAACCCGGACCGAAGAAGGAAGGCAACTCGAAAGAAAATTGGCCGCCATCGCCCGCGAGCATCACCTGCTGGTCATCGGTCCCAATTGCATGGGGCCTTACTGTCCGTCCGTTCATCTTACGGCCTGGGGCGCGATTCCCGGGCGCGACGGCAGTCTCGGCGTGATTTCCCAAAGCGGCGGCATTACCCAGCGGTTTACGGAATACATTTCGTCCTTGGGCGTCGGCATCGGCAAGGCCGTCAGCATCGGCAATGCCTGTGTGCTGGACAGTCCGGACTTCCTCGAATACATGGCTGAGGATGAGGAGATCCGCCTGATTGCCGTCTATCTGGAAAGCATCGGCGACGGACGGCGCTTCTTCGATCTGGCCCGCGCGGCGACGCCCCACAAGCCTGTTATTCTGCTCAAGGGCGGCCAGTCCGCAAGCGGCGCGGAGACGGTGGAATCCCACACGGGGCGCCTGGCCGGAAATTCGAGGATGTGGGAGGCCTTTTTTGCGCAGACCGGCGTCGTGCCTGTTGCCGGCATGAATGAATGGGTCGACGCCTGCCTGGCGTTTTCGCTCTTGCCCTGGACCCGGGGCAAAGGCGTCCTGATCGTCGGCGGGGGCGGCGGCAACAGCGTGATATTTTCCGACACGTGCATTCGCGCCGGACTTTCCGTCCCGGCCCTGTCGGCGGCCGGGATGAAAAGAATCCGCCCCCTGGTTCCCGTGGCCGGCAGCATCGCCGGAAATCCGCTGGATTACTGGGCGGTCTTTCTTCAGCCGGAACTTCTTTTTGAAGTGCTCGACATGGCTTATGCGGAGCCGGAGATTTCGCTGGTCATCGTCGACCGCCTGATTCCGCGCATTGCCTTTCACAGTCCGGACATTTCCGACTCCGTTTCCGAGATTGCCGGTTTCATCAAGGCTCACCGCCTGGCCAAGCCGACCGTGTTTACCGTGGATTACGACGGGGGCGATCCAGATCTGATCGTGAAGGGATCGGCGCTCCGGAGCCGTTTTTGCGAAGCGGGCATTCCGGCGTTTCCGTCTTTTGAAAGAGCCGTCGGCGCCCTGGCGCGTTTTGCGAAATACTGCGCCGGCAATTCTGAAAAAAAATGATCAAAAAAAATTTGTCATAAGAAGGAGAAGAACATGTTCACGTATCACGACGTTTTGCTGGAAGTGAAAGAAAAGATCGCCACCGTGACCCTCAACCGGCCGAAGGCGAGAAACGCCTTCAACGCGGGAATTCTGCAGGGCCTGTACGAAGCGGCAAAGCACATTGTGGATGACCCGTCCGTCGGCGTGGTCATCCTGACCGGCGCGGGCGACCAGTCCTTTTGCGCGGGCATCGACCTGAAGATGGTCGCGGCGGGAGAAGACCTGGCGGGCGGCAGAAAGCGCCACGACCGCTTCGGCCACATTCAGATTTACCGGGACTGCTTCACGGCTTACGAGAAGCTTCCTGTGCCGGTGATAGCGGCCGTAAACGGCTTTTGTTTCGGCGCGGGGCTGGAACTGGCGCTGGGCTGCGACATCCGTCTCGCGGACGAGTCGGCGCTCTTTTCCATTCCGGAAGTCCAGTTGGGCATCATTCCCGACGGCGGCGGCACGCAGCGTCTTCCCCGGGTTGTGGGCGTCGGCAAGGCCAAGGAGCTCATTTACACGGGGCGGCGGATCGACGCGCAGGAAGCCCTGCGGATCGGTCTGGTCGAGCATGTTTATCCGAAATCCCGCCTGATGGAGGAGGCGCTCACGATGGCGCGGGAAATCGTTCAAAACGGAGAGCCGGTCATCGGCTGCAAGCGGGCGATCAACATTGCGATGAACTACTCTTCCGATGTGGGCCTCTTGTTCGAATCGTCCACGCAGCAGGCGTATCTGCAGGCTTTTCAGCAGGGCGCCGGCCGGATGATCAAAAAGGTAAAAGATGAAAAATAGCGGCGCTGATTTCCGCCGGATAGAGGACTTCGGCCCGGCCGCCTGAGAAAGAATGTTCCGGCGACGGACAGGTCTTACGCCGTCCGGCCGATAGCCAGGCGCGCTTTTTCAATGCAGGCGATCAACTCCTGCATGTCCTTTTCTTCCACGAAAGGCGACATGACGAAAGACTTGAGGGCCAGCACAGGTTCGCCGCAGGCCGCCGTCCGGTAATGGCTGGTGAGCGACAGGGCGAATCCCTCTTCCTGCTCCATCTGGCGGTGCAACTCGTCAAACAATTTCTGATTGTAGGCATTGTTCCGCGCGAGGCTTTCGGCCGCCTGCGGATCGGTCAGTTCGTCGGAGAAAACCGCCTTGGCGTCCACGCCGTCCGGGTAAGCCCGGAAAAGCGTCACCGGTCCGTAGTTGTAGTCGTTCACCTGGCACATGGCCGGATGCTCGTCGAGACGCAGCCGCAGCACTTCGGCCATGGTGACCAGATGGCCCAGGAGCGCCCGGTAGCCTTCCTTGCCGAACAGTTTCAGATTCGCCAGGGCCGCCAGGACCGATCCGCCGGACCGCGACGTCTCCAGCGTGAAGACGCCGGGATGATAATGGCCGAACTGGAACAGGTAAGGCATCAGGCCGGTATCCCGGCTGATGCGGCCGAGATCGTCCTTGTTTTTGCACAAAACCATGCTCGACACGTAGGGGCCGAACCCCGTCTTGTGAAAATCAAGGCCCACGGAATCGGCGCGCCCCAGCGCGCTCATGTTGACCTGCGTATCCCACAGGCAGCGCAGGGCGCGGGCGTTGAATCCCAGCGGATTCGCGTCGAAGTCGTAATCATTGAAGACCGACCAGGCCCAGCCGATGACGGCGTCGGCATGAATGTGGGGCAGGTAGGGCAGGCGGTATTCCGCGGCCAGACGGTCGCGCAGGCCGGTGATGTACTGAAGGTTGTCGATGCCGAAGGCGTCGGTGGTGCCCATGGTGGCAATGATTGCGGCGATTTTTTCGCCGCGCTCCAGAATGCGCCGCAGGCCGTCTTCGAGTGCGGTAGGATCCATGGAATTGTCGGCGTCGGTCGGAATGGTGACGAGGTTGTCCGTTCCAATGCCCAGCCAGCCCAGCACATTGAGCTTGGCGTAGTGGGCGGCGGACGAGGCCACCAGCTTCAGCGGCTCGGAAACGCCGCGGCTGAAGGCGCCGGGACAGGCCTTTTCGACGCCGAGCTTGACGCCGTAAAGGATTGTGCCCGTGCCGCCGAAGGTGCAGAAGCCCGCGGCCTGGTCCGGATCGTAGCCGACCAGCGACGCGCACATGGCCGCCGTTTCGATTTCCGCCAGTCCGACGCGGTAGCTGTATTCATCCCAGATGATGTTCGGATTGTAGATGGCGCCGAAAAGATTGCCGATCACAGCCGGAATCGTCGTCGGGGGAACGACGTTTTCCTGCGTGTGCGGATGACTCCAGATGAAACCGCCCTGCATGTATTCGGCGAGGGCGGCGACGGTTTCGGCAACGCCCGACATACGTTCCGGAACCTGCTTTCTACGGGCCTGGCTGTAGTCGATCGGCTCACGCAGCCCCAGGTAGGGCCGTCCGGTTTTGAGACGGTCGATCTGCCCCAGTCCGTCGGCGACCGAAGCGATGAACGCTGCATCGGCGTCCGGCGAAGGAAAGGCAGCGCGCAGCAGAGGCAGAAGTTCATCGCAGGTTCTGCCCACGGCGGCCGGATGGCCGGCCGTCGGACGAACCCCGGTGGAAAAGTTGTCCAGCAGGCCGGAAAGTTCCAGCACCTGACGGACGGCCGGGCCGGCCTGCGCCAGCCGCAACGGCAACAGCGTGTGCGACGGGCCGGACAATGAGCGGGACGCGGCCGTTTTCATCAGAAAGAGAAGCGAGCGGATGCCGGCGCTCGAGATGTACTGCAGACGGGAAAAATCGAGGACAACCTGGCGCCGGCTTTCCCGCACGAGGGCGCCGACGGCTTCTTCAAACGCCTTGGCCGAGGCGACGTCCAGCCGGCCGGCGCATTTTACCGTAATGCGGGTGGCTCGTGTTTCTACTGAAATGTCCATGGCAGATTCCTTTCCGCGTGGAGTGTGGATTCAGAAAACAAGGAAACGGGAGTCAGTTCCTGATTAGAATAGTGTCTTTTAGAAAGGCGTCATCGATTTGGGGGTAATCCATGGTGTAGTGCAGGCCGCGGCTTTCCTTGCGCGCGCGAGCGCTCTGCACAATGAGTTTGGCGACGGTCGTGATGTTGCGCAGTTCGATCAGATCCTTGGTGACCCTGTAGTTCCAGTAGTATTCGTGGATTTCCTTCTGGATCATGGCGATGCGGCGCTCGGCGCGCTCCAGGCGCTTGTCCGAGCGGACGATGCCCACGTAGTTCCACATGCAACGGCGAATTTCCTCCCAGTTGTTGGTGACCACGATGGTGTCGTCGCTTTCCGAGCTGTTCACCGGGTCCCACGGCCGGATGGGAACCGTGCTCATCTCCGTTTGCCGAAACGATTTGGCGATTTTCGTGAAAACCCGGTGGGAAAAGACCAGGGCTTCCAGAAGCGAGTTGCTCGCCAGACGGTTTGCGCCGTGAAGCCCCGTACAGGAAACTTCGCCGCACGCAAACAGGTTGTCGATCGAGGTCTTGCCGTCGGCGTCCACCGCGACGCCGCCGCAGATGTAGTGCGCCGCCGGCGCGATGGGAATGGGCTGCTGGGCCATGTCGATGCCGTATTCCAGGCATTTGCCGTAGATGTTGGGAAAGCGGTCCATCAGAAAATCCCGGCTGCGGTGCGTGATGTCCAGAAGAACGTATTCGTCGCCGGAGCGCTTGATTTCCGTATCGATGGCCTTGGCCACGATATCGCGGGGCGCGAGGCTCTTCATCGGATGGTACTTTTCCATGAAGGTTTCGCCGTTCTTTAAGCGCAAAACGCCGCCTTCGCCCCGGACGGCTTCGCTGATCAGAAAGGCCTTGGCTTCCGGATGAAAAAGGCAGGTGGGGTGAAACTGGATGAATTCCATGTTGGAGATTTTCGCCCCCGCCCGGTAAGCCATGGCGATGCCGTCGCCCGTGGCGATGTCCGGATTGGTGGTGATGAGATAAACCTTGCCCGCGCCGCCGGTCGACAGGATCGTGTATTTGGCGCGATACGTGTGGATTTCGCCCCGGTTGATGTCGAGCACGTAGGCGCCCAGACAGTTGATGGTCCGGCCCTGGGCGTCTTTCTGCAGGATCAGATCGATGCCGATGTGGTTTTCGTAGATGGCGACGTTTTTCAGGCCGGCGACTTTATCGTGAAGCGCCCGCTCGATTTCACGGCCGGTGAGGTCCTTGGCATGCAGAACGCGGCGTTTATGGTGACCGCCTTCCTGTCCGAGATCGTACGCGTGAGGGGACTCTTCCGATTTGGTGAAATTGACGCCCCATTCCACAAGCTCCTGAATGCGCGGAGGCGCTTCGCGGACGACGAAGTTCACGACGTCCTTGTGGCAGAGGCCGGCGCCGCAGTCCAGCGTATCGGCGATATGCTCTTCAAAACTGTCGGTTTTGTCCGTCACCGCGGCAATGCCGCCCTGGGCGTAGTTGGTGTTGGATTCCGATTTTTCCTTTTTCGTGACGATGGCCACCGATCCGAGACGGGCGACCTTGATGGCCAGGCTTAAACCTGCTATTCCGCTGCCGATGATGAGAAAGTCCGTTTTGATTTCCATGGGTAAGAGTTCCGCTTCGCAAATGAGCCAAAAGTTTGTTTACAAATTCCGGAGGCTTTTATATAAGCGTTTTGAACGGTTTGTAAAGAAAATTATCATGAAAGGTTTAAATTTTGCTGGTTTTAGGCATCGAATCATCCTGCGATGAAACGGCGGCGGCAATTGTCTCGGACGGGAAGCTGCTTTCCAACATCATCGCTTCGCAAATCAAGGACCACAGCGCTTACGGCGGCGTGGTGCCGGAAATCGCCTCGCGCAAGCATCTGGAAGCCATCACCTATGTGATCAGCCGGGCGCTGGCAGAGGCGGAGGTTTCGCTTGGCGAACTGGAGGGCATTGCGGTGACGAGAGGTCCCGGACTGATCGGATCGCTGCTGGTCGGCCTTTCCGCCGCCAAGGCGCTGGCCTACGGTCTGGGGTTGCCGTTTGTCGGCGTCAACCATCTGGAAGGCCATATCATGGCGTCCTTTCTATCGGAGCCCCGGCCGCAGTTTCCCTTTGCCGCGCTGGTTGTTTCCGGCGGGCATACGAACGTGTACCGGGTCGGAAATTACCACGATTTCCAACTGCTGGGCCAGACGCGCGACGATGCGGCCGGAGAAGCTTTCGACAAGGCGGCCAAACTGCTCGACCTGGGCTATCCGGGCGGCGTCGTGATCGACAAGCTGGCCCAAAAGGGCAATCCGGCCGCGTATCCCTTTCCGCGGGCCATGAAGGATTCCCCGGATTTCAGCTTCAGCGGCTTGAAGACGTCGCTGCTCGTCATGCTGAAAAAGCGCGGTAAGCCCTTCGGTGAAGAGGAACTGCCGGACGTGGTGGCGAGCTACCAGGAGGCCATCATGGACGTCCTGGTGGAAAAAACCGTTCGGGCGGCCCGCGAAAGCGGCATTACCCGGATCGTCGTCTGCGGCGGCGTCGCCGCCAACAGCCGCCTGCGGCTGCGTTTCGCCGACGCGGCGGCCGCAGCCGGCATGACCCTGTTCATTCCGCCCATGGTGTTGTGTACGGACAACGCCGCCATGATTGCGGCGCTGGGTGAAATCGTCCTCAAAAGCGGACGCCGGGATTCCCTGGCTTTAAACGCCGTTTCCCGCTGGCCGCTTGCAGCCGCTCCCGCAAGGGGAGAGGCTTAAAGGGTGGAACTTGTGACGACTCCCCGAGACATTCTGCGGCGCTACGACATCCGCCCAAGCAAAAAACTGAGCCAGTCTTTTCTCGTGGACGGCAATACGATTTCCAAAATTGCCGCCGCGGGCCGGATCTCGCCTGTGGATGTGGTCGTTGAAATCGGCGCGGGTATCGGTGTCATGACGCGGGATATCGCTTGTGCGGCCGGGCAGGTTATTGCCGTGGAACTTGACCCCCGGCTGGTGGAAATTCTTCAGGACCAGTTTGCGGGGGATGACCATGTGGAAATTATTGCCGGAGATATTTTAAAATTCGACTTCTCTTCCAAATCAAATCAATACAAGTCAAAAATTAAAGTGATGGGTAATGTTCCCTACAACATTTCGAGTCCGGTTATTTTCCATTTGGTGGAGTCCCGCAAGGTCATCAGCGACTTTACCCTGATGCTGCAAAAGGAAGTGGTTGAAAGACTGATCTCATTGCCGGGCCATAAATCGTACGGCGTGCCTTCCGTTTTGCTGCAGATGTACGCGGAAGTGGAAAGGCTTTTCGATGTATCGGCAAACTGTTTTTATCCCAGGCCGAAAGTTGAGTCCGCCGTCATTTCCGGAACGTTTCGCAAACGCCCACTTTTTGAACTGGACGACGAAGCTTTTTTCCGGCGCCTGGTGAAAGCGTCGTTTGCGCAGCGGCGGAAAATGCTCTCCAATAATCTGAAAAGCGCGTCGTTATTGGAAGGCCTGACGCCTTCCCGTTTGGAAGACGCGCTTCGCGAAGCGGCGATCGACGGAAAGAGACGCGGCGAAACGCTTAGCCTGCAGGAATTCGCCCGCCTGGCCAATATCCTGAAATATCGTTTGACTAACCCCCGCTGACATATTAATACGCTCGGCAAAAGGCAAGCATTCGGATGACCATGAAAACCCGTTACATATATATCGCAACCTTCGGCTGCCAGATGAACGTGCATGACTCGGAGCAGATGGCGGCGCTCCTGGAAGAGGAGGGCTACCGTCTGACGCAAGATTCCGCCCGGGCGGATGTGATTCTGTTCAACACCTGTTCCATCCGCGACAAAGCCGAGCAGAAGGCGTTTAGCGAATTGGGACGCCTGGTGAAACTCAAGGAGAAAAATCCCGGACTGCTCGTCGGTTTCGGCGGCTGCCTGGCGCAGCATCTGGGGGAGGGCGTTTACAAAAGAGAAAAGGCCGTGGACTTTGTCTTCGGAACCCATCATATTTCCAGGCTGCCGGAAATTCTCGCAGCGGTGACGAACGGGAAAAAGCGAGCCGTGGAAACCTGCTTCTTTTCAGAAATTCAATCGCTGGGCGTTTTCGCCCCTCCCGCGCCGGGGGAGCTTAGCGCGTTTGTCTCGATCATGCAGGGATGCGACAATTACTGCAGCTACTGCGTCGTGCCTTACCTGCGCGGCCCGGAGATGAGCCGGCCGCCGGAAGAGATCCTCGAAGAAATCCGGAAACTCGCCTGCTGCGGCGTGAAGGAAGTAACGCTTCTGGGCCAGAACGTCAATTCGTACGGCAAAAACCTTGCCGGCGGATGTAATTTCGTATCCCTGCTCAAGAGCATCGAGGCGATTCAGGGTCTGGAAAGAATTCGTTTCACCACGTCTCATCCCAAGGATCTGTCCGACGATCTCATCGACTGTTTCAGAAGCCTTTCCAAACTGTGCGAGCATATTCATCTGCCGGTACAGTCCGGCTCCAACCGCGTTTTGAAAAGGATGAACCGGGGCTATTCGGTCGGGGAATACTGCGCGAAAGTGGAGCGTCTGCGGACCGTTTGCCCGTCCATCAGCATTACGTCCGACGTCATCGTCGGTTTTCCGGGGGAAACGGCAAAAGATTATCAAGAAACCGTTGACATGATGGAAAAAATCAGGTTTGATTCATTATTTTCGTTTAAGTATTCTGAACGAAAGGGAACGGCCGCCCGAACATTTAACGATCCGGTGCCGGAGGCGGAAAAGCAGCGCAGGCTCAAGGAATTGCAGGCGCTGCAGGACCGGCACACCCAGGAAAAAAACTCGGCGCTCGAAGGAAGCGTTCAGGAAGTGCTGGTGGAAGGCCCGAGCAAAAATTCCGACTCGGACATGACGGGACGGACGCGCGCCTGGAGAATCGTTAACTTTAAAGGCGGCCGGGAGCTCGCGGGTAAAAAGGTAAAGGTCGAGATCACACGCGGGTTTCTGCACTCGCTGCGGGGCAGGATGATAAATCGATAAGGAGGCCGGGGATGCTGCTGGAGATGAAGGTGTCGGGATTGACCATTGATCCGATCACCAATACGCCCATCGTCATTTTGAAAGATCTGCAGGACAGCAAAGCCATTCCGATCTGGATCGGGTTGTTCGAAGCCAGCGCCATCGCGACGGAGCTTGAGCATGTCGTGTTTTCGCGGCCGATGACGCACGATCTCCTGTACGAATGCATCAAGGCGCTCGATGTGACGGTGAACCGGATTGAAATCGTCGATATTCGCAACAATACGTTTTTCGCCAACGTGTATCTGACGCGGGAGGGGCAGAGTTACGCCATCGACGCGCGTCCGAGCGATGCGATCGCGCTGGCGCTTCGCGCGCGGGCGTCGATATTCGTCGAGGAAAGCGTTCTGGAAAAATCCCGCAACATCGATTTCGGCATGAAGCTTTCCGATATCGACAAGTTTAAGGAAGACAAGATCAAGGAGTTTCTGGAAAATTTATCCGCGGAAGATTTCGGGAAGTACAAAATGTGACGAAATGAAAAACCTGCTGGCGGATTTTCGAACATTTCTGGACGTCGAACGCAATGTGTCGGAACATACCCGCCGGGCCTATCTGACGGATATCGAGGAATTTAACGCCTTCCTGCACGGCAGGGAGAATCCGTCAGACGAGAAGACGCTCATCGCCGCCGGGACGGACGCCGTCCGGGCGTATCTGTCTTTCCTGTTCGGCCGGAAGCTGAAAAAGACGTCCATCAACCGCAAGGTGTCTTCTCTGCGGGCGTTTTACCGGTTTCTGCTGCGCGAAGGCGTTGTCAAAAACAATCCTGCCCAGGGGATCCGGACGCCGAAGACGGAAAAATACATACCGACGTTTTTGTCGGTGGATGAAGCATTTGCGCTGCTTGCCGCTTCAACGGCCGATGCCTCCGCAGCCGGACGGCGCGGCCGGGCGATGCTGGAGCTGTTCTACTCTTCCGGTCTCAGGCTGGCGGAGATGGCCGGCTTAAACGTGGAAGACGTTCATTTTGACGAAGCGCTGGTGAAGGTTCGCGGCAAGGGCAAAAAGGAAAGAATCGTTCCGGTGGGCAGGCCGGCGCTCGACGCGATCCGCGGCTATCTTTCCGCAACCGAAGCCTTGCGGAAAGAAAAGGGTATCGATCCTTTCCGCGGCGCGCTTTTCCTAAACAACCGCGGCGGGAGGATTACGACGCGGAGCATCGCCCGCCTGGTGGACGGGGCCGCGCTCCGAAGCGGCATCGGGCGCAAAATCAGTCCGCACGCGCTGCGGCACAGCTTCGCCACGCATCTCTTGTCGGCGGGGGCGGATTTGCGGTCGATTCAGGAAATGCTCGGACACGAAAGTCTGTCCACGACGCAGAAGTACACGGCGGTGAACATCAACCGCCTGATGGAAGTTTATGACAAGGCCCATCCCCGGGCCAAAAGATAGCGCCTCGAAGCTGCAAACGATGCGCTGAGAGCCGCGAAACAGGAGCAGACATGCACATTAGAGGGACAACCATCCTGGCTATCAGGAAAGACGACAAAATCACCGTGGCCGGCGACGGCCAGGTGACGCTGGATACGACGATTCTGAAACACGGAGCGCGCAAGGTGCGGCGCCTTTACAACAATGAAGTCATTGTCGGATTTGCGGGAGCGACCGCCGACGCCTTTACGCTGTTCGACCGCTTCGACCAGAAGCTCGAACAGTACAACGGCAACCTTCTGCGGGCGGCGGTGGAACTGACCAAGGACTGGCGCACCGACCGCGTGCTGCGGCACCTGGAAGCGCTGATGATTGCGGTGAGCCGCGATTACTCACTGATTATTTCGGGCAACGGCGATGTCATCGAATCCGACGACGACGTCATGGCGATCGGTTCCGGCGGCGCTTTCGCGCAGGCGGCGGCGCGCGCGCTGGTCCGCCACAGTACGCTGTCCGCCACGGAAATCGCCCGGGAAGCCATGCGGATCGCGGCGGAAATCTGCATCTACACCAACGATCACATCACGATTGAGGAAATCGACCTCAACGAGGAAACGCCGAAAGAAGGCAAGAAGAGCAAAAAATAAGGAGCAAGTTCAAATTATGAACAATTCTGGGTTAACTCCCCGTGAAATAGTGGAAAGACTCGACCGGCATATCATCGGCCAGGCAGACGCCAAAAGGGCCGTGGCCATCGCGCTGCGCAACCGCTGGCGGAGGCAGAATGTGCCCGAGGATCTGGCGGAGGAAATCTCGCCGAAAAATATTATCATGATCGGACCGACGGGCGTCGGCAAAACGGAAATCGCCCGGCGTCTGGCCAAGCTGGACAACTCGCCTTTTCTGAAGGTCGAGGCCTCCAAGTTCACGGAAGTGGGCTACGTGGGGCGCGACGTGGAATCGATGGTCCGCGACCTGGTGGAACTGTCCATCAACATGGCCAAGGCCGAAGAGCAGGAAAATGTGCAGGCCAAGGCCGCCGAGATCGCGGAGGAAAGGCTCCTGGATTTGCTTTTGCCCCCGCGTGCCGTTGAAAGAAAAGTCGGGGACATGCTCAAAGATCCCGATTCCGACGCGCTGGAGCTGCCGCTTTCCGAGGAAGCGGTCAACCGGCAGGACGCCACCCGGGAAAAACTGCGCAAACTGCTTTCGGACGGAAAGCTGGATGAGCGGATGGTGGAGCTGGAAGTCGCCGAGCCGCGCAGCGGTCCCATGATTGAAATCTTTTCGGCGGCCGGCATGGAGGACATGGGCCTCAACCTGAAGGACATGCTGGGCAACATGATGCCCCAGAAAAAGAAAAGAAGAAACGTGAAGGTTCCGGAGGCTCTGGAGATCATGGCCGCGGAAGAGGCGCAGAAGCTCATCGACATGGACAAGGTCACCCGGACGGCGCTCGACCGCGTCGAGCAGTCGGGGATCATTTTCCTCGACGAAATCGACAAGATCGTCGGCGGGGATTCGCAGCACGGTCCGGATGTGTCGCGCGAAGGGGTCCAGCGGGATCTGCTGCCCATCGTGGAAGGGTCGAACGTCAACACCCGGTACGGCATGGTGAAAACCGACCACATCCTGTTTATCGCGGCGGGCGCTTTTTCCGGAACGAAGCCTTCCGACCTGATCCCCGAGTTGCAGGGGCGCTTCCCGATCCGCGTCGAGCTGGATTCGCTGGGCAAGGAGGAGTTCATCCGGATTCTCACCGAACCCAACAACGCGCTCGTCAAACAGTACACGGAAATGATGGCGACCGAAGACATCGAACTGTCCTTTACCGAAGACGCGGTGGAGCAGATCGCGGAGGTGGCGACCATCGTCAACGAGCGGACGGAAAACATCGGCGCGCGCCGTCTCTACACAATCATGGAGACGCTGTTGGAGGACATCTCCTTTGACGCGCCGGACCTTGCGGAAAAGAAGATCGTCATCGACGCCAAATACGTGGAAGAAAAGCTTGACAACATCGTCGAGGACGAAGATTTGAGTCGATATATTTTGTAAAACGGAGAAAGACATGGAAAATCTTCAAAGCTCGATGGAACGCGCGGACATTCTGCTGGAGGCCCTGCCTTACATCCGGCGGTTCTACAACAAGACCATCGTGATCAAATACGGCGGCCACGCGATGACCGACGAGGAGCTGAAAGACAAATTCGCCCGCGACGTGGTGATGATGAAATACATCGGCCTGCATCCCGTGGTGGTGCACGGCGGCGGACCGCAGATCGGCGCCCTGCTCAAGAAACTGGGCAAGGAATCCAAGTTCATCCAGGGAATGCGGGTCACGGACCAGGAAACCATGAACATCGTGGAGATGGTGCTGGTGGGCATGGTCAACAAGGAAATCGTCGGACTGATCAATCAGCACGGAGGCAAGGCGGTGGGCTTGAGCGGCAAGGACGGGAACCTGGTGCTCGCGGAGAAATATTATCTCAATGAAGACAAGGCCCGGCACACGCCGTCGGAAATCATCGACATCGGCCTCGTGGGAAAAGTCAAGGAGGTGAACGCCGAGCTGATCGTGTCGCTCGCCCAGAACGGCTTCATTCCCGTGATCGCGCCGACCGGCATGGGGGAAAAGGGAGAAACCTACAACATCAACGCCGATATCGTGGCCGGCGAAGTGGCCGCCGCGCTCAAGGCGGAAAAGCTGCTTTTGCTCACGGATGTCGCGGGCGTGCTCGACAACGACAAGCAACTGATTCATACGATGACGAATCAGGACGCGCTGAACCTGATCGGCGACGGCACCGTCGAGGGGGGAATGTTCCCCAAGGTGAAATGCTGCCTCAAGGCGCTGCGCGGCGGCGTCAGGAAAGCGCACATCATCGACGGACGGCTCAAACACGCGATCCTCCTGGAAGTCTTCACGGACAGAGGGATCGGGACGGAAATCGTACTGTAAAAGAAGGAAGACGGACTCATGAACGGAAAAAAAATTATGGCGCTGGCCGATGCGAACATCATGAACACTTACCGGAGAGTGCCTATTGCGCTTGTCAAAGGCGAAGGCGCGCGGGTCTGGGACGCCGAGGACAGGGAGTACCTTGATTTTGTCGCCGGCATCGCCGTGTGCAATCTGGGGCATTCCCATCCGAAAGTGGTAAAGACGATCAAAAAGCAGGCCAAGGAGCTGATGCACGTCTCCAACCTGTATTATACGAAGCCGCAGGCGGACGTCGCGGCCTGGCTGGTCGCCCATTCCTTTGCGGACCGGGTCTTTTTCTGCAACAGCGGAGCGGAAGCCAACGAAGCCGCCATCAAGCTGGCGCGCAAGTATGCCCATGAAAAGATGGGCGAGGGCAGGTATGAACTGATCACCATGAAGGATTCCTTTCACGGCCGGACGATGGCGACCATCACCGCCACGGGCCAGGAAAAATTCCAGTTCGGCTTTACGCCGCTTTTGGACGGTTTCACCTACGTGCCCTTCAACGATCCCGGCGCGCTGGAGGCGGCCATCACACCCAAAACCTGCGGCGTGATGCTGGAGCCGATCCAGGGCGAGGGCGGGGTGATCATTCCCGACGCGGCCTATCTGGCCCGGGTGCGGGACATCTGCGACCGCCATCATATCCTGATGATCGTCGATGAAGTCCAGACCGGCGTCGGCCGGACGGGCAGGCTGTTCGCCTACGAACACTCGGGAATCGAGCCCGACATCATGACGCTGGCCAAAGCCCTGGGCAACGGTTTCCCCGTGGGCGCAATGCTGGCGAAAGAGGAAATTGCCCGCGCGTTTGTTCCGGGCAATCATGCGTCCACCTTCGGCGGCAACCTGCTGGCGATGGCGGCGGTGAAAGCCACGCTCAAAGCGCTCCTGGAAGACGGCGTGCTGGACAATTGCCGAAAAATAGGAGAGTATTTCCTTCTGAGGCTCCGGGAGCTGCAGGCGAAGCATCCCGTCATCACGGAGGTCCGGGGAAGGGGGCTCATGCTGGCCTGCTCGCTCGCGATTGAAGGCGCGGGCATTGTCGGGGCCTGTCAGGAACGGGGATTGCTCATTAACTGTACCGGCGGAAAGACGCTGCGCTTTGTTCCGCCGCTCATCGTCGATGCCGGTGACATCGACGATGCGATAGCCATTCTGGATTCGGTCATGGAGGGGACATGAATAAAGACTTGCTCGGTTTTGCAGGGATGACACCGGCGGATTTCCAGACCATCTGGCGCCGCGCCGCCCGGCTCAAGCAGTTGCTCAAAGAGGGCAGAGACCACGCGTCGCTGAAGGGAAAGACGCTGGGCATGATCTTCGACAAATCGTCCACCCGGACGAGGATTTCCTTCGAGGTCGGCATGTACCAGCTGGGCGGCATCGCCCTGTTCCTGAATTCGCGCGACACGCAGATCGGACGGGGAGAGACGCTCGCCGATTCCGCCCGGATGATGTCCTGCTACTTAAACGGCATCATGATCCGCACCTTTGCCCAGGAAAGCGTCGAAGAACTTGCCCGCTATGCCGCCATTCCGGTCATCAACGGACTTACGGATCTTCTGCACCCCTGTCAGATTCTGGCGGACCTGTTTACCATTCAGGAAAAGAAAGGGTCTTACGAGGGCGTGCGGGTGGCCTATATCGGCGACGGCAACAATGTCGCCAACAGCTGGATTGAAGCGGCGACGCATCTGCCTTTCGAACTGGCGCTGGCCTGTCCGGAAGGCTACGACCCCGACGCGCGGATTCTCGCGGCCGCCGGCGGCGTAAAGCTGTGCCGCGATCCGTTCGAAGCCGCGCGAAACGCCGACGTGCTCTACACCGATGTCTGGACCAGCATGGGGCAGGAGGCCGAGTCTCAGGAAAGGATGAAGATTTTTAAAAATTATCAGATTAATCAGGCGCTGTTGGAAGCGGCGAAAAAAGACGCCATCGTGATGCATTGTCTGCCGGCGCACCGCGGCGAGGAAATCACCGCCGACGTCATCGACGGACCGCAGTCCGTCGTCGTCGAGGAAGCGGAAAACCGCCTGCACGTGCAAAAGGCTGTTTTGGAAATATTGCTCTAGGAGGAAAAAATATCGTGGCAAATAAAATTAAAAAAGTTGTATTGGCGTATTCCGGCGGTCTGGACACTTCCGTCATCGTCCGCTGGTTGATCGAAACGTATAAATGCGAGGTGATCTGCTTCGCGGCCGACGTGGGACAAAAGGAAGAACTTTCCGGGCTGGAGGAAAAGGCCCTCAGCACCGGCGCCAGCAAAATCTACATCGACAACCTGCAGGAAGAATTCGCCCGCGACTTCGTCTTTCCGGCGCTGCGCGCCAACGCGATTTACGAAGGAACGTATCTGCTGGGCACGTCGCTGGCCCGGCCGCTCATTGCCAAGCGCCAGATTGAGATCGCTCATCTCGAAGGCGCGGATTCCGTATCGCACGGCGCCACCGGAAAGGGCAACGACCAGGTCCGATTTGAACTGACCTTCATCGCGCTCGATCCGTCCATCAACATCATCGCCACCTGGCGCGACGAGCACTGGAAATTCAACTCCCGGGAATCGATGATGAACTATGCGAAGAAATACAAGATCCCCATCACGCTCACCAAAGCCAAGCCCTACAGTTCCGACCGCAATCTGCTGCATATTTCGCACGAGGGCGGCATTCTGGAGGACACATGGGCGGAGCCGCCTGAGGATATTTTCGTGTTGACCCAGTCGCCTGAAGCGGCGCCGGACAAGCCGACGTACGTGGAAATCGATTTCAAGAAGGGCAATCCGGTGGCCGTGAACGGCAGGAAAATGTCGCCGGCCAAACTCATGGATTGTCTGAACGCCGTCGCCGGCCAGAACGGAATCGGCCGGGTGGATATGGTCGAAAACCGTTTTGTCGGCATGAAATCCCGCGGCGTTTACGAGACGCCCGGCGGAACGGTTCTCTGGGCGGCGCACCGCGCGGTCGAATCCATCACGATGGACCGCGAAGTCATGCTGATGCGCGATTCGCTCACGCCGAAGTACGCGCAGCTCGCGTATAACGGTTTCTGGTATTCGCCGGAGATGAAGACGCTGCAAACGTACATCGACGCGACGCAGGAAACCGTGAACGGCACGGCGAGGCTGAAGTTGTACAAGGGCAACTGTATCGTCGTCGGACGCAAGTCGCCCGATTCCCTCTACAGCGAGGCGTTTGCGACCTTTGAAAAGGATCAGGTGTACAATCAGAAAGACGCGACCGGCTTCATTCGACTCAACGGTCTGCGCCTGCGGATTCAGAATATTCTGAAAAACAAAGCGTAAGCGCCGACAAGGAGCGCTCTTATGGCGGAAAACAAAAAACCCTGGTCGGGACGCTTCGGCGAGGCCACGGCCAAAAGTGTGGAGACCTTCACCTGTTCGCTGCATTACGATTCGCGGCTGTATCGCTACGATATCGAGGGCTCCATTGCCCATGCCGCGATGCTGGCCGAATCGAAAATTCTTTCCCGGAAAGACGAGAAGGCGATTGTCCGCGGGCTCAAGGGCATCCTCGGCGATATCGAGAAAGGGGTTTTGGCCTTCGATCCGGCCGATGAAGACATTCACATGGCCGTCGAAAAGGAGTTGATCCGGCGCATCGGCCCTGCCGGCGGAAAACTGCATACCGCCCGCAGCCGCAACGATCAGATCGCCCTCGACGTCCGGCTTTATCTGCGCGCTGAAATCGACGGCATCGTCGCGTTGCTGGGAGCTTTGCAAGGGAGGCTGGTGGAAACGGCCAAAAAGGAAATGCAAACCGTCATGCCCGGCTATACGCATCTGCAAAAAGCGCAGCCGGTGCTGCTGGCGCACTACCTGATGGCTTTTGCCGAAATGTTTTCCCGGGACGCCGGGCGGCTTGCCGATTGCCGGAAGCGGGTGAATGTGCTGCCGCTGGGAGCGGCGGCGCTGGCCGGAACGGGATTGCCGATCGACCGCCATTGCGCGGCCCGCCTGCTGGATTTTCCGCAGGTGAGCCGCAACAGCATGGATACGGTGGCCGACCGGGACCATATCGCGGAATTTATCTTCGCCGCCGCGCTGGTTATGATGCACCTGAGCCGCTTTTGCGAGGATCTGGTTCTGTGGTCGTCCGACGAGTTCGGCTTTGCCGAAATCGCCGACGCCTATACTACCGGCAGCAGCATCATGCCGCAGAAAAAAAATCCGGACATCGCGGAGCTGATTCGTGGCAAGACGGCGCGGGTTTACGGCGATCTGGTCGCGCTCCTGACGCTGCTCAAGGGTCTTCCCATGACCTACAACCGCGACCTGCAGGAGGACAAGGAGCCTTTGTTCGACGCGGTGGATACGGTGAAGGACTGCCTTTCCATTTTTACGGAAATGCTTGCGCACACCGTGTTTAACGCACAGCGTATGCGCGCGGCGGCAGCGGGCGGGTTTTCCACCGCAACGGATATTGCAGAATATCTGGTTGAAAAAGGCGTTCCGTTCCGCCAGGCGCATGAAATTGTGGGAGGGATTGTCGCCTACTGCCTGCAAAGCCGCAGGACGCTCGAAGACCTGACGCTGGGCGAGTACCAGTCGTTCCACGCGGGATTCGACGAGGCGATCCTGTCCCGGATTTCGCCGGAAAATTCAGTGAACGCCCGACGGACTTACGGCGGCACGGCGCAGGCGGCCGTCCGGGAAAGGATACGGGAATTTGAGAAAAAACTCGGCAGGAAATAAGATCATCTTCTGCTTCATTATGGCGCTGGTTCTGGCCGGCTGCGGATTGAAAGCCAATCCGTCGCCCGCGCCATCCGCAGCAACTGTGCCGCCGGCCGCGCCGAAACCGGCGGCGGCGATTGAAGACAATGCCGTTGTTTTAACCTGGCGCATGCCCGATACGAGCGGGGATATCCGCTATGTCGGCGTCGAAAAGAGTTCTCTGGGCGACACCGACAAAATCTGCCGGAATTGTCCGCGGGCGTATAAAAACATCGGCCGGTTGCCGGCGCAGGGCTCCGCAAAAGACGTCTGCCGGTTTGCCGATGCGCAGGTGGAAAAAGGAAAAGTGTACAGCTACCGCCTGAAATTGTGCGATGCGTCCGGCGTCTGCCGGGAGTCGGAAGCGGCGGAGATCGATTTTAAATAAAAAGTTCAGGAGGCATGGTTTATATGTTTCGAGGAGCCATTACCGCTTTGGTGACGCCATTCAGAAACGGTAAGGTGGATGAGCCGGCTTTGCGGAATTTGATTGAAGCGCAGATCGCGGGCGGCATCGACGGCCTGGTGCCCTGCGGGACGACCGGCGAGTCGCCCACCCTTACCCACGACGAGCATGACCGGGTGATTGAAATCACCATCGACGCCGCCGCCGGGCGCGTGCCGGTCATCGCCGGCACGGGATCCAACAGCACGGCGGAAGCGTTGCGTCTGACGAAGCACGCTTACGAGGCGGGCGCCGCCGGGGCGCTTATTGCCTGTCCCTACTACAACAAGCCGACGCAGGAGGGCCTCTATCAGCATTTTGCGCTGATTGCGCAGACGGTGCCCATTTCGATCATACCGTACAACATTCCCGGCCGGACGGGCGTCAACATGTCGCCGCAGCTCATCTTGCGGCTGGCGAAGATCGACAACATCGTCGGCATCAAGGAAGCCTCCGGTTCGCTCAAACAGATGAACGACGTGATCGATTTGTGCGGTCCGGATTTTGACGTCCTGTCCGGCGACGACGGACTAACGCTGCCGCTTATGGCCATCGGCGGCAAGGGGATCATTTCCGTGGCGTCCAACATCGTCCCCGCGGACATGTCCGCGATGATCGACGCGATGGGCGCGGGCGACGTGGCTGCGGCCAGAGCCCTGCACGCCCGGATGAGCCCGCTGTTCGACGTTTTGTTTGTGGAGACCAATCCGATTCCCGTGAAAGCGGCTTTGGCGCTCATGGGCAAAATCGCGTATGAATACCGTCTGCCGCTTTGCCCGATGGCTCCGGCGAATTACGAAAAGCTTCGGAAGGTGATGGAAAATTACGGTCTGATATCCTGATCGGATCTGAGAAAAAACAAACATGCGGATAAGGAGTGGAAGCATGGTGAAAGTGATTGTAACGGGAGCAGGCGGCAAAATGGGAGGACGGATCATCAGCCTGATTTCCGCCATGGACGATATTCGGGTGGTCGGCGCCATTGAAGTGGCGGGGCATCCCATCGTCGGCCGCGACGTCGGCCATTCCCTGGGGCTGGGCCAAACCGGCGCCCTGGTGAGCGACCGGCTCGCGGACTGTATCGATCAGGCGGATGTGGTCATTGATTTCACCAACCATGAAGCCTCGTTGAACTATTTGAAAATCGCCAGCGAAAAGAACCGCAGCATCGTGATCGGATCCACGGGGTTTACGGCGGAGGAAATGAAGATCGTCGGCCGGCTCGCGGAAAAGACGCGCTGCGTTTTATCGCCGAACATGAGCGTCGGGGTGAACGTGTTGTTGAAAGTCCTGGAGTATTGCTCCGGCATTCTCGGCGACGATTACGACGTGGAAATTATCGAAGCGCATCACCATTTGAAAAAGGACGCGCCCAGCGGGACGGCCATGCAGATGGCCCGCGTGATTGCCGAACGGCTGGGACGCGATTTGGAAAAAGACGCAGTTTATACCCGCCGGGGATTGATCGGCGAACGCACCCGCCGGGAGATCGGCATTCAGACGATCCGCGCCGGCGATATTGTCGGAGAGCATACGGTCATGTTCGGCGGAATCGGCGAGCGGCTGGAATTTACGCATCGCGCGCAAAGCCGGGACAATTTCGCCCAAGGGGCGATTCGCGCGGCCCAGTGGATCGTTCATCAGAAAAACGGTCTGTACGACATGCAGGACGTTTTGGGCCTGAAGGGACTCAAATAGCGGGCGTTTATGCGGGACGGCATCCTGGCGTACATCGGCATCGGGTCGAACATGGACGATCCCCGGCAAAATTGCCGGGAGTCGATCGCAAGGCTTTCTCGTGTCGCCGGTGTCAGTCCGGAGAGCGTTTCTTCTTTCTACCGGACAGAGCCCGTGCCGGTGGCGGGGAGAGAAACGCCGGCGGAAGCGTCCGGAGAACAGAGCTGGTTTGTCAATGCGGTCATGGAGATCCGCACGACGCTTTTGCCGCGGGATCTGCTTTCGGCCATGCAGGACATTGAACAGGCGATGGGACGGGTGCGGACTTACCCGGGCGCCCCCCGCGTCATTGATCTGGATCTCCTGCTCTACGGACAGGACATCATCCGGGAGGAGGATTTGACGGTTCCGCATCCGGAAATGCACAAGCGCCTTTTTGTGCTGGAGCCGATTTGTGAAATTGCATCCTATGTCCTGCATCCCGTCTTTGGCGTGTCCATGCGGGGATTGAAAGATCGGCTGGACGATTCCAGCAAGGTCGAACGGCTATAAAAAAGTTAAGAAGGTTATTATGTTTATTAAAGTATTAATTACTATTGTATTGATTTATGTGGTCTACCGGGTGGTGAAGATGTTTCGCCGGGTAAATTCCGACGAGGTCAAAGCGTACCGGGTGGACACGGCTCCTCCCCAGGGGGAGGATCTCGTACAGGACCCGTTTTGCGGGACGTATGTGCCCAAAAGCCAGGCCTACGTTCAGGACATCGACGGCCGGAAGCAGTATTTCTGCAGCCGGGATTGCTGTGAAAAATATCTGGCCGGAAACAAATAGCGCTTAAAAAAATATCAAGGGGGAAATGATGAAGTTTTTTATTGATACCGCCAATATTGCCGAAATCCGGGAAGGACTCGCTCTGGGCATGGTGGACGGCGTAACGACCAATCCGTCGCTCGTCGCCAAGGAGAAAAGGGACTTTGACGCCGTGGTCCGCGACATTCTGGAAATGGTCAAAGGACCGGTCAGCCTGGAGGTGGTGAGCCTCGATGCGGATGGCATGTTTGCGGAAGGCAAAAAACTGGCCCGCCTGGGCGATCAGGTGGTGATCAAGGTTCCGATGACGACGGAAGGACTGAAGGCGACAAAGCGGTTTGCCGCCGAAGGCATCGACGTCAACATGACGCTCGTTTTTTCTCCGCTGCAGGCGCTGATGGCCGCCAAGGCGGGCGCGGCCTACGTCAGTCCGTTCGTGGGACGGCTCGACGACATCGCCCACGACGGCATGGACCTGGTGCAGCAGATTTTGGATATTTACGACAATTACGAATATGACACCGAAGTGATTGTGGCGAGCGTGCGCCATCCCCGGCACGTGCTCGACGCCGCGTTGATGGGCGCCGACATCGCCACCATTCCTTTCAAAGTCATCGCGCAGCTGGCGCAGCATCCGCTCACGGACAAGGGGATCGTGCTGTTTCTGGAAGACTGGAAAAAAGTGCCGAAAAAATAGTCCGCGCCGCAAAAACGGCCGGCAAACGTAAGAGGGGCTTCTAAACCGTGAACTCCAGGCGAGAAATATTCAACCTGCCCAACAGCATAACGCTTGCGCGCATCAGCGTGGTGCCGTTCTTGTTTTTTCTTTTGGCTTCGCCCGGCCCTTTCTGGTCGCTGGTCCTGGCCGCCCTGTTTGTCCTGGCGGCCATTACGGACTTTCTGGACGGTTTTACCGCGCGAAAATACAATCTCATCACCACGATGGGCAAGTTTCTGGATCCGCTGGCGGACAAGCTGATCGTCAACTCCGCCATGATCCTGATGATTCCCATCGGCCGGATCGACGCCTGGATTGTCGTTCTCATCATCATGCGGGACCTGATTGTAGACGGCATCCGCAGCATCGCTTCGTCGGAGGGCATTTACATTCAGGCCAGCGTTCTCGGCAAACAGAAAACGCTGGCGCAGATTTTTGCCGTGACCGCTTTGATGATTCATTATCCTTTTCTGGGACTCGACGCCCATTTTGTCGGAACGGTGGTTCTCTACGTGGCGCTTCTGTTGACCGTATACTCGGGGGTGGATTACTTCGTCAAATTCTACAGGGGAGCGGACAAGAAATGATTGCGGCGGCGCCGGTTGCAAGCGCCGATATTTCATCAAGAAACAAAAATCGTTATCGCCGGGGCACTTTTTTATTGACAAGACGATGCGATTTGTTATAGTCACCGGCGTTCTTAAGTGAGCGGGCGTAACTCAGCGGTAGAGTGCTACCTTGCCAAGGTAGACGTCGACGGTTCAAATCCGTTCGCCCGCTCCATTTTTTTTTGGCGGCATAGCCAAGTGGCTAAGGCAGCGGTCTGCAAAACCGTTATTCTCCGGTTCAAATCCGGATGCCGCCTCCAGCATTTTTTCAAGGAGTTTTCTGTTAAAGAAGCTCCTTTTTTTTTGCGCCTGATTCCTGTCTTTTGCCCCGTGCGACCGGTACATGAAGCAATAAAATAATCCCCTTTTCAGCAGGCGCGAACGCAGAGCTCCGGGGGACGCCCTGTTTCATCAATTATTTTAATAAATAAAATATATTAGCTATTGAAATGGCCTGACATTCGTGATAGCGTGCGAAAAATTAAATTTTAGCATTTTCAAGAATATTCGATAACATAGCACATAGAGGACAGCTACAATAATTGGAGAAGGATATTTTAGATCGGGTGCGGGATTCGTAAGCATCTTTTTTAAATATTGTTTTGCCCAGGAGAAGATTTTTGGCAGACAAAAAGGACATCAATTCCACGGAAAGGTTGCTGAATGTTATTCGCGGAGCACAAAGACCTTCTGATGATGCAACAAATGTCGTTCAGAAATCCCCGTCGAAACAAAAAAAATCAGTCAAACATTCAGTGAGTATTCCCGGATTGTTTTCAGGAAAGCGTCGCGTTTGTGTGGGTGTCGATGTCGGGCGGGACGTCATCAGTTTTGCCAAGATGACGAAGAGCGCCGACGGCCGGCCGCTTCTTCTCGATCATAAAATACTTGCGCTTGAAGAGGGGGTGGACAAAAACACCGCTGCGTTTCGCGATCTGCTTCGGGAATCGCTCACGGCTTTTGCCGGTCCGCTTGACCGCTGCGACATCTGGACCATGATGAACGCCGCGGAAGTGAATGTTCAGCATCTGAAGATTCCGATTGTTGCCCGCAAAGAACTGGAAAACGTCATCTATTGGACCGCGAGAAAAGAAAATCCCATCGATGAAAAAAACATGATTTTTGACTATGAAATGCAGGGCGAGGTCAATGATCAGGGAATTCCGAAATACCGCGTGATGGCCTACAACGCTCCCAGGGCGCAGGTGGAACACGTCCGGGAAATGTTTTCATCGATCGGGATTTCACCGGCCGGCATCACTATCGCTCCTTTTGCCGTTCAGAATATTTTCCGGACCGGATGGATCCGCGTCGCGGAAACGGCATTCGCGACGCTCTACGTCGGCAACGATTTTTCGCGCATCGATATTTTCAGCAAAAACAATCTGGCGATGACGCGCGGCATCAAGACAGGCATCGGCAGCATGATGGAAGCCGTTTCCGAATATCTCGCCGAGTTCTTCCCCGGGATTGCGATATCGCCCGGCCGGATTAAAAAGATCCTGCAGGAGATTGCGGACGATCCCCGGAAAGTGATTGAGACCGAGGGCGGCATCGCGTGGTCGGAGGAAAAGATCGGTGAAATGATTGCGCCGGCCCTGGAAAGACTGACGCGTCAGATTGAAAGAACCCTCGAATACTACACCGCTTCGGTCGGCTACGAAAAAGTGGAAAAGGTCTATATTTCATCCGTCATGAACATGTTTTGCCGACCGCTTAAGCGGTATATCGGAGAGCAACTGGCAACCGTAAGCGACATGTTCAATCCGTTTGCGGGAAAGGACGCCCCGGATGAAACCAAATCTCTGGGCATTGCCGAAAGGGCTTCCCTCGTTCCGGCAATCGGATTGGCCCTGTCGCACAGGAATCATACGCCAAACGCCCTTTTCACCTATGTGGAAAAAAACAAGGAGGCCTTCGTCAAAAGAATCGACCGCGGCATCTTTGCCGCGTTTGCGGTTGCGCTTGCCGTCTGCCTGGCCGTCGGTATTTTTCAGGTGATCGCCACGACGCATCTGAGCGCAAAGCACAAGACGCTGGAGCAGGAGCTGTCCCGGTATGCCCCGGTGTTGTCCAAGGATAAAGTGGCGGCCATGGCAAAGGATTTGAAACTGCGCCACCAGGCCGACCGGCAGTACGCCAAGCGCTACAAGGGCATGGCCCTGATCGGTGAACTGTCGTTTTTGACGCCGGATCACGTCCGGCTGACCGGATTGCGGATTGCCCTGCCGGTTGCCGGAAGCAAAGCGCCCCCGAAAGATGCGCCCAAAAAAGAAACAGAAGAGTCCGTTGTCATTGAAGGGGTGGTTCTGGGAGAGAGCGGCGCGCTCGATGCGCTTTTGGCCCAGTATGTCATGAAACTGGAAAATTCTCCGATGCTGCGAAATGTGACTGTGCAAAAAAGCAGCGCGGTCACTTTTAAGAAGAAAGAGATTGTCCAGTTCACCATCAACGCAAAGATAGGCTAGGCATGATAAAAAAATTAGGCGGATCACTTCCCTCGAACACCATCAGCTACATGCTCATCTGCGGCGGAATCATTGTCCTGGTTGTTCTGCTGGTTCTTCTTCCGTTTTACCGCTATAATTCTTCTAAAGCCGCCGAGGTCGACAGACTTCAGTCGGCCATCGACGAACAGAAGGGGCTGGGAAAGGTTCATCAGATGCTTGCGGGCGCCGCCGGGAAAAATGATGTTCACACGCTGCCCAATCCGGCGGCCTCCCGGCTGCCGCGGCAAGACGTGGAAAAGTTTCAGGATGCGTTTCGCGCGGAGGCGGGAAAGGCCGGTCTGATGACCATGACGTTGATGCCGGATGTCAAGTCCATAGCGCCGGGATCGCCGCACCTGCTCTACAATGCCGCGTTGAAAGGGGAGTTTGCCGGAATGCGGAAAATGCTGACCGGACTGGGCGCCATGCCCTACATCGAACAGATCGAGGAAATCGATATCCGGCAGCTCGGCGATTCCATGGAACTGAAAATGAAAATGCGGATTGCGCTGGCCGATTAGCGGCCGCAAAAGAAAATGAAGAAATTAAACAAGAGACAAATCATCATACTGGCCGTAGCCGCTTTATGCGTGCTTTATGCCGTTTATGAGTTGTTCATTGCGGGGCCAGCGGCAAAAAAAACGCCGGCGGGCGCCGGGTCCGCGCCGGTGGAAACCTTTGTCGCGGAAATGAGCGCGGAGCTCATGCAGCAGAAGATGGTCGGCGTTGACGCCTACATCGCCAAAAACGCTGAAATTGAATGGGGGAAAAATCCCTTCTGGGAGAAGGCGGCTTACCGGGAATTCGTCGGAAAAGACACGGTCAGCGCCGATGCGGCGAAGTTTCTATATTCCGGTTACGTGGATACCGGCCGGAAAAAGATGGCGATTATCAACGGGTGGGAGTATGAAGCAGGCGAGTCCCTTGACATTGAGGGATACGTGGTGAAGAATATTAACCCGTCGCGAGTTGTGATTGTCAAGCGCGGTACGGGAGAGGAGCTGTATGTTCCCATACAGGAATAATATCAAGGCAGGGAGGTTGTCGCCGTGAGGTTGAAAACGGTACTCGTCAAATCCGTCCCATGGATCATCGGACTGGCGGTGTTGGTGGTCTTTGCGGGCTGTTCGGGCAACGTCAAAAGCGCCAAGAAGGATCCCTTTTTTGAAAAGTGGAATACTCTGGCGGATACGGCCGAGGGACATTCTCCCGACGCCAAGCCCAAAAAGATTGACATTAAACCGCAGATCGTCTCAAAGCCGACAAACGCCGCGGTCTTCGGCGACACGGAAAAAAAGCTGCCGAAAAAGCTCATCAATCTAACCATGCGCCAGGCGGAAATCAAGGCGGTGCTCCGGGCGATGGCCAAGTCCGTCAATCTCAATCTGCTGGTGAAAAATGACCTGAAAGGCGAGGTGAGCGTCGATTTCCGCTCGGTGCAGTGGGATGAAGCCTTTACCGGCCTGCTGAAAACCAACGGCTTATCCTATGTGTGGGAGGGGAGCATCATCCGCGTCATGACCATTGAAGATCTTGAGCAGGAACTCAAGAGAAAAGTTCAGCTGCGCGATATCCAGTGGGTCGAGCCCCTGATGAATCCGGTGGTCGTTAAAATCGACTATGCCGATCCCAAAAAGCTCATGGAAACGCTTAAGGAATTCCTGACCAAGGACAAGGACGGAAAAACGCGCGGCTCCGTGAAACTTGATGAACACAGCAACTCGCTCGTCATCTCCGCGATTGCGCAGGATCTGGAGCGCATGGTGCCGATCATCGAACAACTGGATAAACCGACGCCGCAAATTTTAATCAAAGCGCACATCGTGGAAACCACGAAAAACGTCGCCCGGGATCTGGGCATCAAGTGGGGCGGATACAGCAGCGGCACGCTGGGCGGCAGGGAAAATCTCATTGTCACCGGCGGCAAGGGCGTGCCGACCGGAGGCGTCGGCAACCGGGGCTTCGGCGCGAATTTCCCCGCCGGCAGCGCGGGGGCCAGTATTCTGGATGCCGCAACCGGTCCGCTCGGAACGCTGGGGTTGATGTTCGGCGTCATCGGCGGCAATCTGCTGGAAGTGGAACTGCAGGCCCTGCAGAAAGACAGCAAGCTGAACATCCTTTCCAGCCCTTCCATCACCACGCTGGACAATCAGAAAGCCTATACGGAAAACGGCGAAAAAGTTCCCTACACGAGCGTTGAGTCGTCGGGAGTCGGGACGACGCCCACCTACTCGACCAAGTTTGAAGACGTGGTGCTGCGCCTGGAAATCACGCCTCACGTGATAGACGGCAGCAATCTGAAAATGACGATTTTTGTTAAAAAGGATGAGGTGGACATGACCCGGACCACGCGCCTGGGCGATCCCTACATCATCAAGAAACAGACGCAGACGGTTCTCATCGTCAAAGACGGGGAAACCATCGTGATTTCCGGTCTTACGAAAAATACCAAATCGGACGGCGATGCGGGATGGCCCTGGCTGAAGGATGTCCCCGGACTGGGCTGGGTTTTCAAGGCCGACAGCAAAAGCGACAAAATGGAAGAAGTCTTGATTTTCATCACGCCGAAAATTCTGCAGATGGCCGGCGGAGCGAAAATTCCTTCCGCGGGCCAGGATGCAGCCGAAACCGGACGGACCGTCATCCGGTAGTCAGGGGGTCGGAAGGATGGAATATTATAATCTTCTGGAATTCAATCAAGAGCCTTTTTCCAACTCACCGGAGCCGGAATTTCTCTTTGCTTCGCCGCAGCACAGCGTCTGCCTGCAAAGACTCGAACTGGCCATTCGCTTAAGGCGCGGTCTGAACATTGTCATCGGCGCGGTGGGGACGGGAAAAAACGACGCTGTGCCGGAAACTCATCCAGAATTTATCCCTGCCTCCGGCAACCGAAGCGCCGGAGATTGAAACCTTCCTTTTGCTGGATCCGGCGGTGGACGGCCGTCTGTCCTTTGTCGGAACCGTCGCCGCAATTCTCGGTATCGCGGACGTTTCTCCGGACGCTTCCGAATGGCAGGTCAAGGAAAAAATCAAAACCTTTCTTTTTGAAAAAGGGGTTCAGGAACAAAAAAATATCGTTCTGATCATTGATGAAGGGCAGAAAATTCCCGACGAATGCTTGGAGATTCTGCGGGAATTCCTGAACTACGAAACCAACAGTTACAAGCTGCTGCAGATCATCATCTTCGCCCAGCCCGAATTCCGTCAAAAGCTCGCCGCCAGGGCAAACCTGTTCGATCGCGTAAACACTTTGTATTTCCTGCGGCCGCTGTCGTTTCGGCAGACCCGGGCCATGATCGGCCATCGCATCGCGGTGGCCAGCCAGGATCCGGGGCGGCGACCGCTTTTTACCCTGAGCGGACTCTTCGCCGTCTATCTGGCCACGCGGGGATATCCCCGCCGGGTCGTGTCGTTGTGCCACCAGGTCTTGCTGATGATGATTATCCGCGGAAAAAACAGGGCCGGCTGGTTTCTGGTGCGCCGATCCGTCAATAAAATGAACGCGCCGATCGGAAGACGCGTCGCCTGGGCGGCACTGGGACTTCTGTTTGTCGCGGCGGTTCTTGCGTCATCCTTCTATTACCTTAATCCGTTCTGGAAGACCGACAGGACCGGCCAGAGCCGCTCGCTGCCGGCTGGATTCAGTTTTCGGTCCGCCCTGACGCCGACGCCGTCCGCGTCCGTTCAAATCCCCGATCCGCCCCAACCGGCCGACGACGCTCAAACGGCGGAAAGCGTCGCTCTTGCCGCCGAAAGCGATCAGACGGCAGCTGAAGACGTGTCGGAGTACATGCCCGCTGATCTCGGCACCATCACGATTATGAAAAATATGACCATCTGGAAAATTCTTGAAAATATTTACGGCGACACGGGACAGGAAATGACCCGGAAGTTTCTCGCGGCCAATCCCCGGATTACCAATATCAATCAAACGCGGCAGGGAGATGTGGTTTCTGTGCCGGTTATTCCCGAGACCGCCCGGTTGATAAAATCAAAGGCGATTATGGTCTTTCTGCAATCCGGAACGGAACTGGAGCCCCTCTATTATTCCTTTATTGAAAAGAAAAGCCTGAGTTACGCGCCGCCGATCCGCTTTCTTTCGTTTTGGAACAAGCGCGAAGGCAAACAATTTGCCATCGCGCTGGATCAGCGTTTCAGCAGCCTGGAGGAAGCGCACCAGGCCGTGCAGCGCTTGCCTTATGAGTTGGCCCTTTCCGCCCGTGTCTTGTTGCAGGCGGGCCAGGATACGGTTGTCGTCAACGGCGGCAGTTTGCTGCTGTAAGGGTCGCGTCGGATTTACCGCGGAGGATGGATGAAAATCAAAAAACGTCTGGGAGAAATGCTGATTGACGACGGTCTGATTACGGAAGATCGTCTGAAACAGGCGCTCGTCGAGCAAAAGAAGGCCGGTTTGAAGCTGGGACAGTACCTCACGCGCATGGGAATTGTCAGCGAACAGCAGATAATCGACCTGTTGAGCCGGCAGCTCAACATTCCCAAATATCATCCGGATGCGTATCCGCTGGAAATCGATCTGGCCCATTATATTCCTTATGAGACCGCTCAGAAATACCAGGTGGCGCCGCTGAAGAAAAAAGGGCGGCTCTTGACCATCGCCATCGTCGACCCCCTGGACATCAATGCGCTCGATTACATTGAAATGCTGACCAATTCGGAAGTCGAACCGGTGGTCTGTTCCGAACGCGAACTCAATCAAATCATTAATTCCATGTACGGCACGCAGTCCGGACTGGGCAGCATCATCGAAAACATGGAGATCAAGTCCCAGGAAGAAGGCTCCGAAGATGCGGCGCAGGACAAGGAAGAAGTGCAGGTGGCTTCCCTCCAGGACCTGGCGGGGGAAGCGCCGGTCGTGCGCCTGGCAAACTCTATTTTTGCGCAGGCCATCCGCGACGGCGCCAGCGATGTTCACATCAGCCCGCAGCAGAATTCCGTCCAAATGCGGTTTCGGATCGACGGCAAGCTGATGGAAGTTCCATCTCCGCCCAAGTCCCTTTTTTTGCCGATTGCCGCGCGGATGAAAATCCTGGCCAATATGGACATCACGGTTTCGCGCATTCCGCAGGACGGCCGCTTTACCCTCAAGCTGAATAAAAAGGAAATCAACGTCCGCGTGTCGTCCATTCCCACCATCTACGGCGAAAACCTGGTCCTCAGACTTCTGGACACCAGCGGAGGCGTTTATTCGCTTGACCGGCTGGGCATGATTGAGTCGGACATGGAAAAAATCGAGAGCATCATCAACAGACCCTACGGCATGATCCTCAGCACGGGTCCGACCGGCAGCGGCAAAAGCACCAGTCTGTATGCCATCCTGAACTCGATCAACAAGCCGGACATCAACATCATGACGCTCGAGGATCCGGTGGAATACCGGATCAACAACATCCGTCAAGTTCAGTTGAATCGCAAGGCCGGGATGACTTTTGCAAGCGGGCTGCGTTCCATTTTGCGCCAGGATCCGGACGTCATCATGGTGGGGGAAATCCGTGACGCGGAAACGGCCGCCATTGCCGTTCAGGCCGCGCAGACGGGCCACCGGGTGCTGAGTACGGTTCACACCAACGATTCGGCGGGCGCGATCACGCGATTCATTGACATGGGCGTCGAGCCGTTTCTCGTGTCCTCGGTGCTGCTGGTATCCTTTGCCCAGAGGCTGGTGCGGACGGTTTGCCCGTATTGCCGGGAATCGTATGTCCCGTCGGAAAAAGCCTATGAGGCGCTGGGAATCACAGACCAGGAAGCGGCCACGGGCAATTTTCAGCGCGGAAAGGGCTGCTACCAATGCAAAAATACGGGATACAAGGGCAGAACCGGCCTGTTTGAAGTCCTTGTGAATGACGAAATGATCCAGGAAATGATTCTGAAAAAAAAATCCAGCCAGGAGATTACGCGCGCGGCGACGGAGGCGGGGAAATTACGCACGCTCAAGCAAGACGCGGCCGGCAAGGTGCTGCGGGGAGTTACCACGCTGGAAGAAGCCGCAAGCGCCGTTATGACAGGTTGAAGGGGAAGACGGTTAAATGACCAGCTACCGATACAAGGCGATCGACGAGACCGGCAACAATCTGACCGGACTTTTGGAGGCGGATTCCGTTCAAAGCGCCAACAACATTCTGGTGTCGCGCGGACTGATTCCGCAGCGCGTGACGGAAGAAGCCGCCGCCGACCGTGATTCGCTGTGGGCCAAAATCAGCGCCCTGGGCGGCGGCATCAAAACCAGGGATCTGGTCCTTTTTACCAAGCAGTTCCGTTCCATGCTCAATGCCGGCGTGCCCATCATCCGCATCATGCAGGTTCTGGAAGTACAGACGGAAAGCAGGGTGTTGCGACAGGCCGTGACGGCCATCGTCGCCGACATCCGTCAGGGGTCCACCATTTCGGACGCCTTTGCCAAACATCCCAGGATATTTTCTCACCTGTATTGCAGCATGCTGCGGGCGGGCGAACTCAGCGGCAGCGTCACCGGCGTTCTCGACCGGCTGATCTACATTATCGAGCATGAAGCCAAAATCAAATCTGACATCAAATCGGCCCTGCAATATCCGCTGATCGTCGTTATCGCGCTGGTCATCGCGTTTGTCGTCCTTCTGACTTTTGTCATCCCCCAGTTCGTGAACATGTTTGCCCAGGCGAAAATCGAACTGCCGTTGCCGACGAAAATAGCGATTTTATTGAACGCCTACCTAAAAAATTACTGGTATGTGATTCTGGGGATTCTGGCGGCCGTTGTTTTCGGCTTGCGGCAATATTTCAAAACGGAAAACGGCAAACTGGTCCGGGACAGCTTCCTGCTTAAGATGCCCATTTTGGGTCCCTTGTTTCAAAAAGCGGCAATGTCCCGGTTTGCAAGTATTTTTGCCATCTTGCAGTCCAGCGGCGTGCCGGTCATGCAATCGCTCACCATCCTTTCCGACACAATCGGCAATGCCGCGATCGCCCGGTCCTTTCATTATGTCCGGGACAAAATAGAAGAAGGTTCCGGAATTGCAGCGCCCCTGAAAACCGCCGATTATTTCCCGCCCATGGTGGTGGACATGATTGCCATCGGTGAGGAATCCGGAAACATTGAAGAAATGCTGCGGGAAATCTCCAAGCATTACGACGATGAAGTGGAGTATGCCGTCAAAGGCCTTTCCGACGCCATCGGCCCCGTCCTGATTGTGGGATTGGCGGCGGTGGTCGGTTTTTTTGCCCTGGCCATTTTCATGCCGATTTTCGACCTGACTAAAATGGCCCGAGGTTAGACCTGAGCGCCAATGAAGAAAAAGAATTTCTACATTAAACTTTATATTCTGATTCCGGTCATTTTCAGCGGAATTACCATCCTGGGCGTTATTGTCGCATATCAGCTCACAGCCGGCCCCGACAAAACAAGCTGGCATCTCCCGACAAGCATCTATCTTCTGGCGCTGATCATCGGTTGTATTTCCTTTTTTTCCGGTTTTTTCATCCTGCGTCTTCTTTTAAAACCATTGATGGATTTTGTGGAGAAAGCTCAGAAAATGCCCATCTTATCGGTTGTTCCCAAGGAAGAACCTTTCGAAATCACAAACGATCTTGGTAAAATCCACCAGGTTTTCGACAGTGTTGCAGATATTTTAAGCCACGTGGAAGCAAGAGAGCTCTTTCCGAAGATCATCGGTTCCAGCGCGGTTATCCGTAATATTTTCACCCAAATTCTCAAGGTTGCCCCCACCGATTCTACCGTCTTGATCACAGGGGAAAGCGGCACAGGAAAAGAACTGATCGCCTCGAGTATTTATGAGCACAGTCTGCGTAAGGGCAAGCCTTTTGTGGCCATCAATTGCGTCGCCATTCCTGAAGGCTTGATGGAAAGCGAATTCTTCGGTCATGAAAAAGGAGCCTTTACGGGGGCAAATGCAAGAAAAATCGGCAAGTTTGAGCTGGCCGACGGCGGTACTGTGTTCCTGGATGAAATCGGCGACATGCCGCTTGCCACCCAGGCAAAGCTTTTGCGGGCTCTTCAGGAAAAGGAGTTCGAGCGCGTGGGCGGGACAGCGCCCGTCCGGGTGGACATCCGGTTTATCGCAGCCACCAATAAGGATCTGCTGCAATTAATAAAGGATGGAAAATTTCGTGAGGATCTCTATTTTCGGTTAAACGTATTTTCCATCGCCCTCCCGCCTTTGCGGGACAGAAGGGAAGACATCGCCCTCCTTTCCGCCCATTTCCTTGAAAATTCTCCGAAACCGGCCAAGTTATCGACTGCCGCGCTACAGTCTTTAATCGGGCACAACTGGTCGGGTAATGTGCGGGAGTTAAAAAATGCCATCGAAAGAGCCTCCATCTTGTCGGAGGACGGTTTGATCGATATGCAACATCTGCCGGAAAATATCCGGCAGGGTGGAGGCGATAGTATCGCTTCAGCATTGAAAGACCGTCTGCCACTCGACGAACAGATCAACCTGATGGAAAAGGAGATGATCATAGTGGCTCTCAAGGAAACGGGAGGCGTTCAGGTCAAAGCCGCCGGTCTATTGGGGATTAATCAAAGGAGTCTCTGGCATCGAATCAAGAAGCATGAAATCAATGTAGAGGTGTTCAAAAATCTACATTAATTGTAGATAGCCCATCAAAAATAGAAGATGTAGCAATAAAAAGAGGTAGGCCGTGAAGGAGAAAGAGGGTATTGAGAGGTGGGGAGGCAGCTTAATTTATGAGAGAATTACAATGAAAGGAGGGCGGCAGACAAAAAGCAGATTTCGAAGTTTTTCGGGTTGGGAGTGAGTATATTAAAAATAAAACGAAGCAATACAGTGACATGAATTCGAGACCGCCGAAATTGAAACATATGATTTGAAGTCAACATCCTCATCAAAAGGAACTTAAGAATACAAGGTGAAAAAAGAATTCGTGTCAATTCTGATCTGTCGGCATAGTATTTGTATGTAACTTTAAATTGAAGTTATGAAAAAAATGAAGAATCTAACAGGAAAATTTAAACTACGAAAAGGAGATGTGAAAAAATGAGAAATGAGAAGGGTTTTACATTGATTGAAATTATCGCCGTTCTGGTAATTTTGGGCATTCTGGCGGCGGTGGCGGTGCCGAAATATGTTGACATTCAGGAAGAGGCCAAAATGGCCGCAGCTAAAGGCCAGATAGCCGAAATGAAGTCATCGGCAAATTTGGCATATGCTAAACTGTATCTGAAAAATGCAGCTCAGCCGACCGCTGGAGAGATAATAACTGAACTTGGTTCACCCACAGAGCTTGGGACTGCTCCTGATAACTGGGCTGTTAGTTTTACTGCTTCTGGCACATCTAGTATACTACTGGCTGTTACCAAAAGAGGTGATGACGAAGATTATGCGGCAACGGGAACTTGGAGCAGACCGCAATAACTTAAGATATTACGAAGGATAGATGCTATATCTATTTAAAAATATTAATTATAATTAAGACTGCGGGAAATCACTTCCCGCAGTCTTAATAGTATCTTGTGACATTATTTGTTTGATGGAAAGAAAGAATGATTCACAATGATAAAGGGTTCACATTAATTGAAATCATCACTACTCTGGTCATAATCGGAATTCTCTTTGCGATAGCCATTCCCAAATATGTAGATTTAATCAATTCATCCAAATCGGCGGCAGCCAAAAGCCAGATAGCCGAAATGAAATCGTCTGCAAATCTGGCGTATGCGAAACTTTTTCTTAAGAACGGAGGACAACCGACCATGTCGGATATTCTGAATGAACTTGGAGGGAACGGCGTACAAGAGATAGGGCAGACACCAGATAATTGGACTGTACGTTTTACAGCTGACAGCACAACAGTTATGTCGCTTCTGGTCACTGCACGTGGTGGAGACCAAACGTATTCTGCAACGGGAACCTGGCTTATCCCTCAATAAAAATTCATCAGGAAAGCCAATAACATCTTTAAATATTGCTAGTTGTCAATTTGATGTAAATTATTTTTCAAAATCGGTGTGAATTTACCGATCTCGGGAAAATAGACAACAAGGTTCTTTGTTTGAGCAAGCTTTTTTAAATACGAGGCTACGGGGATATTGCCTTTAAGATAATAAAATCTATGTAGTTCTCTTCGTAATTTTTCCTGATCATTTGTTTGATTGTAAAGATCAATAAGCGCGAGATTTCCGTAAGCATCCTGATAAGAGGTTCTCTGGTAAAGTTCCCACAAGATGACGGAGGACCTTAAATTTCCTTTTATTCTGGATGTCTCGGCCAAGATTGAAAGGGAAAAAGGTCTGAACAAATGTCTGGCCAACACCTTCTGCGCATAATACGCAGCTTTCCTATAGTCTTTTTTCTTGAGGTAAATCAAACTTAGAATTTCTAAGAAGTCGCTATTATCTGAAAATTTGTTCGCTGAAGAAAAAATTAACTCATGGGCAAGATCATATTCGCCCTTCAACATATGAATTTTAGCAATAGATATGATGTTCGAACGATAGGTTGGTATGACCTTGTATGATTTTTCAAAATAAGAGAGTGCTTCATTATACTGACCTTCAAGATAGTAGTAGTGACCCATGTTAAATTCATGTACGGCACGAATATGAGTATTCCCAAAATTGTTGATGGCAAGCGCTTTTTCGAAATATTTTAATCCCTTATCTTTTTGTTGGTAACGCATATAAGCCGTTCCCAAACTAGCATAAGGACGGCTCAAAGCGGGATATTTTTCGATATTGTCCGACCAGAGAAGAAACTCGTCAGAGAAAATGGCGTTTCGGCGAAAGGTCACATCTCCCAAACCGACAAGAATGACAATGACACCGAAGACAGCAGCAAATTGCAGAATTCTTTTATAGGAAAAATAATCAATCACATAAACAAAAAATTGGGCTGCCGGAATGAATAGAAACATGGCCGGAAGATAATTGCGATGTTCGTATATTAATTCAAGAGGAATGACCGTTCCTTCAATAATATGGTTTAGAAAAAAGAAAAGAATACAAAAGGACCACAACGGTCGTTTACGGCAAAGATAAATTGCTGCCACGATCAAACATATTATCAGAAAAATAGAAGGCAATGTCGTCCATGGTTGCCATAAAGAATGAGAAATGTCGATGTCATATAACAGCGTCAGGCGTGAAAGGATCGGATAAAACAACAAAGAAAGATAAAAAATGATAATACGAGGCTCGGTGAGAAGTCTCTCAACCATTGTGAAGTCACGACCCGCGTATGCGCCGAAAACATTAATAGTAAACCCACCCGTGTATAAAGCACCAACAATAATAAAAAGTATAAAAGGAAGTATAAGAATTTTGACGAATTTATGAATATTTTCTTTCGACGCTCCTTGAATCAATAATAAATCGAATAAGAGGATACTGAAAGGAAGCATCACAGCGTTTTCTTTTGTGAGAAGTGAAGCCAGCCCGGCTAATACGCAGAAAATAAAAAATCCTATTGATTTTCCTGTTGTTTCAGATGTTCGCCCTTTCAGGTAGAAATACATGGCCATGATGTAAAACAGGCCTGCCATGGAGGTCATCCGCTGAACGATATAGGAGACGGAAGTAACAAAAACAGGATGAACAGACCATAAAACCGTGGCTAGAAGCGCGACAGGATAAGCGATGTTCGCATATTGCTCCTTGAGCAAGGGAAGTTTCAGTGTGTTGATAATAAAGAGAAAGAGAAAAACAGACGACAAATAATGGATAAAAAAGTTAACGAGATGAAATCCAAAGACATTTAATCCGCCAACATAGTAGTTAAGAGCAAAGCTGGCATAGGAAAAAGGCCGTAGAAGTCTGTCCTGATATATGCCAATGAATGATTGCTTTAGTTCAGAAAAGGATAAAGATTTAATCTGAACATTCGGATTTTCAATAATATTGGCGAAATCGTCGAAATGCCAGTCACCATGAAAACTGTTAGAGTAAACAACCAGTAAAATAATCAGCAATGAAATAAAAGTGAATACATATTGCCCCACATTTTCACATTTACGCGAAAAAGGCAGGGAAAAACCGTTTTCTTTTGTCAGCATAAATCGTCCTTGGTTATGAATTTGCTACAGCGAAGAGTAAACAAGAGAAAAAGATCATTGTCAAACAGGAAATGCCTGCGGAACAATGAAAGGATTGAATGAGTTAAACATGATTTACTTTGTTTAGGGGAAATGTTAGTCAGAAACAGATTGGGAAGATTTTCAATGAACGAGGAAAATAGAAAAATATGTCTTCAGCACGGCCCCGCGTTCTTGTTCTAACCTCAACCTTTCCCCGCTGGGAAAATGACCCTGAACCCGCATTTATTTTTGAACTCAGCCGCCGGTTATCGGATAAGTTTGAAATAACGGTCCTTTCTCCCAGAGCGCCCGGTAGTAAGAAGCGGGAAGACATGGCCGGTCTGCGCGTTGTCCGTTTTCCTTATTTTTTCAATCAGTGGGAAAAACTGGCTATGCACGGAGGTGGCATTCTTAATCAACTGAAAACCAATCCCGCCTATTACTTGATTGTGCCTTTTTTTCTATTGGGGCAATTACGGGCCGTCACCCGTTTACTGCGCAATGAACGCTTTGATTTGATTCACGCACACTGGCTGGTTTCCCAGGGGTTCATTGCGGCGCTCAGTTTGTTGATCACGAGACAAAAAATTCCCCTGCTTTGCACTTCTCACGGCGGCGATTTGTTTGCCTTGAAAGGGAAGGGTCTTCAACGCCTGAAGCGCTGGGTGATGGACAAGAGCGCCGCGCTTACCGTGGTCAGCAAAGCCATGAAGAAAACGGTTGTCGATATGGGGATTGTTTCTGATAAAGTTGAAGTGATACCGATGGGTGTTGACTTGAAAGGCTTGTTTACGCCAGATCCTCGCGTGCAGCGGAAAACCGATGAACTGCTTTTTGTCGGACGTTTGGTGGAAGTAAAGGGTTTGCAAGTGTTGCTTGAAGCCATGCCCAAAGTGCTTGCCAAACATCCAGTTATCCGTTTGGTCGTGGCTGGCGCAGGACCCCTTGAGTCGGCGTTGCGGGCAGCAGCAGCAAAACTTAACATGACGGACCGTGTTGATTTTCTTGGAATGGTGCCGCAGTCGAAATTGCCTTCACTTTATCAGCAGGCAACATTGGCCGTATTTCCGTTTATTGTCACCAAAAGCGGGATACAAGAAGGATTTGGCCTGGTTGTGGTGGAGGCGATGGGCTGTTGTTGCCCGGTCATTGCCGGTGATCTGCCGGCTATTCATGACACCGTAGTTCACGAGGAAAACGGGCTGATTTTTCCATCCGGCAGTTCACAGGCTCTTGCCGATTCAATTTTAAAGCTTCTGGATGATTCCGGATTGCGCGCCAGACTGGCAGGGGAGGGGCGTAAAAGAGTGGTGCGGAATTTTGACTGGGAGATTATTGCTGGGAAATATAGCCAGATATATCAAGAGCATATTGGTCAAACCTTTCGCCAGATTGGATGAGAGCTTTGCAAAACTTTCCTGTTCAACATTCCTGGTGAACACCCTGCAGGGCACGCGAACCGGAGTGGTGGTGTTAAAAAAGATTATGTTGTTTTTATTATGATTAAATGTCTTTAAGCGCACGATACGTGCCCACCATATATGCTAATCCTGATATCATCTTCACATATATCCGCTTGACTTGGAAAGGAATAAGGGACGCGTTTACTATTTTGTCTCCCAGTAACGCAAGAGTCGGTATTATGGGTCCGGAAATAATTGCAAGCGCAGTGAAAGGCAATCCGTGAAGCCTGCAGTCGATTTTTCCATACGGGGACCGGGCGTAAAATTCAGGATGGGCAGCTTGGAAGCGGCCAGATGATTTGTGACCCGATTCCATCATTTTCCTGCATATATCTCTCAACGACGAATCGGGGTTATGAATAATCGCGGCTTCAGGACAAAAACTGATTTTGGCACCCAAGGAAATCAAGCGGAGCAGAAAATCCCGATCTTCGAAGCCATAGTGAAGATAACCTTCGTCAAATCCACCTGATGCCTCCAGAACAGAACGTCTAATTGCAAAATTGGCACCGGTAAATGTAGCAAGATTATCTGCGGAGAAATCTTTTTCCCGTGAAGATTGAAGAATGTTCTGATAGGTACCCCAGAAGCTTAGATCACGAGAAACAATTGAGCCGGTGCTGACATCCGCACCGGATTCGAGCGTCTTGAGATGTGCATATAAAGAGCCTGTTGAAAGCCATTCACAATCCGCATCTAGAAAAATAACGTACGAGCCGCGTCCGGCGCGCCAGCCGGTATTACGGCTGGCTGACCGACCTCTGTTGTGTTCATGGGATATTATTTGAACCTGTTCCCCAAACATTGATTTACAAAAAATGGCGGTGTCATCGGTAGATCCATCCTCGACAATAATAATGTTTTTGTGCCAATCTTCTGGTAGCTTTTGTAGAAGAGTGGAATATACGGATCTCTGAATTACACCACGTGCATTATAGGCGGGAATAACGATGTCAATTTCAGCTATACCGAGGAATCGCTTATCAAGCATAACGTGTTTCCGTTTTGTTATTCCTGTTGAACGGATTTCGTTTGTTTCGTCTCAGTGATAAACTGGATCAATTCTGAAAGTTTCTTTGTTGTTTCTTTGCGGGTAAAAGAGTTCCTCAACTTCATGTCGGGATTATAAGAAATGTGCTTATTTGTTTTCCATAAATCATAAAGACATTTAAATTGCTTGGCAATTGCTTCGATATCCCGTGCGGGTGCAACAATACCAAAATTCCCATCGACAATAGTTTGCTTCAGTGGTCCATCCGGCGTTAAAGCAAAAATAGGCTTTAAAGCGCCCAAATACTCAAAAAATTTACCTGTAAATATTTGATCGCCGCCTTCCGCTTTATCCGTGCTATTCACCAGAAGAAGGATATCTGAGGACAACTGATAGGCCAGTGCTTTTTCATAAGGCTGGTGGTCGATTATTTTTATAGGAAATGTAGTCGAATAATGTTGGATCGCAGAACACACATTTTCATCAAAATGACCGATGAATTGAACAAGTATATCTGTTGAGTTGATTTCTTTCCTGAAACAAAGTTTCGATAACGCTTCAAGAAAATGCACCGGTGTCCGTTTGCCTAAAAATGTACCGGTATAAGTTATGACTAACTTACTATTTTCTTTTTTTTGTCTTTCAGTGGTATCAAAGTCTTCATCATCAAATCCATTAGTTATCAAATTCATTTTACTGTCAAATCCGGGAACAAAATGTCGATCATAAATTGAATCCAATATCGGTTTTGAAACAGATATGATGGCATCAGCTGTGTGATAAAAACGCTTCTCGTAAAAACCTTCCATGAAGGCCGCAAATCTGGAAGACAATTTTGACAAATTTCTATCAGGATTATCGTACATTGCATCTCTCAAATCCATTAACCAGGGAACATTCAACCTTGCCTTTAGATACTTACCGAAAAAATGAACACTGTGTGGGGGAGATGAAGTTAATATACAATCAACCTTCTCCTCAATCGCCACAGCCAGAGCCTGATCACGGCATTCGAAATACCAACTGCTGAAATAGTCCATATGCCAGATATATCTGAGGGCAAGCAGATAGAAATACGGGTGGCTTTGCAAACCTCTCCCATAACGCAAACGATAATATCTATCCAATCGCTTAATTCCGCATCTGTATATCCTTGTTTTTTTAAGGTACGGTAGTTCAAGGTTGTGATCGTCCATTACCCGCCAATATGCCCTTTTGGGACAAAATACAATGGGAGTAATGTTGTGGTGGGGTAAATATTTAACGAATTTAAGTATCCGCTGAATACCAGCGCCAGCAATAGGTGGAAAGTTGTATGAGATCAATAATACTTTTTTCATCAGATTTTCTTCGCTTTTACTAATGACCGAAAAATATTTTAAAACACTGTAACTATTTATGTGGTCACTTTATGTCTTGCGGTTTCCTAATGAACGTCCCGCATTCTTGTGAACCATGCATTCTTCAGTTTTAGACATTGTAGCATTCTGAGATGTACATGCCACCAGGAATGCTTGATCACAGCGTTTGTATGCCACAACAGCATCATTACACCACTGACTCCTTCAATGGTCTCGGCAATTTGCATTATGTAGTGAAAGGCCCTATCTTCGTCCAGCCGCGCTACACTAGTTTCTATTCCAGCCCAATGTTTTTATAAAAAATTAACTTTAACTGGTTCATCCGACTAAAGCGTACTTTGTCTCATGAATGGCCATTATTTTCAGTTTGAAGAATTCCATATCGCGAAAGCCATAGGCCATTCTTTTCATGGTTTTGATTTTATTGTTTGTCCCTTCTAAAGCTCCGGAAGAGATTCGGTAGTCGTAATAAGCGAGGATTCCGGATCGGAAAGACGCAATGGTTTTGGAGAACTTCACCAACATCTTGATGCCGGACGATTCCGCCCTTTTGACCCAATCGGCCAGTACGCGATGTGCACGGTCCTTACTCTTTTGAAACCAGATTTGCCGGAGGTCTTCTTTCAGGTAATAAGCACAGGAAAGCGGATGATTCAATTGAAGTGCCTCTTTCAGACGATCTTTTTCTGCTTTGGCGGCATTGAGGTTTTCCGGGTTTTTCAACAGCAGCCACCGGGTGCCTTTCAGGACCTTTTTCTGAAGGACATCCTTGGCTTCATGATAAAGCTCCCTTCGTAAGTTGGAGAGCTGATCATTAAAGAGCTTGATGACGTGAAAATGATCAAACACAATAGCCGCCTTCGGAAGATTTGCCGAAACAGCGCTCGTATAAGCCGGAGACATGTCCATCGCGACGGCTTGAATATCGGCCTGGGCACGTTTCAATCTTTTCCAGAAAGGGTCAAGGGCGTCGGCGCCCTTACCGTTTCCCACGAATACAATGGCCCCGCTGTCCATATCCATGACCACCGTCAAATACTGATGACCTTTCCGAACGGCAATTTCATCAATGGCAATCGTCTTCAAATGCTTCAAGCCCGGTTTCGCAAATCGTTTCGTCAGATCTCTCTTTTGGATGTCTTTAATGACATCCCAGGACACCGACAGGTGTCTGGCTACATCTTGAATGGTCATATGTTTCGACAACTCCAAGGCGTATCGTTCAAACGCATGGGTGTAAGTAAACCGGGGATCGGCAAAACCCAGCGAAACTTGTCGCACGCGGTGGCACTCCAAACAACCAACCCGCTGAACCTCCAACTCCAAAAAGATGACCTTAAATCCCACGGGAAACGTCCTGAATCTTCTCGTAGTCTTGCCCCGCAAGGTGACATTCCGGCTTCTACAAACCGGACAGTAAAGTCTTTCTCTCCGATGACAAATCGAGAAGATGATCGCTTTCCCTTGATATCGCGTCTTAACATAACGGTAGCCAACAATGCCGAATCCGTGATACAAAATACTCGTGGACATGCTCCCCCTCCATAAATCGGAAATCTTGGTCGATTCCCTTTTGGGGGTTCATGTCCATTTTTTCAACTATAAAAGTACGCATCAACCGGATGAACCCTTTAACTATTAAAAAGAAGTAATGATTCTTTATCCCCAAAATTCTTTATATGTTGCCTTTATTATCTTTGCGGGATTTAATGTTTTTACAACTTTAGCTGGTGCACCAGCCAAAACACAGTTTCCCTCAGGAAATGATTTTGTTACTACTGCATTAGCTGCTACGATAGTATTATCTCCCAATTCTACGCTTGGAAGAATGACGCAACCAACACTGAACAAACAATTGTCGCCAATCTTGATTGGATCCACATTAAGCTTATGTGATGCAATCGAATAAATGTCATGATTATTGCTGATAAAGGAAACACGCTGTGCTACGAGAAAGCTCCCTTTAAAATAAATAGGAGACATGCCTTGCCAGTAACAGCTGACCGACATGAAATTTTTTACATATTTTTTGTCAAAATGAATGTTTTTGGGATTTCCTACGTATGCAGTAAAATGGACAGGCCAAGGTATGTTCGAGTTGATACGAAGTACTTTCTGAAAAAAAAGACATTGTATAAGTTCTCTGTATTGTCTATGACTATTAATATATTGATGCGCATCTAATCCATGCTGCCTACCATATAGTAAAAGTAGCGGATGCACTGTTAAAAAACGAACTTTCTTTATAATTATTTTTAAAATTTCTCGCATAAGCCCTCGCTGCGCAAAATTGATTGTATTTTTTTTCTATATGCGAAAAAGTATAAAAGCGCCATAGTGACTGCTGACGATAAAATCACTATTGATTTAAACTGGAATGTGTATTTAACAAGAAAAAGACAAAGTAAAATGGGTAATGAGTGAAGGCTGTATTTGAAGAAAGTGAAAAGAATATTTCTTCCGTTGGCTTTGGCCAACCTGATATTCCACGCTGCAACAAGGGCGTATGTAATAATGCCGGTCCCTGAGAAAAGTGCTAAGGCAAGATAGATGTTTTGATAAACGCCACCGATGTATAAAGAGATTACTCTTGTTAGAAAAATTAACGAATGCACGAATAAAGCAGAGCCTTGTCTTTCATAAACCGAAAAAAGAGCGCTTAGGGGTGAGGAGATAAACCAAAAAAAAATCCACGGCGCTAAAATCTGAGTGTACTGGCCAGCCTCAAACCATCTTGCACCAAATACAACTGTGAAGAGTTCCTCACCAACCATTGACAAAACCGCTGTTGGCAGAATGCCGAAAAACATCAATTTGTCCATCAGGTTTTCTACAAGCTCGCCATTATTGCCCTTTATAGTCTTTTCGTTACTTGCCTTTTGATAAAACACCTGCGACAAGGCACCTGACATGATGCTTAACGGTGTTTTTATCACCGCCAATCCCAAAGCATAAAATCCAACGACAGATATGGAGAAAAAAGAAGACAGCATAAGGGCCGGTAACTGCCAGGAAATCGCGTTTAATAAACCGCCCCAGGTATCTAGAAGGGCAAATTTTTTATAACGCACAATGCCTTTGCAAATCGATTCCCATCGGATATGATCAAGAAAAAGCTTCTTGTCGTCCCGCCAGATCTGCGCACCAAGCATCCCTGAGGAGGCAATAATGCCAAGAACGGATGTGCCTATAAGAACACCGCCACTGACAAGGCCCGAAAAGCCGGCTGCAAGTTTGGTTGTCTGTGTTGTCAAAGCGGAGATGACTTGAGCAACCGAAAGTCTTCCGAAGTGTTTTGTGCGTGAATTCCAATAATTCAGGGCCACAAAGATACCTTGTATGAAGATAGCTACGGGTACCAGCCAGAGATAATTTTTCAATTGTGGGGCATGAAGTAAGCTGATTATTTTTTCATTTCCAAGCAAGACAATCAAAGCGGAAAGGGTTGTCATGATGATGACGGATAAAAGGCTTACACCAAGTATATTTGCCGCTTCCTCATTACTGTCAGGAAGCATAATGGCAAGTTCGTAGCGGAGGCAAACAATAACGCCTACGATCCCCGTCATGGATGCAAAAATGGCAAGAACACCAAAAGCTTCTGGCGCAAAAAGCCGTGTGACGACGGGCATCGCGAGAATACCAAGCGCCTGCGCCAATACGGTACCGGACATAAGCTTTAAGATATTGCCGGAAAAGCTGTTTGATGGTTTTGTGAAGGAGGAAATTTTCACTGGTAAGACCTTTGTTTTTTTGAAATCATGATTTTCCTGAAAATATGATCACCGACAGTATTTTCGATTGTTCCAAGTCTCCCTTTATCATTCATTTTTTTAAAGCATTCTCTTCCAATAGGCTGATAATGATTTTTTCTGCAGCATGACCGTCACCATATAAGTCTGGGTGTGCCATTGGCTGAGTGAAGTTCTGGGTGGCATTGATAATTTTTTTCTGATTTGCACCCGCTAAAATATTCCACCCGGATTCTACTGTTTCCACCCATTCCGTTTCATCACGCAGGGTGATGCATGGTACTTTTAACCAGTAGGCTTCTTTCTGCATGCCGCCGGAATCGGTGAGTAGCAGGCGCGCGGACTTTTCGAGGGCGATAATGTCGAAATAGCCGACGGGATCGATAAGACGAAGGGAGGGAAGTTCAAGGTTCAAGGTGTGCTCGAGAATTTTTTTGGTTCTGGGATGAAGCGGGAAGATGACGGGTTCCCGCTCGGAAAGTTCTGAAAGGGTGGCCATGATAGTTCTAAAGCGCTGGGAGTCGCCCGTGTTTTCAGCGCGATGGACTGTGGCCAGGAGATAGCTTTGCGGTTGAAGGCCCAAACGATTCAGAATATCTGAATTATCGGATACTTTTGCCACAGCAAATTCCAGAGCATCGGCCATCACGTCGCCCACAATAGAGACGCCTTTTACAATCCCTTCCGCAATAAGGTTCTCGACAGCAGTCTGGCTGGGACAGAACAACAGGGTGGCGAGTCGGTCCGCCACGATCCGGTTAATCTCTTCAGGCATGCGACGGTTGAAGCTGCGTAGTCCGGCCTCCACGTGGGCGATGGGAATATGGAGCTTTGCCGCTGCCAGTGCGCCGGCCAGTGTGGAGTTGGTGTCGCCGTAAATCAGGACCCAATCGGGCTGCTCCGCGAGGAGGGTCTCCTCAATCGTTGCAAGCATCTGGCCGGTTTGCTGGCCGTGCGGGCCGGATCCGACGTTCAGGTTGTATTTTGGTTCCGGTATTTCAAGTTCGCGGAAAAAGATGGCTGACATGCCATCGTCGTAGTGCTGGCCGGTGTGAATGAGGATCTCGACGACGGCGGGCGACGCCCCGCTGCGGTTGTGGGCCGCGATGGCGCGCGAGATTGTAGCAGCTTTAATGAACTGAGGCCGCGCACCTATGATAGTGACAATTTTCAATTGATTCCTATTGGTCAATAATTGCTACCAGAAAATTCAGCTCCGCCCCGTGAGATACATTCCAGAGTCTGTAACTCTTAAAGTAGGGCAGAATTCTTTCCGTGGTCCGCTTTTAGAAAAATTCTTTTCTTTTAATCCGACATTGATCCGGAGCTTATAGTATTTTGAAAATACTGGATTCCCGCACTTGTGCTTTTTTGGATATTCGCGGGAATGGCAACTGCACTTATTATGTTAACAAATTCAAGCATATCGAAACATTATTGGACCATTTCCTGCCGTTCCCACGCCAGGAAATGGGGCCTTTTTTCCAGCGTCGGTTTGAAATCCTGAAATTCTTCCTTGGTCAAAACCAGGGGGCGGATTTTTCTTTTGATGTAGCGTTCTGTTTTTCTACTCAAATCGTTTAGATGGTACTGGTCGATATTCCCCACCAGGAGCAGGTCGATAATGCCGGTGTCCTTGCCTTCGGCATAGTCATCGATGATGTAGGCCTTTTCCAGATCGCCCAGCCGTGTCAGAATGCTTTCAACAACCTGATCGAGGCCCATGACCTTGCTGACCATGGATTTCAGTTCGGGGAAAAGAGGGTGCTGATCGTTTGCGGCGTAATATACATTTCTTCCGTTTTTATGAGAATTTAAGAGCCTTGTCTTGGTAAGTTGGTTTAACTCTTCGCGAACGGCGTTTGAAGAAACATTGAGGTCTTTGGAAAGCTCTCGCAAGTAGGCTTTTGTCCCGGGATTGAAAAAAAACCGCATCAGGAGATTTATTCTTGTTTTGGAGGAAATTAATCCTGCAAAAAGGTCAGTCATTTTTGCTCCGTTATGAGTAGTAATTCTGCTCATAACACAGGTTGGATTATTGTCAAGGATTTTTTATGAGTCTTGTTACGCCGCCAAAATTTGATGGATATCGTCGGACCTTGATAACCACTCCCTGACCCCCGCCAGCGGGGGACACGTGTTGAGGGTACAAACTGGTAAGATAGTTTACAAAATAGACAGCAGAGATGGTTTGCACCATGCGGCATGGATGTAGTTTGTAGCGTGCGGCGTTAAAGCCACCATAGGTAGACCTAAAGGTCCACACTACATTATTACACCGGCAATTCAATGCGGCAAAGATGTCATTCCGGGCTTGACACGTGACCTTCAGGTTATCCGGAATCCAGAAAGCATTTAAAAGAAACTGGATTCCTGCTTTCGCGGGAATGACGACGTGGTCATAAATGAATGCCGTAATAATAATCCAACAGCGCTGACTTAAAAAAACACGCTTGATTTATCAATCGGTATGGAAGGCTTGTACAGTAAAGTACAATGAAGTCCTTATGTTTATGGACGCCCACCCATGTGTTTTCCATAGGTCACACCATGCTTGGCCTTCGCCGGTGATTCAGTAGGGAACGGTCGCGACTGTTCCCTGCAAATTACCGCTGATGCTTCCACTGATGATTGCCGGCAGTGGTTCTTACCACCCTGACGCAATCAATTCAGCGCGGATTTTAAGTCCCGAGGGTAGCGGACTCGAATGTCCGCGTTACCTTATTCAATTACCGGGGATTTCTGATATGCGGTTGAGGTGTCACTTGACTTTCTGGAGGCCGCGTTTCGCCGTTAATTTATATTTATTTCCGCATTGAGGGCACTCGTGTTTTGCGTTCAGTTTGTGTCCGCACCGGCAGATCCAACCGGTCTGCCGGGCGGGGTTTCCAGCCATCAGAGCATGATCGGGAACGTTTTTCGTTATTACGGCTCCGGCAGCGATGAAAGCGTAACTGCCGATGGTATTGCCGCAAACGATGGTCGCGTTTGCGCCGATCGTGGCGCCTTTCCTGACGAGCGTTGTTTTGATTTCAGACATCCGGCGGATTTCCGAACGGGGGTTGATCACATTGGTGAAGACGGCGGACGGCCCGCAAAAGACGTCGTCTTCGAGAGTCACGCCCTTGTAAACGGATACATTATTCTGGATCTTGCAGCCGCCGCCGATCGACACGTCAGGCCCGATGACGACATTCTGGCCGATGGAACAGTTTTTGCCGATTTTCGACCCGTGCAGAACGTGAGAGGTGTGCCAGATTTTCGTTCCCGCGCCGATTTCGGTGCGTTCGTCGATGAAGGCTGATGGGTGAATGAAAGTCTCCTCAGCCGCTTCAGAGGCGGGCGTCTTTTTTTTCTGCAGCGAGATGCGCTGTCCATTTTTATTCAAAGAAGCTTCGGCGGCGTTCAAAACTCGCAGCACGCTCAGACCTTCTTTGCCGTCCGTGAGAACATTCTTTCCTTCCGCAAGACAATCCAGAAAGTGTTCACATTCCAGCCTCAGGGGTTCGGCGTAAGGGACGGCAATACGCTCCGGCGTTCCCTTTGTCGGCACAGGGATATTGTGTTCCCACTTAACGGAGTGCGGATAGACAAGGAGTTTGTCTTCCCAAGGCAAGGTGTCGTCAAAAACGGCCATCTTCTGATCGCCCACGACGACCAGTTTCTGGTCCTTGAAGGGATGAAGCCAGGAGACGAAAACGTGCGCTTTAAGACCGGAGGGAAAATCCAGATGCGTCGTGGTGACGTCGGCGATTTTTTTATGTAGATAGTTGCCGCCGGTTGCGAGCACGTTTTCCGGCTCTTCTCCGGCCAGGGCGAGGATCATGGAAATATCATGCGGCGCAAAAGACCAGAGAATATTTTCCTCCCGGCGGATCTTGCCCAGGTTCAGACGGTGAGAATAAATGTAGTTGATCCGTCCCAGTTCTCCGTCGGAGGCAATCTGTTTGAGCCTGACAAAGGCCGGGTGGTACTGAAGAAGGTGGCCGACCATCAGCATTAAATTCCGGTTTGCCGCCAGTTCGATCAGCTCTTCCGCGTCTTTTTCCGTGAGCGTCATCGGTTTTTCCACGAAGACATGTTTGCCCGACAGCAAAGCTTCTCTGGCCAGGATGAAATGGGTCTCCGCGGGCGTGGCAATGACGACGGCTTCCACTGTCGGTTTTACAAGAACGTCTTTAAGACTGGAGAAAATTTCGACGGCCGGATAGAGTTCGTGCATTTCCTTGCGGATCGCCGAACTTTTGTCGCTGACAGCCGCGAGGACCTCCAACTCGGAAAAATTGCGGATCAGATTTTTCCCCCAGTGGCCGGCGCCGATCACGGCGATGTTGCGTTTTTTGATATCGGTTTTACTTCTCATCACGATTTATAAAGCCTTTCATTGTCCTGAATGTCCATCCACATGGCAAACAAAAGCGATTGAAAACTGCTGGTGAACAAAAAGAAAAAGGCCAGCATTGTTGTAGCGGAAACCGTTTCCCCGGAGAAAGTCAGAGCCAAAACCTTGATAGTGTAGGGCAGGGCCATCGCACCCAGCAAAAAGGAAAAGTGGTAAAGAAGAAACAGCGGGTGAAAATCGCGAAACAGGTACTTGATCCAAAGTCTTTTGAAAAAGCTTTTAAAAAGCAGCCAGGCGATTCGCGGAATGACTTTGTGCACTTTCATTTTCGAGGACTCGCCGATGTTATAAACCGGTTTGATCTTGACTTCCTTGATCGTGCAAAAAGCGATGTTCAGCTTGACGAGCATGTCGTTGGGCATTCCGTAACGGCGATAGATGTCATGAATGGTGATGGCCTTCAGGGCGGCAAGTGAAATGGCCGTGTAGCCGGTTTGCGTATCGGAGACATGCCAGTAGCCGGAGGCGATTTTTGTCAGGATGGAAAGGATGGAGTTTCCAAAAAAGCGTGTTTTGGGCATGACCAGCCGGGCGCCGCCATGAATGAGACGATTGCCTTTCACGTAGTCGATTTCTTCCGTGAGAATGGGCAGGCAGATGTTTTCCAGTTCCGCGGGGTCCATTTGCCCGTCGCCGGCCATGACGGCGGTGCAGTCGATGTTGTGATCGAGGCACCATTTATATCCCCTGGCGATGGCGGCGCCGACGCCGCCGTTTTTCAAATGGTTGATCAGAATGATCCGGTCCGTATCCGGATAGACGTTCGCGATTTCCGATGGAACATAATACCGCAAATCGCGCTTTTGTTTTTCCTTCAGAAGCGTTTCGGCCCGGTCGTATTGATTCGTGCGGACCTGGTCGTGGCCCGGCCGGATGGCTTTTCCGATGCTGCGGTCTTCACGAATATGGGAGAACACCACATCGGCCGTCTTGTCTTTTGAACAGTCGTTGACCACGATAATGCGGTCCACGAAAGCCGGCATGGTTGCCAGAACATGACCGATTTGTTTTTCCTCATTGTAGGCGGGGACAACAACAGCAACCGTTTTATTGAGCAACATCGAAGGCGATCCCCCTAAAGCATTGACGTGTGGCACTCTTTACTATGTTTAAAATGATTTGTCCAAAGCAATTTTATCATAATATCTGAATTTACTGGATATTCGATCAGGTTTCTTTGATCGGATGAAACGTGTTCCGCGGCTCTGCCCCTGGTATCAGCATTAAGCCGTTGAATGGGCGTGAAATGTGTCAACCTATCAGAGATATCCGGTGAAGGCGGAGCCCCGTGGCGAATGAATCCACGAGGCTTTGCCTTTCGATAAGCCGGTTATCAGCGTTCCACAAGTGACCAGGAATTGTTGATTTGGACATTGCCGTCATCGTCAACATCCGTATTTCCTGCCTCCATGTATGAAACAGAGGAAAGGGGAGCAGGAACTGTACAATTGCTGTTTGTGTATATATTAACTACGGATGCATCGTAATAATAGATATTGAAAACACGATTACTCCTTACTCTACTACATGTGGCATAGCTGCCGCCTCTGATGTAGAAACTCGAATTTCTGGAATTACGGACGTCATACCGGTTTCGCAGAACTTTGAAAGTTGCCGGACAACTGTTGCTGCCGACGGCATTGGCGACAGTGAGGGTATAAGTTCTTGCTCCGTCATTTGTTTGAGCGGACGTCGTACAGGCGCCGCCCGTGACGCTGGGATTGCCGCAGTTGCCGCCGGGCGACGGATTCCAGAATGCGGAAGTGGCGACGCCGTCAACCGTCCAGGTCAGTGTGTTTGTGCCGTTGTAGGGAACAACATTCTGTCCGGCCGTAAGTGTGCAAACGGGAGGTCCGGCGGCTTGCGTCACCGTAAAAACTTCTCCGCCGATCAAAATGGTTCCTGTCCTCGGAGCGCCGGCCGTATTCCGCGAAATGCTGTAGGTTACCGTCCCGTTGCCGGTTTTCTGCACATTATCGTCCGCAACGATTATCCACGCAGCATTGCTGTGTGCTTTCCAGGCGCAAGAAGACGCGGCTGCCGTGACGGCAATGCTTGACGCTGTAAGGTCGGATGAATAGGAAGCGCTTGATGGATTGATGGCTATTGTCGGAAAATAAACCGCAAAATTGGCTATTTTGATGTTTTGTGTTACTGCGCCGCTGCCTTCGGTAAAACCAAATAAAATATTATTCAACATTGTGTTGTATGTAGAAGATAATGTGACCGTTCGGTCGACTTTGGGCGGGTAAGCGGCATTTGTATAAGGCGCATATATATCCTGAAAGTAAACATTTTCAACGGCGCTGCAAGCGGAGGATGCCGAAGATTCGCAGTCAACCCAGGCCTTCACCTGATAAGTGCGATCGGACGGGCTTCTGATGATTTCGATACGAACGCGGTGCCACCGTCCGTCTTCTGTCCAGTTCCAGCCGCCGTTTGCGTTTCTGGATCGCTCATAGTAGCCGCCCAGATTCGCGCCGTCGCCGCTAAGCGAGGAATTGTAAGGATTCGATGTTGTTCCGTCGCCCGCGCCGTGGTAATTGTCGTCCATGGGCGCTTGGGGATAGCTGGTTCCCATGGTTGTCCCTCTATCACACATTTCGGAGGAGTTTCTCCCCCAGTACATCACAGCAATGTGATTGCTGGTATTTTCCGGAGACCAGTAGCTGCTTTTCGGAGTGTCGTTTCTTCCGCTGTTACAGCTGCCATCATCAGTATTGTTCGGAAATAAGTCGAATTCCACAGCCAGCTTCGGCGGTTGAAGGCCCAATCGGTCCGACGTGTTACCGGGACCGGCATAAGCCAGCAAGGATCCCATGGAAATACTGCTGTTTGAGGGAATGCCGCCGCGATCGGAAGTCGTGTTATTGGAGGCGTTTAAAACGGCGAACGTAAATCCGTCCGCGCCGCCGTCGCTTCTTGTGCTGTTATCCGGATTAGTCTGATATTCAAAATAAGCGCGCAAGCCTAATCCAAAGGGACAGACACCGTCGGTGCAGGCGTTGCATAAACCGGACGGGCCGGTGCCGCTGTACCAGACAGATCCGGATGTTTCACCATTGTTGTTGATTAAGGTTATCGTTCCGCTGGACGGGTCTGTGGAGTTGCTCGACGGATCATTGGAGACAATCTGCAGTCCCGATGATCCAGAAATTACCATTTGTTTTACACCCAATTTTTTATCGTACGTGTATGCTGAAATTGTTTTTTGGGCTTTTTGCGCCGCGATGGAAGAAGCCGGCAGGATGAGGATCAAAAGCGATATAATAAAAACATTAACTTTTTGCATAAGTGCTCCTGAAAAAAAGATTTCTACCACTATTCTCCAAATGTTGATGTTGACCGAAAGCCGATACTCTTGCCGATGAAGATGATGTCATCGCGCATAATAGTTGGAGAAGCGGGGTTGCCCGAAAGATCCTGAATGTTTGTCAAGGTCACTTTAACCGGCGATACGCTGCCGTCGATAATACGCAGGTCATATTTCAAGTGGGGCAGGCTACCTTTGTCCACAAAGACAGTTCCCTGTGCGGGCGGATACATGTAAGCCGTATTGGCGTCTGTAACGTAAAAAATTAAATTATTTGCGGAAACTGTTGCATCTGTTGTCGTGGCGTAGCCAATATAAAATTCATCATCTGCGACCAGGGGATCTGCAAAAGGTGTCGATAACTTGAACGTGAGGGCCGTGCCGCCGTTTCCGGCATGAAAAGCGGCAATATCCGTATTGTTGTTGAAATTATCGTAAGGCACGGTGGATGAACCCGTCCATGCCGCCGCTCCGGAAGGTCTTCCCGAATCTTTAATACGTAAGAAACCGGAAGAGGGGATCGTCACGGCTGTGTCCGTATCGTCTTTGCGAGGCAGATCGCCAGGAAGATACAGAGTGACCGTCGCTGTTCCAGCCGGAATATCGGTCCTCGCATAGAACCAGTAAGGGTATACATACGCCGTGAAGGCGCCGGCATTGTCCGGCAGGGGGAAATTTTTGTTATGCAATGATGGCAGCTTGGAGTGCACGGTAAAGGTATTGCCGGCGGTGTCGGCCTCAACGGCCGCCCGGTATTCACTCTGCGCAACTCTGATGCCCGATTCGGAAAGGTATAAGGCTTTGGAGGCCCGTTGGGCGACCGTCTGAGTGAACAGGGCCGTGGTGTTCAGCGTATAAACGGCTCCAACAAGCACGGCAACGATTACCATGACGACAATAATGACGATCATCGTGCTGCCCGACTGTCTTTTATTTATGATTAAGCATTTAATCATCATGCCAATAAGCTTTAGTTGGGTTGGGGTGCGTTGAGAATGACATTGGAACGCGGGCTGATCGAACCTTCATAATTCAGTGCTATCGCCCCTGCGCTGGTTTCGTTGTCGAGTGAAATATTCACTTTGATTTTATACAGTGCGTTAAACCCGTCCGCCATCGTCCAGGCCGTTGTGCCGTCGGATTTGAAATAGCAAAGAAAAGGATTTCCGCCGTTGCCGGTCGTCAAACCATCGATCAATATCTGAGCGGCCCCGGCATTGGTCACGTCCTGCAGAGTTATCTGTTTATCGGAAAGCGAAATCGTGTATTGACATCCTGTGTCTGCCGTACAGGAGGGCGGCGCCGCGCTTTTAGGCACCGTGTACATGATTTGTGTTGCAGAGGCGTTTGAGACATCCGCAATATCCGTGAGTTCGACTTTTAGCCTGGCCAGAACCAGCTCCGCTTTCTGTGACAACTGATCCGTATTGCGGGCAAAGATGTAGGCCTGCATGCAATATATGATGACATTCACCAGAACAACGGCGACGATGCCCATAATAACCATGACAACGATGATTTCGATCAGCGTAAATCCGTGTCTATTGTCCACTTGCTTCATCATCCTTCTATCTCGTGAATATCGTCTGTAGGCGCTGTCCCTTGTAAGTCAGCGTCACCAGCAGAGCCCTGCCTGATTCGGTAGTGTAAGTCCCTGTGCTGTCGGTCATCGTGTAGGTGCAGGAGGTCTTCGATGAATCGACGATGCTCACCCCGTCAATGACAAGCGGATCGACATAGGTTGTTTTGAAGGCACAGAGATCGGCGATGGTTCCTCCTCCGCTTTCCAGAGACTTCCGATAATGACCGGTCAGCATCTCCATCTGACCGACGAGTTTGTAGTGGTCGCCGACCAGTACGGCCGCGGCGGGACTGCGCGTATAAGCCGTTCCGACGTAAACGACAACAAGCGTTGCAGCGACGACCATCATGACCATGACGATGATGACTTCAATAAGAGTAAAACCTTTCCGTTGTTTCATTTGATGTACCCCGTCAGAGGCGTTACGGTGATTGGAATGTTCGGCGTCGCCGAATTCAGCGGCTGAATGTTTATTGCCAGCGGAGCGGCAAGCGGCGTGTTGACCGTAGAACTGGTATATGCGGTATAAGGAATCCCGCGATGGTCAAAATAAACGGTAAACGAGCTTGCCAGTTTGATTTTTTTTGCGGTCAGATTTATGGTTTTGTCGGGGTTGATACAATCGTCGTTATCGGGCAAAAGCATATATGTTGCGGCATCCGCAGGGTCGTATCCCGAAAAAAGCCAATAGGCGCCGGCCGTTCCTCTTATTCCCCAAACAGTTTTTTCGGCAACGGATGTACTGGTGGTGGGATTCGTGTTCATGGCCATCGTCTGGGCGTAGCGCAAATGCGATTTTAATGCGTCAGCCCCGGCATACACTTCCGCATTGTAATTGACGGCGCGGCTGACCGCCACCACCGCCAAAGTTCCCAGGATGACCAATAAGATCATCACCTCCAGGAACGTAAAGCCGCGGCTGTTTTTGATTTTCAAGACGTTCATCCTGATACGCATTGTTCAATCATCCCGGTTTTTATTTAATCGTCCTTGGAGAATGAAGAGCGAGGTTTGCAAGGGGAATGGTCCACAGGCGCTCTCAGCAAGCGTTGCATACTCATTAAAGGTGGAGGTGCAGCACAGAGGTTTTGAATCATATCCGTCAGCGGCTCTACTCTTTCCATGTCGCCCTTTGCAATCACTGCATACTGTGAGATAAGATCAAAAAAGATGTAAGCTTATACACCTATTTCCGAAAGAAAGTCAAAAAAATAAATTAACCGGCGCGGAGACGGTTAATATCTGCCATATTGTTAATCACCCGGATGGCCACTTGAAAATCCCCCATCTGTGGCCGGGTCAAAATCCCCCACCCTGAGGTTGGCAGAACGGGGTTTTATTTAGTTGTTTTTCTTTTCTAACGCAAGTCTTTTAGAAGCCTCCTTGAGCCGGTAACTCTTTCCTTCAAATTTC
>Ga0123335_1000175_pt1 | contig 101236 bp, 86 predicted proteins | sample BiotimSIPDNA_2_FD_89707 | JGI IMG/M metagenome (GOLD analysis project Ga0123335, IMG submission 89707) | Anaerobic biogas reactor microbial communites from Washington, USA - Biogas_R2 time_0 SIP DNA | ecosystem: Engineered > Bioreactor > Anaerobic > Unclassified | place: Washington, USA... | reverse complement strand
TTTGCTCCATAAGCAATATAGGCATATAGCACGGTATTAACCAGTCCAAATATGTAAGATGAAACTTTGCCTTTTCCGGTCATTACAACACAGATCACTCCGGTAATTGCTGAAATAATTCCAACTAATCTTTCCTTCCAGTATATAGAAAGTATTAGAATTGTAAGGGTAGATATAGAAATCCATAGAATCTCCCATAACTTCCAGCCTGATAATTCATTTTTTACAAACTCCTTAATTTTCTCCATGCTTATTTCTCCATTGTTGTCAAAGACCGATATAAAAATACAATTTGAATCGGAATGAAATAGTGATCGGCGAAGTCAAAACAATTCACAACGTATGAACATGCCCTTTTAATACGGAATAACAGGGGCGGGGCAGAGGTTGATCAGTACCTCCTGAAACAAATCATCCACTTCACTCGGGTCATCAGAAAAGAAGTAACAGACCGAAAAAATTGTCTTTTTGAACTCCCTGACCAGTTGAGTAAACTCCAGTTCGATTTTATTCATTGGTTTTGCTTTTGCATTACAATTATGTTAGTAACCAAAATTGTCAATTCCTTTCGAAAAAACATAAAAAAACTCATTAACCGAAACAATCAGCCATAATGAGCGGTGTTCAATATGTGATCTTTTAGCCTTTTTTTATTTAGTGTAGCATTAAGTGTAAAGGCAACCTGTTGTTAAGAAGAAAAAATTGCCCGAAACGTTTCTTTTTGTTAACTTTTGTTTAAACCATTTCTCACAGCCTTGGTCTCATGTCGTATAAAACATTATAAACTGTGGAACTAACCATTAAAGATTTATGTAAGACCTATTCGAATGGGCATCGGGCACTAAAATCGGTGAACCTGGAAATTACCAACGGCATGTTCGGATTATTGGGAGCTAATGGCGCAGGCAAATCAACGCTCATGCGTATTTTGGTTTCGCTAATGGAGCCTTCGTCGGGTACAATCACCATCGATGGTTTTGACTTATGCAAACACCGCAAAGAAGTGCGTACAATGACCGGGTATCTGCCTCAGGATTTCAGGTTCTTTCCTAAGTTAAAGACTTGGGAATTTCTCGATTACTCGGCTCAATTGGGCGGTTTGAAAGGGAAGTCAAAGAGAAGCGAAGCTATTGATGAAATGCTTGAGCAAGTTGGACTTTACGAAGTGCGCGAACGCTATGCCAACCAACTCTCGGGTGGTATGAAACGGCGCTTGGGTATTGCACAGGCTCTTATTGGCGAACCCAAATTAATCATCGTTGACGAGCCAACTACAGGCCTCGACCCCGACGAACGAATCCGTTTCCGAAACCTGCTTACCAAGGTGAGTAACCGTGACGTAATCATTATCCTTTCAACCCATATTGTTGGCGACATATCAAGTACATGTAACCAAATGGCTTTGTTACGGCGTGGCGAAGTGGTGTTTCGCGGAGCCCCCGAAGACCTTATCAAAGAAGCCGAGGGATCGGTTTGGCGCATTCAGGCCACACTCGAACAGTTCGACGAGGTGAATACAAACTATAATGTAATCTCAACGATCCCGTCGGTTGGCGGTTGGGACATAGAGGTTATTGCATCAAATACAGGTAAGTATCCGTCCGAGCCTATTCAGCCAAACTTGGAGCATGCCTACGTTTATTACATGGAACATTTTCTGGAACAAGCCATTTAACCCAAAAATTGACCTATGCTCTCAATACGAAATATCAGAACTATAGCAACATACGAGCGACGGATACTGTCGCGTAGCTGGTTCTTCCGCATTTTTGCCATCTTGGTTTTGGTGGTTGCTGGTTTCTATAGCGGTATTACTATGCTCGAACATAGTGGGTTCTCGTGGACTCAGCGAAGCTTGCCAACCGCACTTATATATTCTGTACTGTCTCTTTTTAATATCGGGCAGGCGATTATCGCACTCTTTTTAGCTTCTGATTTTATGAAGCGCGACAAGAAGCTCGACACCGCCGAAGTACTTTTTATCAGGCCTATGTCGAATGCCGATTATGTTATAGGAAAAACCTTAGGCATTGTTTCGCTCTTTGTGTTTTTAAATCTGGCAGTTCTGGCCTTAGCCGCAACATTCCAATTGGCATCAGGCGCTGTACCGTTGAAGGTTCTGCCTATGCTTTACTATATGCTGCTGCTCACGTTGCCCAGCTTGCTTTTTATTCTGGGTTTATCGTTTTCAATAATGAGTTTGCTCCGGAATCAGGCCCTGACATTTTTGGTTTTGCTGGGATATGTAGCGCTGGTTATCTTCTACCTTGGTGAAAAACAGATGTATCTGTTCGATTATATGGCTTACCAATTGCCTATGCCTTATTCCGATATTGTTGGCTTTTCTCATTTCGATGCATTGCTGACGCACCGGTTGGCCTATGCGTTTGCCGGGCTGGGCTTGATTTCTCTTTCAGTGGTATTGCTGAAACGTTTGCCTCAGGTTCGTTTTTCACTCTTGATCTCGTCGGTGTTCACCGGAATACTGCTTCTTGCAAGCGCTTGGTTTTTCACCAGCTATGTGAGCAAAAATAATACACGTATCGAAAATAGGGCGCAATGGGTTGAACAGGCGTCAGACTACTATAACTATCCTGCGTTGAATGTGTCCCAAATGCACATCGATTTTGAGATGGGCAAAGAGGCTAGTGCTTCTGTAAAAATGGAAATGCAAAACAGTGGTAACCGGTCGGCCGATACCTTGATCTTCAGCCTGAACCCAGGGTTGAAAGTTGAAAAAGCTGCCGTTAACCAACGCGAAGTTACGGTGAGCCAGGAAGGCATGATTGTAAAGCTTTTCGGCATGGGAACTGTGTTGCCCGGACAACGTGTAAATGTTGATATGAGTTATTCAGGCCAGTTTGATTTCGATGTTTCATACCTCGATGCTTCGACAGAAACTTTTTTCGAATCTAAAGCTGCCGGTGTATTTAACGTAGCACACGAGTATGGTTTTTATTCACCGGAATATGTGCTGCTTACCTCTGAAAACCTTTGGTATCCTATTTCAGGTGTACCTTACGACCCCAGCCGTCCTGCTGTATTCAGACAACAATTTTCAAAGTATAGTTTAACGGTTAAATGCCCCAAAGGCATGATGCCTATTTCACAAGGAAGCCGTTCTTCTACCGACTCACTGGTATTCAACTTTACCAACCGCGATCCGTTACCACAAATCTCGTTAGCTATTTCTTCTTATCAAGAAAAGAAATTAGCTTCAGGTAACTTAAATTTGACCTTGGCTCACCATTATGGACACGACTTTTACTCGAAGCACCTGAACGAATTAGGGGATACCATGTTGGTGCTGATTAACGATTTTCTTGACAATTACGAACGTCCTCTGAGTTTGTACTATCCTTATCCCGAATTTAGTCTGGTGGAAGTACCTTTACAATTCTCTTCGCTGACGCACTCATGGACTTCGACTATGGCACAAAGCCAGCCACAAATGGTGCTTTTCCCCGAATGGGGTTTTGGTCAGAACCAGGTTGATTTTCAAAGCAACATTTTTCAGCAGCAACGTCGTCAGCGATGGAGTAACGAAGAGCTTACCGAGAGACAGAAACAAGCCAGTGCGTTTAGTATGTTTTTGACACGCACTTTCTCCACCGAATCAGTTGAATTGACATTTCAGCAACGGCGAAACAATGAAACAGCACCACCAAACCCATTCAACATTTTTTCAAATTACTATTACTATGTAAACTTCATAACATCAGACGAATGTCCTGTGTTGAATTATGCTTTTGAGAGTTACCTGCGCACAGGTAGTTCGGGCGATATGGGCAATGTTTTCCGCCGTATGGGAAACAGCATAAGCGATACCGATAAAGCGAATCTTATTCTTAATGGGAAAAGTCTCGAAGAAATTATTACTACCGAATCGGATAAGCTAGTAGTAAACAACGTATTGAAAGCAAAAGGTTCCTATTTGCTTACTTGGATTGAAAAGCAAATTGGCGATACCGATTTTGATTCATTTTTGCGTGACTATCTGTATGATAACAGTTACCGCGAAATTACCTATACTGAACTTTCCCAGCAAATTCAACAGCGCTTCAATACCTCAATTGAAGGGTTTATTGGACAATGGTACCACGAAAAAGAAATACCGGCCTATGCATGGACTGAGCCTAAACTGGAACAAGGGGTAAAAGATGACCAAACAGTATATACTCTCCGGATGCAAATCAGCAACCACGGTAAAGCTCCCGGCTTGGTGAAACTATCTATTCAGTTAGGTGAAGGCGGAGGAAGAGGCGGAAGAGGTGGTTTTGGAGGCGGCGGTGGCTTTGGCGGTGGTTTCGGCGGCGGTTTCGGCGGCGGACAAGCAAACCAACCGGTTGAGCGTACCTATCTGATTGCTGCTGGCGAATCACGTGAAATCCAAATTATACTCGACGAACAGCCACGAATGCTAACCATTGATACGCAAGTTTCAAAAAACATTCCAGCCTTGCGCACTGCATTTGGGTTGAATGTTTCGAAAGATAAACCTGCTCGGCTCGATGATTACAGTATTGTGATAGATAAAACGATAAACTTTGATTCTCCAGGGGAATTGATCGTCGATAACGACGAACCGGGATTTAGCACTACCGATCCTTCGCTGAACAACCCTATCCGCAAAATGTTTGAAAAGGAAAAGAGTACTAACCGTGAGTTCGCGAACGTTGACCCATTTCAGGGTGCACCGGCAACCTGGAGTCTTACTGCTTCAAATGATTACTATGGAAAATTTGAGAGAACGGCTCTGGTTATCCGCCCGGGTGAAGGCAATAAAGTAGCAACTTGGGTGCAACCGATCACTGAAAGTGGTTACTACGATGTGTATGTGTACTTAGTGCGTCAGCGTCGTGGATTTACCATGGGAGGGCGTGGAGGAGGCGGTCCCGGCGGTCCCGGCGGAAACGCAAACGAGGTGACCGGCTCTTACTTTTATACCGTTTACCACGATGATGGGGTAGATGAAATTGAAATGCAAGCTGCTGATTTTGAATCAGGATGGAATTTGCTTGGCTCGTTTTACATTTCTGGTAATGAGGCTAAAGTAGTCCTTTCAGACAAGGGAGGGGCGCAGCAAGTAATTGCCGATGCAGTTAAATGGATAAAACAACGATAATATAAAACTTAATCATTAACAATAATGAAGAATTTTAAATGGTTTCAAATACTTGCTTTTCTGCTTATTGCACAGGCAGGTAATGTTTTGGGGCAGGAATTACTAACCCTTGAAAAAACACTTGAGATTGCCTATCAGAATAGTCCTGACATGATCAACCAGGCAATTTCATTAGAGAGCCAACGCGAGAATCTTAACGCCCAAAAGGCAAGTTTGAAATCGAGGTTTTCATTGTCGGTTAACCCATTTTCATATAATAAAAGCCGTTCGTTTGAAAATTATGCCAACGATTATGTGAGCAGCGAAAGTTTTGGTTCATCGGGTGCATTTAGCATCAGCCAACCTATTACAGCTACCGATGGTACTGTTACTTTGACTAATAATTTTGGATTTTCAAGTAACACTGTTGAAAATAAAGATGCAGTTAGCAAATTTAATAACAACCTTACGTTGAGCATTAACCAGCCCTTGTTCAAAAAATATAATGCCAATAAAATGGGTTTGTACAAGGCTGAATTGGATCTTGAAAACACGTTGCTCCGTTACGAAATAACAAAGTTGAACCTGGAATACAGCGTTAGCCAAAGTTTTTATAGTGTTTACTCGGCACAACAAAGCTTGGAAACAGCAAAAGAAGAGCTAGCTAACCAAAAAAAATCGTTCGACATTATTAAAAATAAAGTTGATGCCGGCCTATCGGCACAAGAAGAATTGTGGCAAGCCGAACTCAACCTTCAAAATGCCGAGTCGTCGGTATACGACAAAGAGGTATCGTTAGAAAATGCCAAAGACCGCTTGAAACAGTCTATTGGTATGAATATAAATAGTGATTTCAGTATCATTACTAAAATTGATGTTAAAACAGTTGATGTTAAGCTTGAAGATGCTATTGGATATGGTTTACAAAAACGAATGGAATTACGCCAAAACGAAATTACGTTAGAAAACTCGCGTTTGAGCTTAATTCAAGCAAAAGATAACGACAAGATCAGCGGATCGGTAAGTCTTAGTGTTGGTCTTCAGGGTTTTGACAGTAATGTTCAGAATATTTACGACAATCCAAACGATAATGAGAGAGTAGAATTGTCGTTCAGTATTCCTATTTGGGACTGGGGCGCCAGAAAATCGAGAATAAAAATTGCAGAGAATAATTTGAAAACATCTGAAATTAATCAGGAACAGGAAAAGGTTAGTATTGAGATGGAGATTCGCCAAACATACCGTAACTTGAAAAACTTGGTTTTTCAGATTTCTATTGCCGAAAAGAGTGTTGAAAATGCTCAAAAAACGTATGAGCTGAACCTTGAAAAATATCAGAACGGTGATCTTACCAGTATGGATTTAAAACAGTTTTCCGATCAGTTAACTCAGAAAAAGAATTCTCTGACTACTGCACTTATCAATTATAAGCTTGGTTTATTGAATCTCAAAAATCAAACGTTGTGGGATTTTGAAACAGGTAAACCGATTGTACCATCATCACTTAATCTATTGGAGTTAAACAACTAAATCAGCATCATATTATGAAGAATTTAATTCTACCAGCATTTGCTTTGTTAATCGCTTTTTCAAGCTGTAACAACCAGCAACCAACTACGCAAACTGAAGTAAGTGTGCCCGTTCGCGTAACCGAAGTAGCCAGAAAAACTATTCGAAATACATTAACCGTTAACGGAACCGTTTCTCCAACCGGTACATCCGAAGCTAAAACAGAATCCGAAGGAGAATATCGTTTGCAGCGAAATCCAAGAACTGGAGCCCCCTATAAAATGGGCGACAGGGTAAATAAAGATGAAGTAATTGTGAAGCTCGAAAACCCAGAGTACATACTCAGCATTCGTCCTGATGCCAAAGCACTGGACTGGGAAAATGCCCGCTCGGAATACGATAAACAAAAATCATTGTACGACAAGGGTGGGGTTACTCTCAATGAACTGAAAAAATCGGAAATCTCGTTCCTGAATGCCAAATACGACAATGAAAACTCTCAAATGCAAATGAGTAAGCTTATAGTAAAAGCTCCTATCAATGGGGTAATTGTCGACCTGCCTTATTTCACACCAGGAACCAAGGTGGCAAGTGGCACTTTAGCTTTAAAAGTGATGGATTACTCTAAATTGAAGTTAAATGTTGAATTTCCTGAGAAATACATTACAACTGTTTTCAGCGGGCAAGAAGCATATGTGACCAACTATAATTTAAAAGACGATACACTCATTGCTCACATCGACGAACTTTCGCCGGCTATCAACGAGTCGTCGCGTACTTTTAAAGGTGTAATGTTGGTAGAAAATCCAGAGCTGAAAATGCGTCCGGGAATGTTCGTTAAATCCGACATCGTTATCGAGAAAAAAGATAGTACCATTGTAATTCCTCGCGATGTGATACGCAAAAGCCGTAGGGGAGAGGTAGTATTCGTGGTCGAAAATAATGCGGCTGTCGAGCGTCCTATAAAAACCGGAATTGGCAACGATACCGAAATTGAGATTGTTGATGGCTTGATCACCGGGGAAAAACTGGTTGTAGAAGGCTACGAGATGCTCTCGAATCGTACTAAAGTGAAAGTTCAAAACTAAGAGGAGTACTCGCAACAGTCTCATCATTTACAAATTACAGAATGAAGAAAATAACACAATTCTCGGTTAATTACCCGGTTACGGTTTTGATGATCGTAATGGGAGTGCTGTTGCTAGGGTACATTTCGTTCTCAAAGTTGGGGATCGACTTGTTTCCAAAGCTCAACAGTCCGCGGCTTTACATTGAACTCGATGCCGGCGACCGCCCGCCCGAAGAAGTAGAAAACCTGTTTGTCAAAAATATTGAATCGCAGGCAATCCGCCAATCCGATGTGGTTGAGGTTTCGTCGGTTACCCGCGTTGGATCGGCCACCATTACGGTTGAATATTCATGGGGAAAAGATATGGACGAGGCTTATCTCGACCTGCAAAAAGCCATGAACTCATACACTCAAAACAGCGATATCGAGGAATTAACCATTTCGCAATACGACCCAAATGCCACACCTATTATGGTAGTCTCAATCGAAAACGAGAACCTGACCAACCTCGACGAAGTGCGGAAAGTGGCCGAAAACTACGTTCGAAATGAGCTGATCCGCATTGAAGGTATTGCCGACGTGAAACTTTCGGGCGAGGAAGTCGCCGAAGTTCACGTTCAGACCGATGAATATATGTTAAAAGCATACGGGATTACGGCCGAAAATCTGGCCTCAAAAATCCAAAGCTATAACCGGAACGTGTCGGGGGGTACTATTGAAGAAAATGGGACCAACTACAGCATCAAAGGTGTAGGAATGATTGCCGTTCCCGATGACCTGCAGAACCTGATTATTGGTTTTGCATCTGAAGAAGCCCTTGATGGAACAACAACGCAAGTTCCTGTTTACCTTCATGATGTGGCGAAAATAACCATGGGCAAGAAAGATGTTGAATCGATGGTTACACTCGACGGACGTCGCAGTATTGGGCTATCTATTTATAAAGAACCCAGCTACAATACCGTGAAAGCTATCGACGACCTCAACAGCGCTTTCGTAACTATAGGTAAAGCGTTGCCTGGTTACAAATTTACTGTTGTTCGTGACCAAGGTGGTTTCATCAGTGGAGCCATTAAAGAAGTGCGCTCTTCCGCCTTCATCGGTATTCTTTTGGCAGTAGTTGTATTGCTTTTCTTTTTGCGTCGAATTGATACAACATTGGTAATCAGCCTTGCCATACCTATTTCAATCATCGCTACTTTTACCTTGATGTATTTTCAGGGACTTACACTGAACGTGATGACGTTGGGTGGGTTGGCATTGGGAGCCGGTATGTTGGTCGATAATGCCATCATCGTAATGGAAAACATTTTCCGACATTTGGAACAAGGACGAAAAGTACGCGAATCTGCTATAGAAGGAACGGCTGAAGTGGGTGGGGCAATTATGGCTTCAACATTAACAACCATAGTGGTTTTTCTTCCCATAGTGTACTTGCAAGGTGCTTCAGGTGAGCTTTTTAAAGATCAAGCCTGGACTGTTGCTTTTTCTCTTATCTCGTCATTAGTGGTTGCCATTTTGGTAATTCCGGTGCTGGTTACCAAGTTATTTGGAAATACTCAAAAAGTTAAGACAACAAAACCCATTCAGTTTAATGGTTATTCTCGTTTTCTCGATAAGGTGCTGAATGCCCGTTGGATTGTAATTTTTATAGCAGCGCTAAGCATCGGGGTGTCAGTATTGCTTGTTCCGCATATTGGCAGTGAATTTATGCCCCGTACTTCAGCTAAGAATTTTAGCATCGAAATGACGTTACCTGAGGGTACAATGATAGAGTCTACTTCGTCTCTTTTACAACAAGCTGAAGACATGGCCCGAGAATCCATGCCTCAATATATTGAACATATCTACTCTACTGCCGGCGAAACCGCTTCGGCATCGGGTAGCAGTTTAAGTGGAGAAAACAAAGGAACACTTGCCGTAAACTTAACTGATGAAGGAGCTCAAAACTACGACAAAGTAATAGGAGTTTTCGATGCCATTTTGTCGGCTAATACAGAGTTGGTTTATCAATTCAAACAAGATGAGGCGAGTCTTCAGTCGCTGATGGGCAGCGACGAACCACCGCTCGTGGTTGAGGTCACCGGCGAAGATCTTGATGTAATTGCGCAAGTTACCGAAGCTGTAAAGGAACAAATACAGGGTGTTAGCGGCTTGTACAATGTGGAGAGTTCTATAGAAAATGGAGCCCCTGAATTGAATATCCGCATCGACCGTATGCAAGCAGGGATCTTAAATATCGGTGTAGAACAAATTATCTCACAGGTGAAAAGTAAATTACAAGCAGTGAGCGCAGGTCAATACAGCGAAAGTGGCGAAATGCGTGATATTAGTGTTCGCTTGCCAAAAGTGCGTATCGACGAACTTGCATCTATGGAAATTACCAGCGGAAGTGCCAGCTATCGGTTGTCAGATTTAGCCGTTATTACCGAAGAAGTTTTACCTCGCGAAATACACCGTCGCAACCAAACCCGCACAGGGAAAATTAGTGCTTATGTTGATGCCAACGTTGCATTTGACCAAACAGTGAAAACGTTGCAAGCTAAACTCGATCAGGTTCCTCACCCCGACGGTTATCGCGTTCAAATTGCAGGAGAAGAAGTGAAACGAAAAGAATCGATGGGAGGGTTGACTTTCGCGCTTATTTTATCTATAATTTTGGTTTACATGGTTATGGCTGCTCAGTTCGAGTCGTTGCTCCACCCGTTTACCATCTTGCTTACCATTCCGTTGGCATTGGTTGGAACTGTAGTAACCTTTTTTATTGTTGGCCAAACATTCAACATGATGGCTTTCATTGGAATCATTATGCTTGCGGGTATTGCGGTGAACAGCTCCATTATTTTGGTTGACCGGATTAATCAGTTGAGGGCTGCTGGTGCCGATATAAGGACGGCAATTCTGCAAGCTGCGGTTCAGCGTTTCAGGCCTATTATAATGACCAGCTTAACCACTATTCTTGCACTTATTCCGCTAACGTTTGGCTTTGGCGAAAGTTCCAATTTGCGCTCTCCAATGGCTTGGGCTGTAGTGGGAGGCTTATTCACATCGACCATTTTAACGTTGATTGTGATTCCATGTGTGTATTATGTTTTCGATTTCAGTAAAAAGAAAATCAATAATAAGTAATCAGTAAACCCTCGGTTTGCCGATTCCTAAAAAAAATAAAGTGTATGGATTTTCTGATCCGAAGAAAAGTATTGATTAGCATGTTTTTCGTTGCCATGACGATGTTGGGTCTGGTGTCGTACAACAAACTGCAAATGGAGTTGTACCCCGTGCCCGAAACTCCCTCCATGGTTGTAATGGTGGGAACGAACATCGAAGTGGATCCCGAATATATGGAAAATCAGGCAATTATTCCAGTCGAAGGTGCTATTGGCACGCTAGAAGGTGTGGAAGAAATTTCCTCGATGGCCAACGGGCGAAACGGAACCATTCAAATTAGTTACAACGAAAAAACGAACCTGAAGTTTGCCCAATTGCGGCTTCAGGAGAAAATGAACGAAATAGCATCTTCGCTTCCCGATGGTTTCACTGTAACGGTGAACCGCGTCGATACCCGCTCTACATCCAACCAGTTTATGAGCATTCAGGTTTTGGGCGAAGGGGGAGAAGACCGTTTGCGTGATGTAGCCGACCGTCAAATCAGCGACAAGTTACTTAATGTTGATGGTGTTGCTAGTGTAACGGTTTATGGCGGACGTGAGAAAACCGTCAGTATTGAACTCACTCCTGAGGTGGCCGAAGCTTACCGCTTAACTCCGTCTCGTATTCAACGCCTGTTGTCATCGGGCCAGGTTGAACGCACCTATGCCGGTGATACCTACTTGGGTAATACCCGCTATTATGTGAATATGTCGGCCGAATTCGAGGATGTTTCTGATATTGGGAACGTAATGGTTGATGCTTCAACCGGAATCCGCCTTAAGGATATTTCTACTATTTCATTCGGAACAAAAGAAGAAACTTCTTTTAGCCGGGTGAATGGGCAAGATGCAATTAGCATTACGTTGGTGAATGATAATACCACCAACTTGATAGATCTTTCGCACCGTACCCGCGAAGTAATCAACGAGCTGAACGAAGAGCTGGAATCAGTGGGCGTGTCGCTAATTATTCAAAGTGATTCGGCCAAAACGATGGAAAGCAATATCGATCAAATAATTAGTTTGGCTGTAACCGGAGGGCTTTTAGCGGTACTTATTTTATGGTTTTTCTTGAGTAACATTCAGTTGGTACTGGCTGTTGCATTGTCAATACCTATTTCGGTATATGCTGCATTCAACCTGTTCTATGCCTTTGGAATCAGTATTAACAGTCTTACTTTGGTGGGTATGGCACTTGCCATTGGGATGTTGCTCGACAACAGCGTGGTGGTGCTCGAAAATATTTACCGGCTGGCCGGACAAGGAGTATCCATTCGAGAGGCAGTACTCAGGGGAACACGCGAAGTATGGAGGTCGGTTTTTGCCGCTACTCTTACTACAATTGCAGTTTTTCTCCCGTTTTTCTTCACTTCCGATGTCGTGGTAAAACTATACGGGCGGCAAATAGGCATCTCGATTGTAGGCACGTTGGGTATTTCGTTTTTAGTGGCTATGCTGCTAATTCCTATGCTCACATATTTAATTCTGCATCGTTCGGAAAATAAAAAGTCTATTCCTGCTTTCGACAAAATATCAATACGAAGCCGGTTAGTTCAAATTTACATGCTGTTGTTAAAAACCTCATTAAGAAATCCGGCAACAGTTGTAGTAGGAGGGTTGGTTATATTTTTTATTGTCCTTTTTGCCTCGTTGGCTACGCAAACCAACACCTTGGAAACGGTTGAAAACAATCAGATTAAGATCTATGTTACCATGCCGTTGGGTACTTCACTCGATAAAACCGACCTGCTGGTAAAAAATATGGAAGAAAAATTGCTCGAGGTTAAAGAGCAGGAAACTGTTTCGAGTGATGTACAAGAAGGTGATGCGGTTATCACCATAAATTTAAAAGAAGATTACGAGAAAATTGATAAAAAGGATTTCAAAGCGGTTAAAAGCCAACTGTCTGAAATTGCCAGACAATTTGAAAATCAAGCCGAAATAGGATTCGAACAATCCTCATCGAGTGAAAATGCTTCGCTTGGAGGAGGGGCTCTAGGCCAGGCCCAGCGTATGGAACGCATGATGGGTATGGGTACTAATCAAGAACGTATCGTTATTAAGGGAGAAAACTTCAAGTTGATGAGGGCAGTCGCTGAAGACTTGACCTATTATCTCGACGATTTCGACGAAATATCCAGATCATCGATGAATGTTCCCCGTAATCAGCCTGAAGTGCAGATCCGTTTCGATAAAGAACAAATGGGGCGCAATAACGTGATGCCCGACAATGTGCTGACAGAGCTGAGCGCTTTCAGGCGTGAAATTGAATCAGGGTTTAATTTTAAATTAGACAACGAAGAATATGCCATAATCATACGAACTGATACAGTAACTGAACTTCCGCCTATGCGAATGACAGAACTGCAACAGTTGGGGGTTCAGAATAACGATAATGTTGAATTCGAGCTTCAGAACTTGTCTCGCATTACTTATGGATCAGGAATATCGCGCATCAACAGGGTAAACCAGGTGAAGCAAATTGAAGTGACTCTCAGTTACGACGAAGAGATCAACAACGATAAGACTTTACTTGAAGGTGCCCGTACCAAAGTTGATGAACTTATTGCTTCAATGAACATTCCCTCGGGTATTGCCGTGCAGGTTATTCACGAAGAAGATGATTACTCTGAATACTATAAGCTTATAGCTATAGCTTTTGTGTTGATATTCATGATTTTGGCTTCGGTGTTCGAGTCGTTCTCTACTCCTTTGGTTCTCATGTTTTCCATCCCGTTGGCCGCAATTGGTTCATTGTTAATCTTATTGGCAACTGGTAACTCACTGCTTAATGCCAACACATTAATGGGCTTTCTCATCTTACTGGGTGTGGTTGTGAACAATGGAATTATCTTGATAGACTACACAAACTTGCTTAAAAAGCAAGGCTATCGGCAGCAACGTGCGTTGATAACAGCAGGTTTGGCAAGGCTACGCCCTATTCTTATCACTGCAATTACTACCATCGTGGCCATGTTGCCGCTTGCATTAGGTAAATCGGAATATGTTGGTGCAATTGGTGCTCCATTTGCTCTTACTGTTATTGGTGGTTTGGCATTCAGTACTATGTTAACTTTGGTGTTCATTCCAACGTTTTACTCTGGATTGCAAAATGCATTGCAGTGGTTCCGCTGTTTGCCATTGTGGCTTAAATTGTCTCAGTATGCCATTTGGCTTGTGGGTAGTTATTTTGTTTATACAAGCGTCAATAGTTTTGTATGGCAATTGGCCGACATTATATTGTTGGTTACTGCTTTGCCTGCACTGGTTTGGTTTATGTTGAACAGTTTGCGTAAAGCTAAGGAAACAGTTATTCCTGCCGACGAACCTATTACCATACGCATTCAAAATCTGGTGAAAGTATATGGTCGCGATAACCGTTTTGTTCACGAGTGGAAAAGTTCTAAAAACTTGACTGAGAACTCAGAAATAAACAATTGGAGACGACTAAAAGTCGTAACATGGAAATTACCACTTATAGCTTTTGTGGCATTTTTGGCCTTCTTTCATGTAGATAGTGCGCTTTGGAAATTTATCTTTTTGGTTGTTCTCTATTTCATGGGAATAGATCTATTGGATACGTTCAAAAAATGGACTGTTCAAGATCCTGATATGGTATCGAAAACTTGGGCTGCAAAACTGGCAAACATGGTTTGGAAACTTTGGTATTGGTTTGCTCCTTTAGCTGCAGTGCTTTATCTGTATATAAGCTACCGAAACTTAGTTGCATCGATACTTATTGCCGTTTCGCTTTACATATTACTCTTCATTAAGTCTATTGCTGAAAAACTCGACCGTGAGCAAATTAACGTAAACCGGTTAACAGGACGTTTCAGCAAATTACGCCGTACGGTTTATGTGTTAGTATCGGGTATCCCGGTAATTGGTAAAAAGAGTATTCCGTTTAAAGCACTCAAGGGCGTTACCCTTCAAATTGAAAACGGTATGTACGGGCTTTTAGGTCCTAACGGTGCAGGAAAATCAACACTGATGCGAATTCTTTGTGGTATTTATGACCAAAGTTATGGCAAGGTGTGGTTTAATGATATTGATGCTTCGGCAAAACGCGAAGAACTGCAGGGGCTGATTGGCTACCTTCCTCAGGAGTTTGGAATGTACGAAAATATGAGTGCATGGGATTATCTTCAATATCAATCCATCCTGAAGAAAATCACCAATAAGGCTGTGCGTGACGAGCGAGTTGAAAACGTGTTGAAAAGCGTACACATGTGGGATAACCGGGACAAAAAAATCGGTTCTTTCTCTGGGGGTATGAAACAGCGCGTGGGAATTGCCCAAGTGTTACTGCATTTGCCGCGTGTACTTGTGGTTGATGAACCAACAGCAGGGCTCGATCCGCGCGAACGTATCCGTTTCCGTAATTTGTTGGTGGAACTGAGCCGTGAGCGCATTGTAATTTTCTCAACACACATTATCGAAGATATAGCCAGTTCTTGTAACCAATTAGCTGTACTGCGCCGAGGCGAAGTGCAATACATTGGATCACCCCGCAATATGACAGTTGAGGCACAAGGGCGTGTTTGGCAACTGGTTGTTCCCGAAGAAGAATTTGAAACCTTTGCTGCTCAAATGCATGTAGTTCATCATTTGAAAGAAGGAAACAACATCCGCTTGCGTATTATTGCAGCTACCCAGCCGCACCCCGAGGCAGTTTCGGTAGAACCGAACCTTGAAGATGCATATTTGTGGCTGCAAAAACGATGAATGGAATACATGGTAAACAATTAAAAACAACGAAATGAAGATATTCGATACCATAAAGCGACAGATCGTAATGATTTTCTACAATCTGAAAATCATCTTCGGAAATAAGTTTATCTATTTTCTGCTGGGAGCTGTTGGCCTGTTTTTGCTTATCACCATACTGAATCTTGCGCAGGGGCAGGTGCTGTCTCCGTCTGATGTATACGGAATATTGATGTTGGTAGGTGCTTTGTTGCTTTTTTATCCTGTTGCATTTGGCATTCAGAGCGACAAAGATGCACGTACCCTTGAAATAATATTCGGTATTCCCGACTATAGGTTTCGGGTGTGGTTCATGAGGGTGTTACTTATTTATGGCATTACATTTTTGTTTGTGCTTTTGCTAGGGTTTCTGCTAAAAGTAAGCTTGACCAATTTCCCATTGTTCAACATGGCTTTTTCAGTAATGTTCCCTTTGTTTTTTATGGGATTCTTAACCTTCTTTCTGGCAACGGTTACCCGTTCTGGCAACGGAACAGCGGCAATTATTATCATCATCTCGCTTGTTTTGATGATGTTTAGTAGTGCAATCCAAAACAGTCAGTGGAACGTGTTTTTTAATCCTTGGGGAAATACAAACGGCACTAATGCAATGGTATGGGCCAATATTACAATTAAAAACCGCATCTTTCTTATGGCTGGTGGCGTCGTTTTTATGTTGGCTGCGTTGCTTAATTTACAAAAACGTGAAAAATTTTTGGGATAATTTGAGTTTAAGATTAAACCAAATCACTGTTTTTTAATCTATAAAGAGTTGCAAGACATCAACAGTAATGTCTCAACAAGATTTTTTTTGATGTACAAAATTTAAAACACAGTTATTATGAAATTTAAAGCCTTATTTACATGTTTATTGATTGTCGTTGCAGTTATTGCATCGAATGCACAACCTCCACAAGGCGGTGGTTTCGGACAGATGGATCCTGAACAAATGGCTAAAAGCCAAACCGATCGTATGGCTGAGGATTTGAAATTGGATGATAAACAAAAAACTGAAGTTCAAGCCATCAATTTGAAATATTCAAAAAAGATGGGTGAAATTTTCCAAGGCGCTGGTGGTCAAGGAAACTTTGAAGACATGCGTAAGAAAATGGACGAAATGAATACGGAAAAGAATGCTGAATTGAAAAAAGTATTCACTGCCGAACAGTACACAAAATACGAAGCGTTGGAAAAACAACGTCAGGAAGAACGCCGTCAACGCATGCAACAACGCCAAGGTGGTGCTCCTGGTGGTGCTCCTGGTGCTCCTGGTGCTCCCGGCGGCCAACGTGGCGGCCAACGTGGTGGCCAACGCTAATTTAAGCAATAGAGAAATTTTCATCATAGGAGAGGATTTAAATAAGCTTAGTTTTGAAAAAGCAGGACATGTTCCTGCTTTTTTATTGCATGACACAATAGTTTCTTTAACCCTTACTGAAATAAAAAAGGATGTCATCCCAAAGAGGTGACATCCTTTTTATATTGTAGCGCTAGATTACTAGTATCTGTAATGTTCAGGTTTATATGGGCCTTCAACAGGAACGCCAATGTATTTTGCCTGTTCTTCTGAAAGTTTTGTAAGCTTAACCCCAATTTGTTCAAGGTGTAAGCGGGCAACTTCTTCGTCGAGGTGCTTCGGCAAGCGGTAAACATTGGTTTCAAGGTTTTTGGTGTACAATTCAATTTGTGCCAGGGTTTGATTGGTAAACGAATTGCTCATCACAAACGATGGGTGACCGGTAGCACAACCTAAGTTTACAAGGCGGCCTTCGGCAAGAAGGAATATAGAATGGCCATCGGGATAGGTGTATTTGTCGACCTGCGGTTTAATATTGGTTTTTTTAATTCCTTCCCATTTTTCAAGACGGCCTACCTGAATTTCATTATCGAAGTGGCCAATGTTGCACACAATCGATTGGTCTTTCATTGCAGCCATGTGTTCTGCTGTAATGATATCGCGGTTTCCTGTTGTTGTTACATAGATATTTCCTTCGCAAAGGGTTTCTTCCATTGGTTTTACTTCGAAACCTTCCATGGCAGCCTGAAGGGCGCAAATAGGGTCAATTTCGGTAACGATAACCCGGGCACCATACCCACGCATCGAACGGGCACAGCCTTTGCCAACGTCACCGTAACCGGCAACAACAACAACTTTTCCGGCAATCATCACGTCGGTAGCACGTTTAATACCATCGGCAAGTGATTCGCGGCACCCGTACAGATTGTCGAATTTAGATTTGGTCACCGAGTCGTTTACGTTGATGGCGGGGAACAACAACTTCCCTTCTTCCATCATTTGGTAGAGGCGGTGTACACCTGTGGTGGTTTCTTCAGATACCCCTTTTATTTCGGCGGCAACAGAACTCCAGCGCTTGGGTGTTTCGGCCAAAATTTTCTTAAGGCAGGCATACAGTTCAATTTCGTCAATCGCTTCTGTTTTAACATCAAGCAGCGACGAGTCTTTTTCTGCAGCACAGCCCAGGTGGATCATTAAGGTAGCGTCACCTCCATCGTCAACAATTAGTGTAGGCCCTTTGCCGTTTCCAAAATCGAGGGCACGTTCGGTACACCACCAATATTCGGCCAACGTTTCACCTTTCCATGCAAAAACTGGTATCCCGGCAGCAGCAATGGCTGCTGCAGCATGGTCTTGAGTTGAGAAAATATTGCAGCTTGCCCAACGAACCTGTGCTCCAAGTTCTACAAGGGTTTCAATAAGTACGGCGGTTTGAATGGTCATGTGCAGCGAACCCATAATCCGGGCGCCTTTAAGTGGCTTGGTCGTGCCGTATTTTTTGCGGAGGGCCATCAGCCCCGGCATTTCTTTCTCGGCTATTTCAATCTCTTTTCTGCCAAAATTGGCTAACGCAATGTCAGCAACTTTATATGGCAATGTTTTTTCGTTTACTAATGTCATGTTTACAAAAATTAGGTTGCAAAGATAGTGTATAGCTTGCAGATTGGCAAACTCACATTTCGTGCGATTTATTTCTATGTATTAATGCAAAAAGAACTTGTGGTTAAATAGTTACAGCGTTAATTCAACGGTAGTGGAAAAAGGCTTTCAACGGTTTTCCTGTCTTCAATCAGTTGAAGCCGGAGGTCCTCTATGGAAGCAAACTTTTTCTCGTCGCGAATTCTTTTCAGGAATTTTATAGTTATTTCTTTCTGGTATATATCGCCTTCGAAAGCGAAGATATGTACTTCAATGGTTCGATGGTCGGCATTGGCGTCAATAGTAGGCCGGTAACCGATGTTGAGCATTCCGTTGTATGTTTTTCCTTCGAATGAAACGGTTACCGCGTATACTCCTTCGTCGGGAATCAGTTTTGAAAAATCGGCAGTTACAATGTTTGCGGTGGGGAAGCCAATGTTACGGCCTATCTGGCTGCCGCTGGCAACGGTACCTGTAAGCTGGTAGTTATAACCCAAATATTCATTGGCTTTTTCTATTTCACCTTTTTGCAGGGCATTGCGCACTTTCGATGAGCTGATATCGACATCGTTAATCAGAAAGGTCTCTATTTTTTCAACCCCGAAATGCAGCTTTTGCGATAAGGCAACCACATTGTCGAAAGTACCTTCGCGGTTTTTTCCTAAGCGATGGTCGTGCCCGATAACAAGCGTGTGAAGGCCTAGCTTTTCGATTAGGATCTCACGAATGAATTGTTCGTAGGTTAGCTCGGCAAAGTCGATCGTGAAAGGGTACACCACTAGGTGATCTATTCCGGCTTCTTCAATCAAGCGTGCCTTTTCTTCAAAGGTGGTAAGCAAACGAAGGTTCGATTCGTGGGCCGAAACGACCAGCCGTGGGTGGGGGTAAAACGTAAAAATCACACTTTCACCTTGTACGTTGCGCGCCAGGTTATTCAACCGTGAAATAACTTGCTTATGCCCCAGATGTACGCCATCGAAGGTGCCGATAGTTATTACCGGATTGGTGGCTTTGAACAGGTTGATGTCGTGATGTATTAGCATAGATATAACCGATAATTATTTAATTTTGAGTTTTACCTTGCATTAATGCTACCTGCAAAAGTAATTCTTTTGTTCGATCCAGCTTATGTAAAGTCTTAAAAATTGTTATAAGCGAAACGGCTTAACCCTAATTTAGTATATTAGCGGCAAATAGTACGCAAAGGCGATTAACAAGTTTAAATGACATATAATGGAACTAACATATCCTAATGACAACGGTTCTGATTTTTACCCTGACATTATAGAAAGCCCCAAAACAAATATTGGTGAGAATACATTCTTATCCAGTCGGATAGGAGTTATTTTTATGGCGATATTTTTTAGTTTATTTTTATTTTCTTGTTCAAAGCCAGGTCAGGTTACAATTAAAGGGACTATTACAAATTCACTTACCAACAAGGTTTACCTCGACAAATTGGGCATAAATGAAACTTTTCCGTTCGATTCAACTAGCATTGGCAAAGATGGCGAGTTTACATTGAAAAGTATGGTCAATCAGCCTACTTTTTTTCTCCTTAGGCTTGGGGATCAGAGGTTTATTACCCTTTTGCTCGACTCTGCAGAGCGAGTTGCCCTTTCAGCCGATTTTATCAATTTCTCATCTGATTACGAAATTAAAGGGTCACCAGGTTCAGAAAAGGTTCTTTTGCTCAATCGGCACCTGATGCGTACAAATGCTTCACTTGATTCGCTGCAATCGTTGTTGAACCTTCAGCGTGGCGATGCTGATTTTGATGCTAAAAGGAATGTTTTACTCGATAAGATGAATGCATTGTACAATAAGCAGCAAGAATTTTCGAACAAATTCATTCTCGAAAATCCGTTTTCGCTGGCGTCGGTATTGGCAATTTATCAGAAATTCAGTAACGGTAATTATGTAGTGCAGGATTTGCAAACCATTAAAGTGGCAGCTTCTGCTTTATATTCAATGTATCCTAATTCTGAACACGCAAAGACCTTGTACGAAGATGCCAAAACCATTATGAAAAATGTAAAAAACCAGCAATTGCAGGCATATATCAACCAAGTTGGGGTTAATTCGCCCGATGTTTCGTTGCCCGATGTAAGCGGACGTGAAGTAAAGCTATCGTCGATGCGCGGAAAATATGTTTTGTTGCATTTCTGGTCAGCTTTCGATGCAACAAGCCGGATAATGAACCCGGTGCTAAAAGAAAACTACAAAGAATTTAAAAATAAAGGGTTCGAAATTTATCAGGTCAGCATTGATACAACAAAGCAAGCATGGGTGCAAGCAATTGAGAGAGATCAGCTTACTTGGACAAATGTTGGCGATATGAATGGAAGCAATGTGGCTGTTGCCAACTACAATGTGCAAATGATCCCGTTCAACTATCTGCTCGATCCCGAGGGAAAAATCATTGCCCGTGATTTGAAAGGACCTGCCCTTCACCGTAAATTGAGCGAAATTTTGAACTGATTGTTTTCAATATTCGATGCTTTTGGCCCACTTTGGGCTTGCGAAGGTGTTTTTTCATACACCTTATATGTTTTTTTCTATCTTGCGCACGTTTTTTTAAAACCGGATAGTGGAAATTTGAGTTCCGGTGAACCTGGCCATTGGTTACGCTAATTAAAATAGTGTACTCATTAATTTGAAAAAGGGATTGACCGATAGAAAAACATATTTTATCTCCGATGTCCATCTAGGAGCTCCGGCACTTAGCAATAATGCAGGTCGTGAACGTTTGTTTGTTGACTTGCTTGACCAGGCAGGGCGCGATGCCAGTGAGATTTATCTGTTAGGCGATATTTTCGACTTTTGGTATGAATATCGTAAAGTAGTGCCGCGTGGTTTTGTACGTACGTTGGGGAAAATTGCTGAATTGACAGACCGGGGAATAAAAGTCCATTTTTTTACAGGAAACCACGACGTTTGGGTAGACGATTATTTGCCGTCAGAAATCGGGGTTATCGTTCATCGCGAACCTATTGTTACCACAATTGCCGGTAAAGTGTTTTATCTGGGGCATGGTGATGGACTCGATCCGTCAGACCGGGGATATATGTTGCTGAAACGATTATTTACCAGCAAAACAGCCCAATTCTTTTTTTCGCGCTTACACCCCAATGTCGCCCTCTGGTTTGGGCATAGTTGGGCAAAAAAGAGCCGTATATCGAAAGGAGTACAACCAGAGTATGCCGACGATTTGGAAAATGAAGCCGCTGTATGCTTTGCTCGTCAATTCATAAAAAAACAGCATGTCGATTATTTTATTGTTGGACATCGGCATGTGCTGAACCAGACCGAAATTAGCCCTGGAACAATGTTGTTCTTCCTGGGAGAGTGGTTCAATTTTTATTCGTTTGCCGTGTACGACGGCATCAATGTAGAATTAAAACGTTTTCAAAAATAGATTACTATAATCTTTTTTTATGGGAAAAGAAATATATACAAAAATTATTGCTTCGGGAAGCTTTATTCCTGAGGTGCTTGTGAAAAACGACGATTTTCTTTCGCGTCAGTTCTACGATTCGAAAGATCGGAAGGTGATCGATAAACCGAACAGAGAAATTATTGATAAATTTCATGAGATTACCAATATAGGTGAACGTAGGGTAGTAACAAGCCAGCAGGTCACCTCAGACCTGGGTGCGCTTGCTGGCCTCGATGCCTTGGAGAGTGGCGGTATTGATCCCGATTCTCTTGACTTTATTATCGTAGGTCATAATTATGGTGATATGCATGAAGGATCCAACAATTCGCTACTCATTCCTAATGTGGCAGCCAGGGTAAAGCAAAAAATGAACATTGTAAAGCCGTCGATGATTGCTTTTGATGTTATTGCAGGTTGTCCGGGATGGGTACAAGCCATGATTGTTGCCAATGCTTTAATTAAATCCGGTATACATAAGCGGGGATTGGTTGTTGGAGCCGATGTGAATACCCGTGCCAGCGATCCATACGATCGTGACTGTATGATTTTTGGAGATGGGGCAGGGGCCGTCGTGGTCGAAGGTATAGAAAGTGATGTTCCTGTTGGGATTCTTTCGCAGGCCGAACGTACCGATGCTGTTGAGAGTGCCGAATTTTTAACAATGGGTCCCTCGCTGAACCCCGATGCTGATCAGGATAAACGTTACCTTCGAATGTTAGGGCATAAGGTGTATGTGTATGCATTGCAATACGTACCAGGTGTGGCTAAAGAAGCCATTGATAAAGCGGGCCTGGCACTTTCCGATATAAACAAAGTACTCATTCACCAGGCAAACGAAAAAATGGATGAGGCAATTTGTCAGCGACTGATGCGCTTATATAAGGTAAAAGGAGACACAACCAGTATTATGCCGATGACAATTAGTAAACTCGGAAATACCTCATCGGCTACCATTCCTACTATGTTCGATATGATTAAGAAGAAGAAAATGCCAAATCACGAAATCAAAAGTGGTGATAACATTATTTTCACTTCGGTAGGGGCGGGCATGACCATTAACGCTATTGTTTATCGCGAACCATAAGCAACTGAAATATACCAAAACAAAAGGGCTATCCACATTGGGCAGCCCTTTCGTTTTTTATTTATGATCGTTTTTTACTAAGAAACGGGCAATACGCCGCGTGCGCTGTTCGACATATACGTTACGGTGGCCAATTTCATTTTTTATAGCCTCGGCTGTGTAATGTCTTATAGTAATTAAACTTAGCCCGTCGTTGTATTTCACCTCGAACTGATCCGACAATTTCTCAATCAGTTCCATTATTCCATGTTCGGGAACATCAATAGAAATTGACAGGTTAAGGGCAGAGAGTTGTATGAGGTTGATTTTCATTCCAAGTTCGTGAAATATTTCGAAGCTCCATGCCAGACTATCTTCATCCATAAACGAGAAATCGGGTTGCGACAGAGTAATCAGTACCTGACGGGATTTCATTACAAAAACCGGAATAGGGTTTGAATATTCTTTATCCTGTTCGGGGCCGATAATTGTTCCTTCAACTTCGGGCTCGATAAAAGACCGCACATGAAGCGGTATTTTGTTGTTATATAATGGTTTAATGGTTTTTGGGTGAATTACTTTGGCTCCAAAAAATGTGAGCTCAACAGCTTCGCGGTAACTCATCTCATCTATTTTGACGGGATTCTTGAAGTATTGTGGGTCGGCATTGAGTATGCCCGGTACATCTTTCCATATTTCTACCTTTTCGGCTTTTAATATGCTTCCAAGGATAGCTGCGGTGTAGTCAGAACCTTCGCGGCCCAGTGATGTGGTGAGGTCTGAGTTGGTTGCCCCTATAAAGCCTTGTGTAAGATAAATTTTCTCGTCGGCAAACGAAAATTCCTGACTGATGAGCTTTGCCGATAGTTCTTCGTCTACATTGGCTTCGCGCCATTTATCGTCGGTTTTCAGGCTGAAACGTATGTCGATCCACTTATTTTTTATTCCGGATTTGATCAGGTAAGCGCTTACAATTTTTGTTGAAAGCAGTTCGCCATAACCAATAAACTGGTCGTATTCAAAATTAAAATTGAGCGAAGGGAGGCGGTGCAGGCGATCTTCGATGCGGAAAAACATGGAATCGATTTCTGAAAAAACAGGATCGCTGCTATCGAAAAGGTCTTCCATAATTTGCGTATGGTAATTTTTGATGGCCGTAAGTTGCTCCCATTTTTTATCGTCTTTATTCACATATAGGCGAATCAATTCTTCGAGTGCGTTGGTTATTTTTCCCATGGCCGACACTACAACCACTAATCTGCCCTCGGCTTTCCCTACTATGGAGGCCAGGTTTTTAACACCGGCGGCATCTTTCACCGATGCTCCGCCAAATTTGAATACTCGCATATCTTAGTTCTATTTTTTGTAAAAAGGCAGACACAAAATAAAAGAAAATTTCGAGTTTTTATCCGCTTGTTTGAAAAATGTCTGCCACCTCGATTTTCTTGATTTGATTTTTGGTTGTCCAATTTTGCTTCAGTTTGTGTAACCTTTAATATTTTTGGAAAGCGAGGAATCCTTTCCGTATCAATACTTTCTATATTGTTAATTCACCGCAAATCATTTTATAAAACGATCTTAATGGTTTTATATCTCATATCTTGCATGCGTAACCATTGCGGTAACGGCTTATTTCGTGCTGTTTACCTCTTGATTATGAGCATTTAGAGGGTTTGTAGTATTTGGATTTTGTGTAATACTATCCTTTTTTTAAAACGTATTGCTTTTAATTTGTTTTTCAAAGCAACTTGTGAAATAAAAATTGCAGTCTTTTTTTAGTTTTAATAGTATCATTGAGCGGGTGTTTAATCCAATTAATATTATTTTTGCCTCGCTAACAAACAAATTCTTAATCGAACAAGCATGTTGTGGAACAAGCAATCTTCAATGAATATTTTCGGTGCAACATGTTATGTCTATTGTTTCTTGCACAATTCTTAAAAAAAACAAATCATTTATACCTGATTCGAGCATGTTCGTAACCAGTACCAACACGGATGAATACTCACATGCGGGTACCATCCAAACAGAAAAACATATCAAATTCGAATGAAAGTAAAAAAATTATCCTGCAAGGGTTTGGGAATGACGCTCTTGCTTATGCTGCTGGTTTGTAATTTATTATACGCACAGCAACCCAGTGAAGAAAAATGTGGCGATAAAAGAGAAAAACACACGCTTGCCAGTCCAGTGTTTGAACCGCTTACCGATGAAAATGTCTATTTTTCGAATGGCAGCATTATAACCCATCCGGGGCAAGGAGCAAATGGTGCCGACTTATCCTACTCTTGGGATGATAATATATGGGGTTTTAATTTCAATAAAGATGAATCTTATTCTCTTGCAACACGCGTAGTTATCAACGATCCCAATATGGCTATCGACTCCGTGCGAATTTATGGCTATCAGGAATATTCAACTACAACATCGACATTTACCCATGGTTATTTACGCATTTGGGATGCCAGGCCTATGGACGGTGGTAAAATAATATGGGGCAGCCATTCTGCAAATATTATGACAAACACCTATTGGACTGGTGTTTATCGAGGTACATCACTTTCCAGTACCGATAGGCCAATAATGGCGATTACCTTGTCAACAGAAGGCCTTGTTTTTCAAAATCCAGGAACGTACTGGTTCGATTTCTCTACCGAGGGAACACTTTCTTCTGGTCCTTGGTGTCCTCCAATAAAAGCAGGTAGCGACTTGCAATATAATTCTGGTTGGGAAGTTGAGGCCCACACGTTCCCGATTGACGTGTTTGCAGAACCTACGTGCGATTATATAAGTTTTTTATCAGCTTCTCTTGATGGAACATCGGCAACTATTAATTTTATTTCTGAAAACAACAGGGCAAATATCCGGTATGGCATAAAAGGGGCTGGCTTAGATGAGGCAACTTATGTCAATAATGTTTCTAGTCCTTTTGTTATAAATAATTTGGAGCCGTTCAATGTTTACGAAGTGTATATTCAATCGATTTGCCCCAATGGAGAGTTGGGTTTTTGGCAAAAACTAACCGACTTGAATATCCGGTGTGGAGGAACCTCATGCGGAGTGATATTTAACCTTTCCGACTCGTATAGCGACGGCTGGAATGGGGCAAAAATACATGTGTATGAAAATGATCAGCTTCTTCAAACCATGACAATAAGTTCAGGCAGAAGTTTTATCGATACGCTCTTGTTTTGTGAAGGTTCTAAAGTTAATGTAGTTTTTGAACGGGGATCATATCCTAACGAGTGTTCCCTTAGTATACTCGACGGACAGACCAATTCTCTTTTATATGGATTCAGTTCGGGTAACGCTCCTGCTGCCGGAACAATCTATTCTTTTGTGAAAGGATGTGGTACTTGTTCGCCAGCGACCTCGTTAACTGCTAGTGATATTACATCGCACAGCATTTCTCTCGACTGGACCGATAATAATCCTGTCCCTGGTGGGTGGATTGTCGAATATGGAGAACCTGGTTTTAGTATTGGAAGCGGAACTGAAGTTGTGTGTTCACAAAAACCGGTTGTAATTGACAATTTGGAAGAAGCACGTCCTTATTCCTTTTATGTGAGAAAAGAATGCGCAAACAATTCGGGTTTAGTATTTTCAAATATGCTGGAAGCATCAACATTATGTAATGCCGATTGCCGCTATATTTTCAGCCTTACCGATTCAAGAAATGACGGATGGCATGGTGCAAAAATCAACGTATATGAAAATGGATTGCTCCGATCAACAATGACCATCAGCTCTGGAGGTTCTTTCTCTGATACCCTCTCGTTTTGTTCTGGTTCACAAGTCGATATCGATTATTTAAAGGCTAGCTGGTCGAGTGAATGCGGATTCTCGGTTAAGAAAGAACTTACTAACGAAGTGCTTTATCAATTTCTTGCAGGCAATTCACCTAATACAGGCATAATCCATTCATTCAATAACCAATGTGGTAGTTGCTTGCGTCCGCTCAGTGCCAATGTTGCCAGAGTTGAGAACACAAATTGTTTGCTGTCTATTTCGCCAGCAAGCCCTGGCGCCAGCACTAACTATTTAATAGAATATGGCGAAAAGGGGTTTGTATCAGGGAGCGGGACATTTATTGAAGCTCATGGCTCGAATGGATTGATTACCGGGCTATCATCGGGAACACGCTACGAAGCTTATATTTCTGCGGTATGTGGCGATGGTATGCGGAGTTTAGTGTTAGGCCCAATTTCATTCTCTACTCCAGGTCTTAATTCTTGTAATACTATTTTCAATTTGGTTGACAGTTGGGGAGATGGTTGGGACGACAATGCTCTACAAATCTATCAAGATGGTGAATTGGTAAAAACTCTTACCTTCTCAAACGGATCAAGCTTAACCGATACAATGCAATTCCCAAATAATTCATTTGTTGAACTTAAGTTTATTAATAGTGCGTGGTCAAGCGAGTGCGGTTTGACGGTAATCAATGGAGCTAGTGGGGAAACCATGTTCAGCTTCTTGCCAAAAGCTGATCCTCCAACCGGAATAGTTTATTCATTTACCGGTTCATGTAGTGATTGTGGATCGGTTGATAATTTCCGGGTTAGCCAAGTGGGAAGCAATTTAATTGCAGTTGAATGGGACGGTGGGACCGGAGGTTTCAATTACCAGCTTTACTGTCTGGAATCTGGCGTTAAAATTGGGCAGGGAACGCCGGTAACAACCACTAACAACCACTACGAATTTACTCAGCTCAAACGGAGTACTTACTACGATGTTTATTTGCGCAAAATGTGTTCAACAACAGCCGGATCTGAGTGGTATTCTCTTGGTCATTTAAAAACGAGCTGTTTAAATACCTATCAGGTGACCGATGCCGGGGGCATTTTCTGTCCCGACTATAACAATGCTGCGGTGAAACTCTCGAAATCGGACAGTGAAATCAGGTATACACTTTACCTTGATGGCGCTGCTACTACCATTGCCTTACAAGGAACCGGGGCTGCCCTCAATTTTACAAGTGTTTCAGCTACAGGAAACTATACTGTTGTTGGTGTGGATCCTATAAGTGGGTGCTCTGCTCCTATGCTTGGATCGTATCAGTTTGAAAAATATCCCGAATTACAATTGCAGGCTGAGCTTTTGGAAGCTGTTAAGTGCTATGGCGTTAATGACGGAGCAATTGCCATTAGCTCACCAGCTAACAGCATTCAATATTCAATTAATGCAGGAGGCCGTTGGCAAACCAATTCTGTTTTTACGTCGCTTAATGCAGGGACTTATACCCCGGCCATAAAAGATACCAATAATTGTGTGCATTTGGGCGAAGCGTTTGAAATTCCTAATGTAGCTCAACTTGTAGTTAATTCGGTGGTGAAAACAAACCTAACATCGAATACCGCCATAGATGGAACCATTATTATTTCGGCTTCCGGAGGTTCGGGCATACTCGAATATTCAATTGATAACGGAAAAACATGGAGCTTTTCAAATGGTTTTACTTCGCTCGATAAAGGAAAATATTATGTAGTGCTTAAAGATACTAACGATTGCACGCTGGCATACATAAATAATCCAGTAGAAGTCTTGTCATTTGTCAATGTTGAAGCATTAGGGTTGAATGAAAAAATTATGGTATATCCAAATCCGTCAACTGGGCATTTTACTGTTCGCTACAATGGCAGCGAGGAAGAAGCAACGGTAACGGTAATTAATAGTCTTGGGCAAAAGATATATTCTGAAAATGCAGATTTCAGGGTGAATGAAGAACATGTTATGTCGCCTGAACCTGCACTTAAGCCCGGCAGCTATCTTATCAGGGTTGAAACTCCAACACGAGGGTATTCTCAGTTGTTGCTAGTGAAATAAAGACTTGGAATAGTATATAGAGAAAAGCTGTCATGGTAATTACACTATGACAGCTTTTTTTATTTAATGATTTTGAAAGGAATAAATATCTCAGATTCTCCCATTCGTATCAAAATTGCAATTGAACCTAAGGGGTTTTGATATTTTTATTCATGAAAATTATATTTATGAAATTGAATTATTGAAGAGATTTTTTCTCAACAGGGTTTTAATTGGATAGTTTTTTCCCGATAGGAGATTGCTATACTTCAAGATATGAACTTTTATATTCGATATTTAATATATTTCGCCTATATTAATTCTAAACTGAAATGAAAGAAGAGTGAATAGTTATAAATTGTTATTCTAAAAAATCAAATTATTTCTTTTTTCATTCGAATACTGATTATCTTTACGGCTCAGATTTAACCAATCTTATATTACAAAATTTCAATACTGAAATCTTTTTGACATAAATAGAGCAATTATGATTTGGAATGAAAATATTGAATGTGCTTCGCGCGATTCAATGAGCCAACTTCAAACAGAACGTTTGATCAGGACAGTAAAACGTGTATATCACGACGTACCGTATTATAGGAAAAAAATGCAGGAAGTAGGGCTAGTGCCTGAAGATATTCGAACATTAGACGATCTTGTAAAACTTCCTTTTACCACAAAGACCGATCTTCGTGACAATTATCCGTTCGGTACCTTTGCCGTTCCAATGTCAGAAATTGTACGTATTCATGCTTCTTCAGGGACTACTGGCCGGCCAACAGTAGTTGGTTATACCCGAAATGACATTGCTATGTGGGCCGAAAATGTGACCCGCTCGTTGTGTATGGCCGGGGTAACCAAAAACGATTTGGTGCAGGTTGCTTATGGGTATGGCTTGTTTACCGGCGGCTTGGGGCTGCACTATGGTACAGAGAACCTTGGCGCAAGCGTAATCCCAATTTCAGGAGGTAATACCCAAAAGCAAATTCAATTACTTCAGGATTTTGGTTCGACTGTAATTTGTTGCACTCCTTCATACGTGCTTCATATTGCTGAAGTATTGGAAGAAATGAAAATAGATGCTTCGTCGTTGAAACTTCGGGTGGGCATTTTTGGCGCCGAACCCTGGTCGGAAAACATGAGACGCGACATCGAAAAGAAATTAAAAATTAAAGCCATCGATATTTACGGGCTGAGCGAAGTAATGGGGCCGGGCGTTTCGTGCGAATGTACTCACCAAGCTGGAATGCATATCAATGAAGATCACTTCATTCCTGAAATAATTAATCCTGAAACTTTACTGCCGGTTGAACCAGGGGAAGTGGGAGAGTTAGTATTTTCTACCATTACCAAAGAAGGAATTCCGCTGTTGCGTTACCGCACACGCGACCTTACCCGTCTTATTTACGACAAATGCGAATGTGGAAGAACGTTGGTGCGTATGGAAAAATGCAAAGGCCGCAGCGACGATATGCTCATCATTCGTGGGGTCAATGTATTCCCGTCACAAATTGAAAGTGTATTGCTCGAAATGAGCGAAACAGAGCCGCATTATCTTATCTTTGTAGAAAGGGAAGGAAACCTCGATACTGTGAAAGTCCAGGTTGAAGTGCAGGAACAGTTCTTCTCTGACGAGATAAAAGAACTACAAAACCTGACTAAAAAGATCAAATACAAGCTCGAAAGCACATTGGGAATTTCAGTTACGGTACAACTTGTTGAACCTAAAACAATTGAACGGTCTGCGGGAAAAGCAAAAAGAGTAATCGACAACAGAAAAATTTAATACTATTGCCATGATAATTAAGCAACTGTCCGTATTCCTCGAAAACAAATCAGGACGTTTGTGCGAGGTAACTAATATTTTGGGCGAAGCAGGCATCAATATGTCAGCTTTCAGCATTGCCGATACCAGCGATTTTGGTATCCTCAGGGTAATTGTTTCTGATCCAGATAAAGCACTTCAGGTGCTTCGCAATAACCATTTTTCGGTGAACCTTACCGAAGTTATCTGCCTTAGTTGCCCAAATGTTCCCGGAGCCATGGCAAAAGCTCTGAATATTCTTAACGAAGAGCAGATTCCTATTGAATACATGTATGCTTTCTCTATGGGCGAAGTTGCGAACGTTGTAATAAAACCAACTAATGTTCGAAAATGTATCGAAGTATTGCAGAAGTATGAACTTGATTTGTTGAAATCCAGCGATTTATATAAAATGTAAACGGCCTGAAAAGTGATTAAATTTTTTAACGACAGATAAATATTCGGAAAAAATAAACCTCTCTTTTTTGTTTTTCGTTATTTTCAGCCCGTGAATAAATTTAGCTGGTAAAAGGAAATTTTTTAATCAGAGTTTGACACTAATTTATAGCAATTGATTATGGTTCAGTCATGGAGTGACATATTTTTTGGCATTTGCTGCAAATTGTTCCCGGAGGAGTGATAACCAAATGATATTATCTGAACCCGGGGCTAAACCCGGGTTTTTTATTATTTAAACAAAAGAAAAACACAATGAATATTAAAAAAGTAGCCATACAAGGAATCGTAGGGTCGTTTCACGAAGATGCAGCCCAACGATACTTTGGGGATGAAAAAATTGAAATTATTGAATGCCGTACGTTCAGAAAAGTTTGCCAGCTTGTCGACTCCGACCAAGCCGATATTGCGGTGATGGCCATAGAAAACGCCATTGCCGGAAGCTTACTCGAAAATTACGGTTTGCTGCGTGATTATCACCTTAAAATCACCGGTGAAATATACCTACACATACAAATGAACTTGTTGGTGTTGCCTGGGGTGAAGAAAGAAGATATTGTAGAAATACATTCGCATCCCGTAGCTATTAAGCAATGTGCTGAATATATCGATGCTACTTTTGGTGAAATATCGCTTGATGAATCGTTTGATACTGCTGGTTCGGCAAAAAACATAGCAAAAAATAATCTTAGGAATGCCGCTTGCATTGCCAACGAACGCTCGGCTGAGATTTATGGACTCGAGATTCTTGACAAAGGAATCGAAACCAACAAAAGAAATTATACACGGTTCCTGATCCTTTCAAAATATTACCACCACTCCGAAGATGCTAACAAAGCATCAATTTGTTTCGAGGTTGGGCACTTTTATGGCTCTTTAGCTAAAGTATTGAATATATTTGCCGAAAATAAAATAAACCTCACCAAAATACAATCGGTTCCCATTATTGGAAAACCCGATGAGTACTCGTTTCATGTTGATATTGAATGGGAAAACTCAAATAACTACGAACAGGCAATCCATCAGGTGCTCAAAAACGTTTCGAGCCTAACTGTACTTGGAGAATATGTTCGCGGCGAACGGAAAATTTACGACGTATAACAAAGGCATTGCCAATAATATAGTTTAACAGAACATGATACAATCAACTCCCATCAAGAGGGAAATCGTAGAAAAACATTTATCATCCTTGAATATCAGTGATATGAACAGAGCTTCGATTCGCGAAGTTGTTCAAATAGTTGATATGATTGAAGCCGAAACGGGCGAAAAATATGTTCGTATGGAAATGGGTGTACCCGGGTTGCCAGCTGCCAAGGTCGGAATCGATGCCGAGATTGAGGCATTGCACCGTGGTGTTGCTTCGCTTTATCCAAATATCAATGGTATTCCTGAACTTAAAACCGAAGCGGCGTTATTTGTGAAGAACTTTCTTGACATCGACGTAAAGCCTGAACATTGTGCACCTTCAACAGGTTCAATGCAAGCTACTTATGCACTGTTTCAGGTGTCTTCGTGCTGTGATGCGGCAAAAGATACCGCGCTGTTTATCGATCCGGGATTTCCTGTTCAGAAACAGCAATTTATGATGATTGGTGCAAAATTCGAATCGTTCGATGTGTATAATTTCCGGGGAGAAAAACTTCGTGAAAAACTTGAATCGTATTTTTCAAAAGGAAACATTCATTCGGTAATTTATTCAAACCCGAACAACCCAACATGGGTTTGTCTCACCGAAGATGAATTGAAAATTATTGCTGAGTTAGCCAATAAATATGATGTTATTGTGATGGAAGACCTTGCCTATTTTGGCATGGATTTCAGAAAAGACATTTCGCGTCCGGGGGTGGCACCTTTTCAATCAACAGTGGCAAAATACACCGACAATTATGTGTTGTTTATCTCGGCATCGAAAATATTCTCCTATGCCGGGCAGCGTATAGCTGTGATAGTTATGTCTGATAAGCTTTTCAACCGTAAATATCCAGCCCTCGAGAAACGTTTTATGATGAATACATTTGGTAATACGGTTATATACAGGGCTTTATATGCACTTTCGTCGGGGGTGACCCATTCGGTACAATTTGCCATGGCTGCCATGCTGAAAGCGGTAAATAACGGAACGTTTAATTTTGTTGATGAGCTAAAAGAATATGCTGAAAAAGCCCATGTCATGAAAAAACTTTTCACCGATAACGGCTTCAGTATTCTATACGATAAAGATATTGATCAGGATATTGCCGATGGTTTTTATTTCACCCTGAGTTATGGCTCCATGAAAGCCGGTGAACTATTGCACGAGCTTATGTGTTATGGCATCAGTGCAATAACACTTTTAAGTACCGGAAGCAAACAAGAAGGATTGAGGGCTTGTGTAGCTCCTGTAAAACGAGCTCAATTTGGTGACCTTGAAATGCGGTTGAAACAGTTTTTGGCTGATCATCCCAAGGATTAATAGAATAAACATAATAAATAAAATAGAACAATGGCGAAAGCAAGAGGAGCAGTAGTAGTTGACAACGAAAAATGCAAAGGCTGTAACCTTTGTGTCGTCGCTTGTCCGTACGGCGTGTTAAACCTTAATAAAGAGGTGAATAGCAAAGGGTATAACTACTCTTATATGGAGAATCCGGAGTTGTGTATTGGTTGCACTAACTGTGGAATGGTGTGTCCCGATAGTTGTTTGACTGTTTATAGGGTAAATTCCTGAAAAACGCGGGAATAATAAATTAAGTAGAAACTTTAAAATCATCCATACAATGGGAGACTTACGTTTAATGAAAGGGAATGAGGTAATCGCCGAGGCTGCAATACGTTGCGGATGCGATGGCTACTTTGGATATCCAATTACCCCTCAATCCGAAATAATGGAAACTTTAATGGCTCGCCGTCCCTGGGAAGAAACAGGCATGGTTGTTTTACAGGCCGAAAGTGAAGGCGCTTCTATCAATATGATATATGGAGGTGCTTCTTCGGGGAAAAAAGTAATGACTTCATCGTCGAGCCCAGGGATAAGCCTTATGTCTGAAGGGTTATCTTATCTGGCAGGTGCTGAGTTGCCTTGCCTCATTGTTAATGTTCAGCGTGGAGGCCCTGGGTTGGGAACAATCCAACCTTCGCAATCGGATTATTTTCAAGCAACCAAAGGCGGTGGGCATGGCGATTTTCAACTTATCGTGTTAGCGCCCGCTTCTGTTCAGGAAATGAACGATTTTGTCGATTTAGGCTTCGAACTTGCCTTCAAATACCGTAACCCGGCAATGATTCTTGCCGACGGGGTTATTGGACAAACCATGGAGAAAGTGGAACTTAGCGACTATAAACCTCGCTGGACTGAACAGCAAATTGAAGAAATGCATGGAAGTTGGGCGGCAAACGGTAAAAAAGCGAATCGCAATCAGCATATCGTTACTTCACTTGAATTGGTTTCTGAACGCCAAGAAAAATTTAACCAAAAGCTTCAGGCAAAATACCGCAAAATGGAAGAAGAAGAAGTTCGCTATGAAATGATTCAGTGCGATGATGCTGAGTATGTTATTGTGGCATTCGGTCTTTCGGCACGTATAAGTCAGAAATCGGTTGATATTTTGCGTGAAAAGGGCATTAAAGTCGGTTTGTTACGTCCGATTACACTTTTCCCGTTTCCAACCAAAATTATCAGCGAGCTCGCCAATCGAGGAGTGAAAGGCTTCCTTTCGGTAGAGATGAATGCGGGCCAGATGGTACAAGATGTACGCCTGGCAGTAAATGGTAAAACAAAGGTAGAATACTTTGGCCGTATGGGCGGTATGATTACCAATCCGGGCGAAGTGGCTGATGTGGTTGAATCAAAATTAATCGGGAAATAACTATGGCAGATTTACAGTTACAAGATATCATTAAACCCGAAAACAGGGTTTATGGGAAATCAAAAGTTCTCACCGATAAGCCGATGCACTACTGCTACGGTTGTAGTCATGGGGTGGTTAACAAGCTTATTGCCGAAGTGATTGAGGAAATGGGCATTCAGGATAAAACAGTTGGTGTTTCGCCTGTTGGATGTGCTGTTTTTATGTATGATTACATCGATGTTGATTTTATGGAGGCAGCCCATGGTAAGGCTCCTGCTGTTGCTACAGGATATAAACGTACCAACCCCGATAAGTATGTGTTTACCTATCAGGGCGATGGAGACCTTGCAGCAATTGGCACCGGAGAAACTTTTCATGCCGTAAACCGGGGTGAAAATATTGTGATGATTTTCATCAATAATGCAATTTACGGTATGACAGGCGGTCAAATGGCCCCAACTACCATGCTGGGACAGGTTACTGCAACTACTCCTTATGGCCGCGATGTCGATTTGAATGGCTACCCACTGAAAATAACTGAATTGCTGGCTCAGCTTCCCGGAGCAGCGTATGTTACCCGTCAAAGTGTTCATACACCTGCTAACGTGCGGAAATGCAAGAAAGCTATCAGAAAAGCGTTCGAAAATTCGGCAAAGAAAATTGGGACTTCGTTCGTTGAAGTGGTTTCAACATGTAACTCGGGATGGAAAATTGACCCGGTAGCTTCAAACAAATGGATGGAAGAGAACATGTTCCCTTTCTATCCGCTTGGCGATTTAAAAGATAGTGAACGACTCGACATAGAGCAGTATAAAGTCCAGAAACTTAAAAAGTAACTACGATGACAGAAGAAATTATAATCGCAGGTTTTGGCGGACAGGGAGTTCTTTCGATGGGAAAAATTCTTGCATATTCTGGGATCATGCAAGATCAGGAAGTATCATGGTTTCCGTCCTACGGGCCTGAAATGCGTGGCGGTACAGCCAATGTAACAGTTATTCTCAGCGACGAACGGATATCTTCGCCCGTGCTGAACGAATACGATACAGCCATAATCCTTAATCAGCAATCGCTCGATAAGTTCGAAAGCAAAATAAAAGCAGGAGGAACTCTTTTGTTCGATCCGAACGGAATTATTAAGCCGCCAACACGTACCGATATAAAAGTATACAAGATTGCTGCAACTCAGATTGCTGCAGAGCAGGGAAAACCACGCATATTTAATATGATTGTACTTGGTGCATTTTTGCAGGTGAAACCTATTGTGAAACTCGAAAATGTACAACGTGGCCTCGAAAAGTCGCTTCCTGAAAGACATCATAAAACGATTCCTGAAAATATGGAAGCTCTCGATTTGGGAAAGGATAATGTTATTGCAGTAAATTAAGACCAGCAATTTCACATTGGTTTTGTTCTCCCGGTTTTACCGGAAAAAATAATAGGGGCACCATTGTTGGTGCCCCTATTTAAATTTTTACGTTAGGCCACTGGGGGCTCTTCGTCGTTGTTGTCTTTTTTGAATGGTGATAACAATTTCGAAAAACCTTCTTTGAACGATGCTGCACTTTCGGTAAAAGCACCTTTCACATCTTCCCATTTGTCTTCGGCTGCATCGATAAGCTGGTCGTATTTTGACTGTAGCTCGTCGCGTTTAGCCTCAAGTTCAGCAATCTGTTCTTCGTATTTTTCAACAATTTCGGCTTTGGCTTCATCTTTCTTTGCCTTCAGTTCTTCAATCTTGTCGAAGATTTCATCGATACTTTGCTTGGCTTTTTCTCTGAATTCTTGTTTTTCCATAGGTTATTCTTTAACGGTTAGAACCCGAAATAGCGTTTGGCATTGTTGTAACAAATGTCTTGAACAATTCCCCCGACTAATTCAAAGTCGTTGGGAATTTCGCCATTTTCCATGTCAGTTCCAAACAGATTGCACATTATTCTACGGAAATATTCATGCCGCGGAAATGAAAGGAAACTTCTTGAATCAGTGAGCATTCCTACAAATTTGCTGAGCAGTCCTAAGGTCGATAGCGAATTCATCTGGGCTACCATGCCAATTTTCTGATCGAGGAACCACCAGCCTGAGCCGAATTGTATCTTACCGGCAACAGGGCCTTCGTTAAAGTTCCCCAACATGGTGGCAATCATTTCATTGTCGCCAGGATTAATATTATAAAGAATGGTTTTTGCCAATTTGTTTTCTTTGTCGAGTGTATTGAGAAATTTCGCGAGATTTGCAGCAACCTTGAAATCGCCAATAGAGTCGAAACCAGTGTCGGGGCCAATCTTGACAAACATCCGGCTGTTATTGTTTCGCAACACTCCATAATGAAATTGTTGTACCCAATTGGTCGCGTAGTCCATACGAGCAAATTCAAGGAGCATAAATGATTTGAATTTTACCAGCTCTGTATGGCTTAATTGTATTCCGCTACGAACTTTATTGAATATTGAATTAATTTCGCTGGCAGTGAAGTCTTCGGCATAAAACTCTTCAATCCCATGGTCAGAAACTTTACAGCCGGTTTGTTCAAAGTAATCGTGTCGTTTCTGAAGTGCTTCCAGCAATTGGTCAATTGTAGTTATGCTGATGCCCGCTACCTCAGAAAGGCGATCGATATATTGATTGTAAATTGCTGGATTTTCGGCATTCATGGCCTTGTCGGGCCTCCATGCGGGTAGGGTTTTTATTTCGAAGTTGCTTTGTGTAATTTGTTTATGATAAGCCAGGTCATCGATTGGGTCGTCGGTAGTGCATAGTACAGAAACATTCCTTTTTCGCAGCAAGTTTTTTACTGAATAATCGCTTGTTTGCAATAATCCTGAAGTTTGCTCATAAATGCTTCTGGCACTGCCCGGATTTAATAGTTCGTCAATGCCAAAGTAACGCTGCAACTCCAGGTGAGTCCAGTGGTAAAGCGGATTTCTCAGTGTGTATGGTACCGTAGCCGCCCATTTTTCAAATTTCTCATAGTCTGAAGCATTGCCGGTAATGAAATTTTCGTCGATCCCGTTAGCGCGCATGGCCCTCCATTTGTAATGGTCGCCTTTCAGCCATACCTGTGTGATGTTTTCAAAGGTAATATTTTGAGCTATCTCTGCCGGTGGAAGGTGGTTGTGGTAGTCGATAATGGGCATGTTTGCTGCATACTCATGAAATAATCGCTCCGCTGATCTTGTGTTCAGCATAAAATTTTTATCCATGAATGGTTTCATATCTATGTTGCTTTTTATATTATTTTCTAATTTTTATTGTTAGTCAAATAGTCATTCTTGCTTACTTTTTACCGTTGATTCCCTGACGATAAGCCTCGGCCTAAGGATAGTTTTTCGTGGAATCACTTCATCGTTTTCCGAAAGCATTTCCTCGAGTAACAATCGGGCAGCAGCTTTCCCAATTTCCTCGCTATATTGTTCTACGGTAGTGAGTTTTGGGCTGATTAATTCAGAGAATGGCTCATTGGCATAGCCAGCAACCGCAATGTCATCAGGAATTTTTAATCCCTTTTCTTGGCACGCTTGAATTGCGCCCATAGCCATATAATCTGACGTGGCAAAAACAACATCGGGTGCTTTATTGTGTTCGAGATAATTCCGCATAAAGTCGAGGGCAACTTGTAGGGTGGGGTGTCCTTCGAAGATTTGCATCTGAGCGGGCTTAAGCTTTCTCGATTCTAACGCTTTTTTATATCCGCAGTATCGGTTTTTATATATGAAAACATTTCGTGGGCCCCCCATCCACATAAAGTTGGTATACCCTTGGTCTATCAAATGAATGGTCATGTCGTAAGCTCCCAATTCATCGTCGTTTTCTACGCAACTAATTGGTAGTTTGTTACTTACTCGATCGAATAATACAAGGGGAATGCGGTGGTTCATCACTTTTTGTAAATGCTTTACATCTTGTGTTTCTATCGATAAAGACATAAGAATCCCACTTACCCGGTTCGAAATCAACGTTTTTACATTTTCTATCTCTTTGGAAACTCTTTCTTCCGATTGGCATATTATTAAGTTGTATCCGGCGGGGTTCAGAATGCTTTCAACACCGTTGATGATGTTTGAAAAAAAATGACGGTTGATGCGTGGCACAATCATCCCTACTGTATTGGCTTTTCCTTTACGCAAGTTCGATGCCATGGCATTGGGTTGATATTGCATTTCCCTGGCTTTTTCGATAACCATATTCTTGGTTGCCTGACTTATTTTGGGATGATCGTTCATTGCTCTCGACACTGTTGATGCCGTGATATTGAGTGCTTTGGCGATGTCTTGAATAGTAGTTTGTTTTTTCGATACCATATGTCTATCGACTCTTTTGTGCTTGTTGCGTCAAAAATAAAAAAATAAATGCAAACGTTTGCATTGTGTTTCTCTTTTTTTATTTTTGTTTTCTTAATCACTGAAAAGGAAAATTAAAATAGGATTTACTCCAAAACACAATGTATTTTTTATGAAGAAAGTAATCACGTTTGGTGAAATTATGTTGCGCCTGGCCACTCCGGGTTTTTTGCGTTTCGATCAGGTTGACAGCTTCTCTGCAACCTTTGGTGGCGGCGAAGCTAATGTGGCTGTTTCGCTCGCAAATTACCATATACCAGTCGATTTCGTTACCCGTCTTCCGAAAAACGATATTGGGCTGGCTTGTATGAAAGATTTACGCAAGCATGGTGTTGGTGTTGAAAGGATCAGTTGGGGAGGAGAGAGGCTTGGTATTTATTTTTTAGAAACGGGAGCTGTTAGCCGTGGAAGCAAAGTGGTTTACGATCGGTCCCATTCATCTATTGCTGAGATTGCACCTGGAATGATCGATTGGGATAACATCTTCGAGGGCGCAGGGTGGTTTCATTGGACTGGGATTACCCCCGCTATATCGCAAGGAGCAGCAGAGGTTTGTTTTGAAGCAATAAAGAAAGCCAACGAAAAAGGCATTACTGTTTCTTGTGACTTAAATTATCGTAAAAACTTGTGGAAATACGGGAAAAAAGCAGGAGAAATAATGCCAGATTTGGTTGCTGGTTGCGATGTGATCCTTGGAAATGAGGAAGATGCAGAAATGGTTCTCGGAATTAGTCCCGATGGTCTTGACATTACTGCAGGGCATGTTGAAGGGGCTGCTTACGAATCGGTTTCAAAACAAATTATGGCTCGGTTTCCTCGGTGCAAAAAGGTGATTACTACGTTACGGGGTTCAATCAATGCTAATCATAATAGTTGGTCTGGCGTACTTTGGAACGGCAAAACGTTATACGAAGCACCAAAATACCAGATTACACACATTGTAGATCGCGTAGGGGGTGGTGATTCGTTTATGGGAGGGTTAATTTATGGTATGTTGACTTGGCCCGATGATGATCAAAAAGCATTGAATTTTGCCGTGGCTGCATCTTGTTTAAAACACACTATTTATGGCGATTATAACAGGGTAACTGTCGAAGAAGTCCTAAAACTTATGGAAGGCGATGCCTCTGGCCGTGTGGCTCGTTAAGGCTTCTAATGAGTTTTATTTATGTTGTTAAATGCAGAAAATTAGATTATTAGTATTTTTTGAAATTAGGACTATGGCAAAATATTCAAGGATAGAGGTTTTCCTCAAGATGAAAGAGACTGGGATGGTTCCGCTTTTCTACAGTTCCGATACAGAAGTATGCAAAAAAATTGTAAAAGCATGTTATGACGGAGGGGCTCGTGCTTTTGAATTTACGAACAGGGGCGATTTTGCCCACGAAGTGTTTGCCGAACTTTCGAAACATGTAAAGCGGGAAATGCCAGAAATGGCCATTGGAGTGGGTTCTGTGATTGATGCAGGAACAGCTTCTCTCTACATTCAGCTTGGTGCCGATTTTATTGTTTCACCATTGCTAAATCCCGACATGGCAAAGGTTTGTAACCGGCGTAAAATACTGTGGTCGCCCGGCTGTGGCTCTGTTTCTGAGATTAATCTCGCTGAAGAACTTGGTTGTGAATTAGTTAAGATATTCCCCGGCTCTCAGGTCGGCGGTCCTGAGTTTGTTTCCGCAGTAAAAGGCCCGTGTCCTTGGTCTGATCTAATGCCATCAGGGGGTGTTACTCCTGAATACGATAACCTTAAAGCATGGTTTAAAGCAGGTGTAACTTGTGTCGGATTGGGAAGCCAACTCATGAAAAAAGAATATATTGCCAACAATAATTATGAAGGTCTTACACTGAAAGTGCAAGAAACGATTGAATTGATCAAGATAATAAAATCAGAACTATGATTACAACTAACGAACTTTTGAAACTGACAGGGAAAACTGCAGTGATAACCGGAGCCGGTGGCGTAATTTGTAGCCAAATTGCCGAAGGCTTGTGTAACATTGGCATGAATGTTATTTTACTCGATATAAATGAACAGCGCATTGTTGAGTTCGCCAACGAATTGAAGATTAAATATCCCGGGTTGATTATAGAAGGATATGCTGCAAATGTCCTCGAAAAAGAATCGCTCGAAGAGGTGAAGGTGAAAATTTTAGGCAAGGTTAATGCAATCGATTGTCTTATAAATGGTGCCGGTGGAAACTCTCCGAAAGCAACTACTCAGGCAGAGCAAATTATTCTAGGAGAAACCGATTCGCTCAGCAATTTTTTCGATTTACAAATGGATGGTTTTGACCATGTTTTTAATCTTAATTTTAAGGGGACACTGCTTCCAACAATGGTTTTTGCCAAAGAAATGATCGAAAGGCAAGATGGTGTAATATTGAACATTTCTTCCATGAATGCTTTCCGCCCACTCACCAAAATCCCTGCCTATTCGGCCGCAAAATCATCAATTAACAATTTTACCGAATGGCTGGCCGTTCATTTTGCTAAAGCCGGTGTGCGCGTCAATGCAATAGCTCCAGGGTTCTTCATCACAAACCAGAACCGTTTCCTCATGATTGACGAAACTTCTGGAAAACCTACTCCTCGTGGAAATAAAGTGCTAAACAATACGCCAATGGGTCGCTTTGGCAATGTAGAAGAACTTATAGGCACTTCGGTTTATCTTATTTCCGATATGTCAAAATTTGTAACCGGTATTGTAATTCCTGTAGATGGTGGGTTTAGTGCCTTTAGTGGGGTGTAATATATAAATAATCAACTGTTTACAACGAAGAGATTAACAATAAAAAAATATAAATGGAACTTAAAAATAATTATAAGTATGCTCTTCTGGTGCCAACCAGTATGGGTGTACGTATTACTCCGGCCAATGGTCAGCCAGTACACTGCAGCGATACTTTTAAAATGCAGGCTACCAGTGCCGAAACCAATGTAGCCAGCATTGCTTCTTACCTGGGCTTGCCAGTCAAGGTGCTTACTACTTTTGTGAAAGGAAGTCCTATCGCTCAGTTTATTAAATGTAACCTCAAGGGCCGGAACATGGACTTCGAAGGACCTGAAATTGAGCAGGGTGATCCCTGGGGCTACCGGCACCAATTTAATATTGCTGATAGCGGTATAGGATCAAGAGGACCTCGCGTGCAGAACGACAGGGCTGGAGAAGTAGGAAGAACCCTTAATGTGAAGGATTTCGATTTGGATCGCATTTTTGGAGTAGAGGGTGTTCAGGTGGTTCACCTTTCTGGACTTATTGGTGCACTTTCACCCGAAACAAGTAATTTCTGCCTCCAAATTGCCCGGGCAGCCAAAAAGTATGGTACAAAAATAGCTTTCGATCTTAATTATAGGGCTTCGTTCTGGAAAGGAAGGGAAAATGAACTTCACGATATTTTCTCTGAAATTGCCTCAGTTTCCGATATATTAGTTGGCAATGAAGAAGATTTTCAGCTGTGTCTTGGAATTGATGGTCCCGAAGCTGGAGGAGAAGGCCTCGCTGCAAAAATTGACAGTTTCAAAGAAATGATCAGTCGTGTAAAAAAGGCATTCCCTAATGCTTCTGTGTTTGCAACTACCCTGCGTCAGGTTATTAGCGTAAACGAACACCTTTGGGGCGCTATTATGCTCGAAGGTCAGAATTGGCATGTTGTTGAGCCCCGTCCAATCAACGTCTTAGACCGTATTGGTGGTGGCGATGGATTTGTTGGCGGCTTGCTTTATGGAATTTTAAGGGGTTGGGAACCAGAAAAATGGGTTCAATTCGGTTGGGCTTCAGGAGCTTTGGCAACAACATTCCTTACCGACTATGCACAACCTGCCGACGAGGATATGGTTTGGAGCATTTGGCAAGGTAACGCCCGGGTAAAAAGGTAATTTGCTTAAATAGTTTATTGGTTCTTTCTAGTATGTCGATACAAAAAGCTTTTCCGAGAAATGCTTTCATTCTAAGTTTTCAGAATATTTCACGTTGAATGTTGTATATTCATAATTATATTTCTGAGCTACTCGATAAGGGGATTGAACGAGATGATATTGTAAATTAATTTAATGAAACGAAAAAACAGAATTAATGATCTATTTTGAAAAAGGTTCGCCCCAATTTGTTCTATCCGGGCAAGATTTAAAAGAAGGACTGTTTACGGCTCTCGACCGGATTGGCGAAAAGAAAAAAGTGTTGGCCATACCGCCCGATTACACCCGGCTACCTTCAAATGCTGGGATATTAACCTCTTTTGCGTATCAATATTACAAGGAAAAACTAACCAATATATTGCCGGCACTGGGAACCCATTCTCCCATGACCGACGCCCAGATTCAGCACATGTTTCCCAATGTTCCCCGCAACCTTTTCAGGGATCACGACTGGCGAAACGACGTGATCACACTGGGAACCGTTCCCTCCTCGTATGTAGAGGAGATTTCGGAAGGAAAAGTCAGTTTTGACTGGCCCGCACAGGTAAACCGGCTTTTGAAAGAAGGCGGTTTCGACCTGATCCTCTCACTTGGACAGGTTGTACCACACGAGGTTGTTGGAATGGCCAACTATAACAAAAATATTTTTGTAGGCACCGGAGGTTCAGAAGGCATCAATAAAAGTCATTTTGTTGGCGCTGCGTATGGCATGGAACGAATGATGGGCCGGGCCAATACACCAGTAAGAAAACTATTCAACTATGCCACCGAACATTTTGCACAAGATCTGCCCATTGTTTACGTTCAAACCGTAGTTGGGGTCGATGGGGAAGGAAAACTTGCTACCCGGGGATTGTTCATTGGCGACGATTTCGAAGTTTTCACCAAAGCCGCAGAGCTCTCATTGAAGGTGAATTTCGACATGGTTGAAAAACCGTTGAAGAAAGTGGTTGTCTGGCTCGATCCTACCGAATTTAAAAGTACCTGGCTGGGCAACAAAAGCATCTACCGCACCCGCATGGCTATGGCCGACGGTGGGGAACTGATTGTCCTTGCCCCTGCTCTCAAAGAGTTTGGCGAGGATCATCAGATTGATAAACTGATCAGAAAATATGGATATTTCGGCACTGCTGCCACCTTGAAAGCGGTAGCCGATAACGAAGACTTACAAGCAAATCTGGGCGCTGCTGCCCATTTGATCCACGGTTCGTCGGAAGGAAGATTTTCCGTAACTTATTGCCCCGGAAAGAATCCCGAAAATCTGAGCAGTGAAGAGATCGAAAGCGTAGGCTTCAACTGGGGCGACCTGGATGAAATCACAAAAAAATACGATCCGAAAAAGTTGAAAAACGGGTTCAACCAACAGCCCGATGGCGAAGAAATATTCTTCATATCCAATCCTGCATTGGGTTTATGGGCGCATTCTGATAGGTTTGAATAGATAAAAGACGATAGATAATAAATAATAGACGAAAGATAAAAGACAATAAAATCATGAAACAAAAAGCAGATATAGGATTAATAGGGTTGGCTGTAATGGGCGAAAACCTGGTGTTAAATATGGAAAGCAAAGGCTTTACCGTCGCAGTTTATAACCGTACCGTCGAAAAGGTCGATCATTTCATCAATGGCCGCGGTGCAGGGAAAAACTTCATTGGCACACATTCAATCGAAGAGTTATGTGCATCGCTCGAACGCCCAAGAAAAGTGATGATGCTGGTAAAAGCCGGTCAGCCGGTTGATGACTTTATTGAACTGATCATTCCTCATCTTGAACCGGGAGACATTATTATCGACGGTGGTAATTCGCACTACCCCGATACCATTCGCCGTGCCAGGTATGTTGAAAGCAAAGGGTTGCTCTACATTGGAACCGGTGTTTCGGGTGGCGAAGAAGGTGCATTGCTCGGCCCTTCGATGATGCCCGGCGGATCGCCTGCTGCATGGCCTGCTGTAAAAAACATTTTCCAATCGGTTGCTGCAAAAGTAGAAGACGGTTCTCCCTGCTGCGACTGGGTGGGTGAAGGCGGCGCGGGCCATTTTGTAAAAATGGTTCACAACGGCATCGAATACGGCGATATGCAAATTATTTGCGAAGCCTACCAATTGATGAAAGATCTGCTAGGTCTGTCGGCTGACGAAATGCACCATGTTTTCAAAAAATACAACGAAGAAGAACTGGGCTCTTACCTGATCGAAATCACCCGCGACATCCTTGCCTATAAAGATGAAGATGGTTCTGCCCTCGTGGAAAATATTCTCGACACTGCCGGACAAAAAGGAACCGGGAAATGGACCGGTGTTGCAGCCCTCGACATGGGCATTCCACTTACCTTGATCGGAGAATCGGTTTTTGCCCGTTGCTTATCGGCTCAAAAAGAGTTACGGGTTAAAGCTTCAAAAGTAATCAGTGGCCCGGCTTCAAAATTCGAAGGCGACAAAGTCCAGCTCATCGAAGATATTAAAATGGCGCTTTATGGTGCAAAAATCATTTCGTATGCGCAAGGTTATAACCTGATGATGGAAGCGGCCAAAGAGTACGGATGGAACCTCAACTACGGCGGTATTGCTCTCATGTGGCGCGGTGGTTGCATTATTCGTTCGGTATTCCTGGGCGATATCAAAAAAGCGTTCGATAAAAACCCGAACCTCGAAAACCTGTTGCTTGATCCATTTTTCAAAGAAACCGTTGAAAAAGCCCAGGCCGGATGGCGCCGTGTTTGTGCCGCTGCTTTAACCCATGGAATTCCGGTTCCTGCATTGACATCGGCTTTGTGCTATTTCGATGGATTCCGTAGCGAAAGACTCCCTGCCAACTTACTTCAGGCTCAACGCGACTACTTTGGGGCTCACACTTACGAACGGGTTGACAAACCTCGCGGTGAATTCTTCCATACCAACTGGACTGGTCGCGGAGGAGAAACAGCTTCAACAACGTATTCGGTATAAAACGTTAACCTATTTATGATGACTAATAATCTAACCGATCAGGATAGCGGAAAAATGACCAATTACAGATGGATAATCTGTCTTATGTTGTTTTTTGGTGTGACAATTAACTATATGGACAGGCAGGTTCTTTCTCTTACTTGGAAAGATTTTATTGCGCCTGAATTTCATTGGACCAATAACGATTACGGGAATATTACTTCTTTGTTTTCGATCTTCTATGCGGTAAGCATGCTATTTGCCGGCCGTTTTGTCGATTGGCTCGATACTAAAAAGGGTTTCCTTTGGGCTATTGGTGTTTGGTCTGTTGGTGCTTGTTTGCATGCATTCTGCGGAATTGCCACTTCTGGAATATTAACCGGAAATTGGTTTGTGGGTTTCGAAGGCGCTAAAGATGCTATTGCAACAGTTGAAGACGTGAGCAAGGTAATTCTGATCAGTGTTACATTATTCGTCTTTGCTCGTTTTATACTCGCCCTAGGTGAAGCCGGAAACTTCCCAGCTTCAATTAAAGCTACTGCTGAATATTTTCCAAAGAAAGACCGCGCATTTGCAACAAGTATTTTTAATGCAGGTGCTACCGTTGGTGCTCTTGCTGCCCCTGTTACTATTCCGGTTATTGCCCATTACTACGGGTGGGAGATGGCATTTATTATCATTGGAGCCCTTGGTTTTGTGTGGATGGGTTTTTGGGTTTTTGTATATAAAAAACCACATCAGAATAAAGGCGTTAATAAAGCAGAGCTGGTTTATATAATGCAGGATAAAGACCATGAAGAACCATCCAAAGATGGTGGGGCTGTACGAAAACTTTCATTTAAACAATGTTTTAAATACAAGCAAACATGGGCTTTTGCCGTAGGAAAATTCATGACAGATGGGGTATGGTGGTTTTACCTATTCTGGACTCCTGCATACCTAAGTTCAGTGTATGGGTTGCCTTCTGATAGCGGTACTGCAAAGTTGCTCATATTTGTGCTATATGCAATTACGTTGCTTTCGATTATTGGTGGTTGGCTGCCCACGTTCTTTGTCGAAAAGAAAGGTATGAACCCTTACGCTGGTCGCATGAGGTCGATGCTTATTTTCGCTTTCTTCCCGTTACTGGCATTATTGGCTCAGCCTCTCGGAAGCTTTTCATACTGGTTTCCTATTATCATCATAGGTATTGCTGGTGCTGCACACCAGGCATGGTCGGCCAATATTTTTTCAACTATTGGAGACATGTTTCCGAGGTCGGCAATTGCTACAGTTACTGGTATTGGAGGCATGGCCGGTGGAGTTGGCTCATATTTTATTAATAAAGGCTCTGGGGTTTTATTCGATCATGCAGAAGCAACTCAAATGAAATTTTTTGGTTTTGAAGGAATTGAATCAGGTTACTTTATAATCTTCTCTATTTGTGCTGTTGCTTATCTAATTGGTTGGTTAATAATGAAAATGCTGGTGCCTAAATATAAACCAATAACTGATTATTAATTAAAAAGAAAAAAATTGGAAAGTATTCTTTTGGTTTTCAGGATCATTATGCCTATTAATGTAATAATGCTGCTTGTAGAATCTATTGCAGTCATAAAGGGCGAAGTGTACTTAAAGGCATTTGAGAAATATGAGTAAATTATTGACAAACAAGTTTTTGAGAACATTTTAGAGCTATTTAAAGTTCTTTCAATAGTTGTTTGTGATATTTTGGAAAGGTGTTATCTGGAAAAGGTGTCACCTTTCTTTTTTTACAAATCTCCGTATTGTTTCTGGTGTTTTGATTTTGACATAAAGGAGGAATGTTTTAACTTTCCGTTTCAAATATGGTTCAGTTTTGATTACTATATGTTTTTTAAATCAATCCTCATGAGCAACTCAGATCCCGGTGGGAAAAATAAAGAGCTTTGTACTGAAATAGAGTCTTTAAAACAGACAATTGTCGCATTAAAGCAATTTAATGGGGTAGTTTATTCAAATTTGAGCCACGAAATTCGAACTCCGTTAAACGGAATTTTAGGCTTTTCCGAAATCATAAATGATCCTGATCTTTCATCCGAAGAAAGACAATATTATACCGGCTTAATAGTCGAAAGTAGTAACTTGTTGCTGTCTATTATTACCGATGTTTCTGATATTGCAAAAATTAGTGGAGGCACGTATAAGGTGTACCCTGTAACTTTCGATTTGAACGATTTAATGTTTCAATTATACTTAACGTATAAACCTATTGCCGAAAAGAAAGAACTGCAACTGTTTCTTGAAAATGTTATAAGTACCGAGTTTTATGTTGATACTGACACTGAAGTGCTTCAGCGTGTGCTAAAGAAGTTGATAGATAATGCGTTGAAGTTTACAAGGCAGGGTTGGGTGAAGTTCTATTATAAAACAAATGAAGAGTCGGTTACCTTTTTTGTAGAAGACACAGGAATTGGTATTCAGGAAGAACAGCGAAAGAATCTTTTCGATCGTTTCACTACTCAGCCTGTTTCTCAGTCGCGTCATTTGGGAGGTACCGGCATTGATCTTTCGTTGTGTAGCGGTTTGGTAAAACTTCTTGGTGGCGAAATATCTTTGTTACCCTATTCGGGCGAAGGATCTACTTTTAAATTCTCAATTCCCCGTTGAATATTTCTAATAATGCCCTTTTAAGCAGCTTTTTATATTCTTTCTAGGTCTTCTTTATTGTTATTGAAAAATAATTTTATGTTCATGTTCATGAACTAATACTCTGTTTATTGGTTTTATTTACTCAGAAATTATCATATGAGTTGGATGAATTATTAAGCAATAAATGCTGTTTGTTTTTGTTCTTAAGATGTGACTTTTGAAAGGATATTTTTTAGTTTGGTAAATTATATTCTGACAGGCCAATATGTTTTATTAGCAATGACTATTATTTGTTATAATTTTCTAAATGAGTCGATTTACAAAATAAACTATGGAAACTGAAAGATCACGTTTTATTCTTCGGAATAGTATATCTGCAATATTGTGGCTTGCGTTGATTGCGATTGCTTATATCTTGTTTGTAGAGTTTATCTACATTAAAAATCCTGGCTTTTGGATAGATAAATTTTATGGGCAACCGATAATTATTTATTCTATTTATGTTTTTTCAGAATTCTTTTTCGGTTTGTTCCCCCCTGAATTGTTTATGCTTTGGGCAGTGAACAAAGGCTCTGTTTGGGGCTATTTTGCAAATCTTTTTTTCTTCACGGTGGTATCGTATGGTGCAGCCCACGTCATTTTTTTTCTTGGACGTTTTCTATCTAGCCGGTTTTCGGAGAAACTATCTAAACTTCAATTTTATCAAAAAATGTTACCTTCTGTAAAAAAATATGGCGCTCCACTAATTATTATTGCTGCATTAACCCCAGTCCCATGGACGACGGTTGCATTAATAATGGGTGCCATAGGTTTTGATTACAAGAAGTTTACATTGTATGGACTAAGCCGTGTTGCGCGTTTTATTGTGTATGGATATATCGTTTTTCATACCCACCATCTTCTTTAATCATACGATGGAAAGTTGTTTGCTTTTTTATGACTTAACTTTCACTATTTAAGTGTTATATGGATTGTTTTCATGCTATGGTATGGCTATGATCTCGCTTGGGGCGTGCCGCGATGTATTTACAATTTTATAAGAGTTGTGAAGTGGGGAAAAGGTGTTGTATGCAAGTTCCGGAGTGTTGTTCTCGCCCGAAAGGTGAGATAATATTATCGTGTGAAGTTGTTGTCCTGAAAATTCTTTGATTAAGTTAAGAGCCTGGATGTTTGATAAGTGTCCGTGTTCTGAAGCAATTCGTTTTTTCAGCAACCATGGGTATGATCCTTTCCAAAGCATTTCTTCATCGTAATTTGACTCGAGGAAAAGTACTTCGCATTGTTTCATGTTTTCGATGACCGACTCGCTAGATGAGCCAAGATCGGTAAGAACCCCAATATTTTTTCCGTCTACGGTTACTCTGAAACTGCAGGGCTCCGACGCGTCATGTTTTTTTGCAAATGCTGTAACTTCAAAGCTTCCCAGTGCTATTGTTGTGCCTGGGTCAATAAAGCGGTACAGCCTTGGTTTATGCCTGTTTGACGTATTCAGAAATGTGCCGCGGGTAAAATAGGCAGGAATAGATAATTTGTTACAAAATACGCGCACTCCGCAAATATGGTCGGTGTGTTCATGGGTTATGAAAACAGCTTTTACTTTTTGTGGGTCAAGGTTGCGTTCTTCCATACGCAGCAATAGCTGTTTGCAGTTGATTCCTGCGTCAACTAAAATAGCTTCCTGTTCATTGCCAATATAATAACTGTTGCCATTGCTGCCCGATGCTAAGGCACAAACTTTTATCATTTCTTTCTTCTTTGGCGCCAAAAATAATCACTCTAAATTACTTTATTTCAAATTTTGTTCTTCATTTCTTTCTTGTTGAAATTGGACAAACGATATTTGCTGGTAATCTGCCTGATGGAGTGTGAATTTTTCATATTTGGTGTGAAAATCTTATCGACTTGAGACTATTTTGTAAGTTTGTAGCGTTTTCAGGAAAAAAATAGAAGTAGATGAAAATTAAGATACATACTTTTTTGTTGATTTTAGCTGTTGTATTGTTTGTCGCCTCATGTGACCCTTACTCACCCTGCGAAGATACCGATGGGGTGCAAGCAAACTTGGGTTTTTATAGTTTCAATGGGAAAACGCTTGCCGACACGTCTCTTGCTTCGCTCAAAATTTATGCGATCGATGGTAATAGTTCTGTCTTTATTCGAGAATATACCCAGAAAGTCAATAAAATTGCTGTTCCTTTATCGATGGTTGCCGATACGTCTTTTTTGTGTATAACCTATGGAAAAGGGAGCCCCGATACTCTTAAATTTTATTATACTCAGTTTACACGGCTTGTTTCGCACGAGTGTGGTTTTGCAAATTTTTATACCCTCACAGGGATAGAAACAACAACCCATCTTATCGATTCGGTTAAAATTAGAAAGTACTTAGTTGAATATGGCGATGAAGAAAACATTAAAATATATTTTTAGCACGCTGATTATTCTTTTATCGCTAACAGTAAGTGCCCAAACAGCATCCAGAAATGGTTTGTCGCTTGGTGTTGATTTGTCGCGTATTGCTGTGCCATTTATCGATTCTACCCGCTACGGATGGGAAGCATTGGCTGATATTCAGATAGTACCCAATGTGTTTGTTGCTGCTGAAGTAGGTTCTCAAACCTCACGTTTTTCAAAGCCCGAATATCATTATTCCTCTTCAGGGGCTTATGCCCGGTTAGGTCTTGATTATAATTTCATAAAGCACCTTGACGATAAAAGTGAGGATAAAATATTTATTGGGGCAAGGCTCGGTTTTTCTTCTTTTTATCATGATGCTGATAACCTACTGGTTCGTGACTCTATTTGGGGAGACATAAACCCTCAGCCCATACCGGTAAAGTGGTTGACATCGGGATGGACAGAAGTCGCGCTTGGCATGAGGGCCCGGCTTATCAATAATTTCTACCTGGGATGGTCGGTTCGGGCGAAAATCCGAATGTGGTTAGGAAAGGACGAACGGATGCACCCATTTTCTATTCCGGGATATGGGAAAGCCAATGTGAAAAACACCTTCGGGGTTAATTATTCTCTCTATTACATGATTCCGTTGAGAAAGAAAACTGATGTTCCCAAAGAGTCAGGCACTCAATAATCCTTTTAAGCTCCTGTTTTACAAGATTAAATTTTAACGAATGTGCTTTTCGGTCATTAGACAGGCTCTCGTTTAATAATCTGTTAACCATGATTAATTTTAATCTGGAACCTCAGCTTTTGATCTGTTTTTTCTGGCTCTACTCCCAATCTTTTTCCTATTTTTGCCCCCTGATTGTTAAACCCTTATTTTTAATGTAATGGAATATAATTTTTCAGAGTTTGAAAAGAAGTGGCAAAAATACTGGCTCGATAACAAGGTGTTTGCCAGCGAAGCCGATACTTCGAAACCAAAATTTTACTGTCTCGATATGTTTCCTTATCCTTCTGGAGCTGGGTTGCATGTAGGGCACCCCGAAGGTTACACAGCCACCGATATTGTTTGTCGGTACAAACGGGCAAAAGGGTTTAATGTACTACATCCAATGGGGTGGGACGCGTTTGGTTTGCCAGCCGAACAATATGCCATTCAAACCGGAACGCACCCGGCTATTACTACTCAGAAAAACTGCGATACCTTTCGCCGTCAGATTCAATCACTTGGATTGAGCTATGATTGGGATCGTGAGATAAATACAACCGACCCGGCCTATTTCAAATGGACGCAGTGGATTTTTATCCGTTTGTATAATACTTGGTTTGATGCCGAACTTCAAAAAGGGAGGCCAATAAGCGAACTGCCTATACCTGCCAATATTAAGCAACAGGGCAGCGAGGCGGTTACACGCTATATTGAGTCGAAAAGGCTTGCATATTACGACAATGCACAAGTATGGTGGTGCAACCACTGTAAAACAGTTTGTGCCAATGAAGAAGTACTTAACGACGGGTCTCATGAGAAATGTGGAACGAAAGAAGTAGAACGTCGGTTCTTAAAGCAATGGATGCTTCGTATTCCATTGTATGCCGAACGTCTCTTGCAGGGCCTTGATGGGTTGGATTGGCCGGCAGGAGTTAAAGATATGCAACGAAACTGGATCGGTAAATCTACCGGAGCCGAGGTCGACTTCGAAATAGATGGCTTGAATAAAAAGCTTAAAGTGTATACTACCCGCCCCGATACTCTTTTTGGGGCAACTTATATGGTTATTGCACCCGAGCATGAACTGGTAAATGTTATTACCACCGAAGCACAAAAGGTTGATGTTGAAAATTACATAAAAGCGGCAGCGTTGAAGAGCGACCTCGATCGTACTGAGCTTTCGAAGGAAAAAACAGGGGTCTTTACGGGTCGTTATGCTATTAATCCCCTTACAGGAAAGCAAATTCCAATCTGGATTGCCGATTATGTACTTACAGGTTATGGTACCGGGGCAATTATGGCAGTTCCGGCCCACGATACCCGCGACTTTGAATTTGCCAAAACATTCAATCTACCCGTTGTTTGCATTCTCGATCCTAAGGAAGCCGACGATACTCTTCGGGAAAAAGTTCTGGCTGGTGATGCTTGCTGGACTGAAGACGGAGCGTATATCAATTCAGCAAATCCGGTGCTGGGCCTTAATATTAATGGCATGAGCAAGCAAGATGGTATTTCCACCGTGATTGGCTGGCTCGGGGACAGGGGAATAGGTAAAGCAACCGTTAATTTTAAAATACGCGATTGGTTGTTTAGCCGTCAGCGGTACTGGGGCGAACCATTTCCTATTATTCATTGGGAAGATGGCGAAATTTCGGTTGTTGAGGATGAAAATCTTCCGGTTGAATTGCCAAAGACCGATAAATATCAGCCTGGAGATTCTGGTGAATCGCCGTTGGCAAACGCTACAGAATGGTTACAGGTAGTCGATAAAATTGGTCGCAAAGGCCGGCGCGAAACCAATACCATGCCGCAATGGGCAGGCTCATGCTGGTATTATCTTCGCTATATCGACCCAAAAAACGATAAAGAACCTTTTAGTAAAGTAAAAGAGAACTATTGGATGCCGGTTGATTTGTATGTGGGTGGAGCTGAGCATGCTGTTCTTCATTTGCTGTACAGCCGTTTCTGGCATAAAGTGCTTTTCGACCTTGGGATTGTGTCGACCGATGAACCTTATCAGAAGCTGTATAATCAGGGTATGATTCTGGCTTTTGCTTATGAGACAGCTGCTGGCTCGAAAGTTACTTCCGATCTTGTTGAGGAAAAAGATGGTAAATATTTTCATACTCAAACGGGCGAAGAATTGAAACAGATTGTGGCCAAGATGTCGAAGTCACTTAAAAATGTTGTCAATCCCGATGATGTTGTTTCGAGTTATGGCGCTGATTCACTGCGCTTGTACGAAATGTTTATGGGGCCGCTCGATGCGACTAAGCCATGGACTGAGACCGGTGTTAAAGGGGTATACAATTTCTTGAAGAGGGTTTATTACTTTTTTGCTGACACTAATAATATTGTAGACGGCGAAGAAGATAAGGAAACATTGAAAGCGTTACATCAGACAATTAAAAAGGTGGGCGACGACGTTGAAGATATGAAATTCAATACGGCTATTTCGCAAATGATGATTTTTACCAATCATTGTTACAAAATGAAAAAAGTAACACGTGAAACTGCCGAAACTTTTGCAAAAGTAATTGCCCCGTTTGCCCCGCACCTAGCTGAAGAATTATGGGCAATTTATGGAAACGAGCCCAGCGTAAGTCTTTTGCCTTGGCCATCAGTGAACGAAAAATTCCTTGTGGAAGACGTTTTTGCCTATCCGGTATCATTCAATGGAAAGACTCGTTTCAATTTGGAATTGCCAGTTGATATGCCTGTTGCAGAAGTTGAAAAAGCTGCACTTGCACATGAGTCGTCTGCAAGGTGGATGGAAGGAAAACAAGTGGTCAAAGTGGTGATTGTACCGAAGAAAATTGTCAATATTGTATTGAAATAAAAATGCTTACATGAATATAAGAAAGGCTGTTTCGATTAGGAACAGCCTTTTTGTTGTTTTATTTGTCGTCGATTACAACTACTTTTTTGTAATTCTTCTTACCGTCTCCACCCGCAGTAAACGAAACGAAACTCTTCGATTTCATCGGAATTTCAATGCCCACTACCAACGAAATAGATTGGTTAAATCGGTTGCCACCGATTAGTGTAATATCATTGTCGGCAAATGGGGCTCCGGCTTTTATATTTAAGTCTTGATAAAGAGGAGAGAAACCTCTCCGGTAAGCAATCCTGAAGTTCAGATTACTGCTTGCTTCAAGAGTGAAAGTGGGAATTCTGATTCCAATGCCGGTTTCGATTCCATAATTCCATGGAGTAAGTTCATTTGTAGACATTCGCAATGAATTCTTTTTTGTCGTAATATTTGCGAAGAGAGGAATGGCTCCGTAAGGCCCTGCATACATGTGGATTTTAGTTGTTCCCCGTTTTCTCTTTGATTTCAGTGGAATCTGAAAATCAATGGGGACCAAAAGTCCTAAATCGTTTATTCCTAATGTGTAATTCTCCGTCTGGCTCACAACTTCCCCTAATTTAAAAAAGAAAAGTCGGGGCGATACCGAGAACCATCGGCTAAACTGGGCTCGGTAAGTAATCCCAAACTCAGGAAAAATGAGAAAGTTTGTTTTGAGCGGGACGTAGTTTTTGTCGTTAAAAACTACAGTGCTGTAACTTCCCCCCCCCGAGAGCTCAACATAACAGCATCCTGTAGAATTCATGTCTTTTGAATACCACGGATTCTTTTGTGCCATTCCGGTGATAGTGAATGCTGCTACAATTATAAATAGGATTAAATAGCGTTTGTAAGAAGTATACATTCTTTCGTTATTTTGGACTTGGATTTTTAAACAAGCGAATGTACTAAAATTAAGTCAACTAAAAAGCGAGGTTTTGATATTTATCATTCTTTTCCTACATTATATATTCTTTTTTCGCAACGGCTTAAAATTGTTTTGTCATGGATAAAAATACTCGTAAATATCTTGAAATTGCCCGTACTTATACCATTATGTTTTTTGGGCTTCTTCTGTATTCGTTAGGCTGGACTTTCTTTCTTATTCCGGCCGGTATAAACGGGGGCGGAATCAGTGGTGTCGGGGCATCACTTTATTTTGTTACAGGGATTCCGGTTGGGGTAACATATTTTGTTGTAAATGCTTTTTTGGTTGTAATAGCCATTAAAATACTAGGAGCAAGTTTTGGTACAAAAACGATTGTCAATATGGCTCTGATTTCGGTTATGCTCACTGTGTTGCCAAAATTACTACCCAATGCCATTATTGACGACACCTTCCTCGCCGCAGTTTTAGGCGGAATTTTTGGAGGTGTTGGGTTAGGAATTGTTTTTAGCGAAGGTGGAAGCACTGGAGGAACCGATATCATTGCGATGATTGTAACTAAATATAAGCGCATTAGCCCAGGGAGAGTGATTATGTATTGCGATGTGCTTATTATTTCATCTTCGTGGTTCATTTTCCATTCTGCAGAAAAACTTGTTTATGGGTACGTATCTATGTGGGTTGTTGCCTATGCCCTCGATGCCTTTTTGAATGGTGCCACCCAATCGGCTCAACTTTTTATTTTTTCTGAAAAATGGGAAGAGCTTCGCGACGTAATTTTGAAAGAAAACAGGCGTGGGGTTACCATAATTGAAGGTATTGGTGGCTATACCAATGAAAAGCAAAAGATTTTGATGACTGTTGTTCGTAAACGTGAAACTACAGCTATTTTTAAAAAGATAAAGGAGATTGATCATTCAGCTTTTGTGTCGATGGGAAGTGTAATGGGAGTTTATGGCGAGGGGTTCGATCAATTAAAAGGCTAGCTAATTACTAACTTAGAGCAGACAATTTTTAACCTTTATTAAGCAAGCAATCTTTTGTTTTTGGCTTATGAATTTTCATTTTTGCAAAATCTGTATTATTCCTTCAGCCTTTTAGGTTATTTTTTTACTTTTATGCAATTAATCGATTACAGGGGGTATGAATATCAAAAAGAATAAACTGGTTATCATTATATTATCAGTAGTTATATTGCTGTCAGTCGTATATTATTTTACAACATATTCACATAAAGAGGTGCACGAAACGATTGCCCAAGAGCCAGTTCCTATTCCTAAAGTATGGGATTTTCCTGTCGATTCTGTAAAAGTTGACACTTTTGAGGTTCGTAAGAATCAATGTCTTTCCGACATACTCACCGAAATGGGCGTAAGTCTTTCATCGGTCGATCAACTGGCAAAAAATGCCGTAGGGATCTTCGATGTCAGAAGGATCAAAGCAGGGAATAATTACTATGTTGTTTCCCGAAAAGACTCTTCTGAACCTACTCATTTTGTTTATGAAGACAATATTTCTGATTATTTCACTTTTTCTTTAAAAGACTCGATGATTGTAAAAAAAGGTCAAAAAAGCATCGATACTACATTGTGTACTTTTTCTGGTATCATTGAATCGTCGCTTTGGAATACCTTTATCGATAATGGTGCAAATCCAAATTTATGCATAGCGTTGAGCGATGTATTTGCATGGACTGTCGATTTTTTTGGTGTACAAAGTGGTGATCGGTTTAAAGTCATTTATGATCAATACTCTGTTGAAGGGAAATTTGCCGGTGTAGGTAAAATTCATACAGCACAGTTCGAGTCGAGTGGTATTGTAATTCCTGCGTTTTACTTTTCGGCTAACGGACAGGAAGGTTTTTTCGATGATAAAGGCAATAGCTTGAAAAAAGCCTTTTTGAAAGCGCCTTTGAATTTCTCACGTATAAGCTCAAAGTTTTCGAATAGCCGTCTTCATCCTGTGTTGAAAATCCGTCGTCCTCATCACGGAGTTGATTATGCCGCGCCAACTGGAACTCCCGTTTATTCCATTGGCGATGGGGTAGTGGTAAAGAAAACATATCAAGCAGGAGGTGGTGGCAATTATCTTTCAATTAAACACAATTCAGTGTACACTTCGCAATATATGCACTTGAGTAAATTTGCCAAAGGAGTTGCTGCAGGGACGAGGGTGAAACAAGGTCAACTAATTGGTTATGTAGGAATGACGGGCTTGGCCTCGGGGCCGCATCTCGATTTCAGAATTTATTATAATGGTTCCCCTGTTGATCCGTTGAAGGTAGAAACCCCTCCGGTTGAGCCGATTAGCGAGGCAAACAAAGCAAATTTTATTGTTGTTCGTGATTCGTTATTGAAAGTACTCGACACCGTGAAGTATCCTGAAGTTTTGCTTTCAAAGCGATAGGACAACTTTTTCAATTATTTCAGGGAAATACCGGTATTCTAGCTGGTGTACCTTCTTTGCAACATCGTCGGCAGTATCGGTGGGCAGTACTTCACATTTTGCCTGAAAGATGATCTGTCCGTCATCATATTTATCGTTCACATAATGAATGGTAATTCCCGATTCTTTTTCACCATTTGCCACAACAGCTTTGTGAACATTATCTCCGTACATCCCTTTTCCTCCATATTTAGGTAGAAGGGCAGGGTGAATGTTGATGATCGGGAAATTGTCGATCAGGTTTTGAGGAACGAGCCAAAGAAAACCAGCTAACACTATTAAATCAACTTCTCTGTTTTTCAAGTCGTTAAGGATGATATCAGAAAAATAGAAATCATTTTTAGTGAATACTTTACTGGGAATCAATAGGTTGTGTGCTCTTTGTAATACATAAGCATCATTTTTGTTCGAATATATGCATTCGATGTTCAAATTTTCTCTCTCTTTAAAAAAACGGGCGATGTTCTCCGCGTTTGAACCCGAACCTGAAGCAAAAATGGCTATTTTTTTCATTTTTAGTAGTTTATATTTTTAAAGACCATTTCAATAATTTCGGCAAAAATACATCTTAAGATTAATCTTGTATGCTCAACAAGCATAAAAATTTGGATTTGTAAATCGTTTCTTTATTACTTTGCAGCGATTTAAAAATAGCGAATACGTTTAACTAAAAAATTGAAATTATGTCTGACATTGCATCAAAAGTTAAGGCAATTATCGTTGACAAACTGGGTGTTGACGAAAGTGAAGTTACACCCGAAGCAAGCTTTACCAATGACTTGGGAGCAGATTCACTCGATACAGTTGAGTTGATCATGGAATTCGAAAAAGAATTCGATATGGCAATACCTGATGATCAGGCTGAAAAAATCAGCACTGTAGGTGATGCCATTCAATACATCGAAAATAACACCAAGTAATAAACATTTTTTTATTCTATGGAATTAAAACGAGTAGTTGTAACTGGTCTTGGTACCATTAACCCTATTGGGAACAATATTGAAGAATATTGGAATAATCTGATCAATGGAGTAAGTGGTGCCGCACCTATTACTCGTTTTGATGCGACTTTTCACAAAACAAGGTTTGCCTGCGAGGTGAAAAACTGGGATCCGTTAGTTCACTTCGACAGGAAAGATGCCCGGAAGTACGACTTATTTACGCAATTTGCGTTAGTGTCAGCCAAGCAGGCAATTCTTGATTCACAAATTGATCTCGACTCAATTGATAAAAATCGTGTAGGTGTTATCTGGGGGGCAGGTATTGGTGGAATCCAGACTTTTGAAGAAGAAGTAATGGGTTTTAATACCGAAAATCCGAAGACATCGCCTTTTTTCATTCCCAAGATGATTGCCAATATGGCCAGTGGTTGCATTTCAATCGAGTATGGTTTTCGTGGACCAAACTTAACCACTGTTAGTGCCTGTGCTTCGTCGGCCAACGCTCTTGCCGATGCGTTAATGTACTTAAGGCTTGGGAAGGCTGATATTATTGTTTCCGGAGGCTCAGAAGCTGCAATAACCCCTGCTGGTGTTGCCGGGTTTAATTCTTTGAAAGCTATTTCAACACGCAACGATGATCCCAAAACCGCATCTCGCCCCTTCGATAAAGACCGTGATGGTTTTGTTATGGGCGAAGGAGCAGCCTGTTTGGTACTCGAAGAATATGAACACGCAATCGCACGTGGTGCAACTATTTATGCTGAATTTGCAGGAGCAGGTTTAACTGCTGACGCATATCACATGACGGCTCCCGACCCTGATGCCAACGGTGCTTCTACAGTAATGAAACTGGCTTGCGAAGATGCAGGTATAAGTACCGATATGATCGACTATATTAACGTTCACGGAACATCTACTGGTTTGGGCGACATTGCAGAGCCTTCTGCTATTAAGAAAGTTTTTGGACAGCATGTTTACCAATTGAGCATCAGTTCTACCAAATCAATGACCGGCCACTTACTTGGTGCAGCTGGTGCAGCTGAAGCAATTGCTACAATACTTGCAATCAAGAACAACATCGTGCCTCCAACAATTAACCACTTTGAAACAGATCCAGAATTGGATCCAGAATTGGATTTTACCTTTAATGTGGCTAAAAAGAAAGAAGTTAATTACGCCTTAAGCAACACGTTTGGTTTTGGTGGGCACAATGCATCTGTGGTTTTTAAGAAATTCAAATGATAAGAACCATTTTTCAACGGATAAAACTCTTTTCTTCTCCGAGGAAAGAGTTTTATTTATTTTTAAAAGATATTCTCGGGTTTTATCCTGGTAATTTAAAGCTTTACGATATTGCTTTTGTCCATAAATCGGCTTCAATGACCGATTCAATGGGAAACCTGATCAACAATGAGAGGCTCGAGTATCTTGGCGATGCCATTTTGGGCGCTGTGGTAGCCGAATTTCTCTATCGGCGCTTTCCCCAACGTGGCGAAGGCTTCCTTACCCAAATGCGGTCTAAACTAGTTAACAGGGCTTTTCTTACCCAGCTTATTAATGAAACGGGTATGCACCGTTTTATCAAATCACGGACAGTGAGTCCACTTACCGCATGTAACATTTATGGTGATGCCCTGGAGGCTCTCATAGGTGCCATTTATCTCGATAAAGGGTACCAGAAAGCCCGTTATGTTATTGTGAAACGGTTTCTTGATGGTTATGTCGATTTGAATAAAATGGAAGAGCAAGACAATAACTATAAGAGCCAGCTTATCGAATGGGGGCAGAAAAATAAAATGGAAGTCACTTTTCAGACTGACGAGGAAGATTCACCGAATAGCAAATTCAGTATTTTTGTTACTACGGTTGAAATTGACAACCAGTTGAAGGGGAAGGGGTATGGCAGTTCTAAGAAGGAATCGCAGCAAAACGCAGCCCGTGAAGCTCTCAGCACAATCGAACCTGATTAATAAATATTCTCTTACTTTTTAATTTGAAATTCAATCTTTTGTGTGGTAAATAGGTTGAATGCTCAATCATGCTTCTTGTTGTACAAGCTGCTTCATCGTTAAAAAAGGTTTACAGCCGGTTAAATAATGTTAAGTTGAAAATCCGGGCCATTGTAAATCAGTTATCTTTGTTCCTATGGATAAACGACGTATCTACATCCTTATTATTATAATGTCGGTAGTAGTGAGTTTATTGATATTTGTGCAAATGAATATCATTAAAAATGCTGCCCACATCAGGGAAGAGCAATTTGGACAAATTGTTCAGCGTTGTCTTATGCATGTTGCCCTGCGTCTTGAAGAAGAAGAGTTCAAGCAGTTTATTCTCGACGATCATTTGGCACAATCGACAAAGGCATATTCTAGTCAGGGTAAATCCAAATCTTCAGCAAACGAAACCAGTTCAAAGCAAATTAGTTTTTCGTTAAATGTTACTCAGGATCCCACCGGGAAAGTTGTAGCACAGGCATCTGTCAATGAAAGTACTGCAGAGTCAGATGTCATGGAAAATAATCCGGTTCAAAACCCTGATGTTTTCGATGAGCTGGCAGAATTGACAGATATGGAACAGCGGCGTTTTTTCCAGAGTTTTAACAATCGTGATGCGTTCAACCGGAATGTTCAGTATCAGCTTATGCTGGCCAACAAACCAATAGAACAACGTGTCGATCCAGCGTTGTTGAGCCGTTTTATTGAGGAAGAATTTACAATGAATGGCATTGACCTTCATTACGAGTATGTGGTAAAATCATATAATCAAGGCACGGAAAAAATAATTTTCAGTTCGAAGAACTACAAGGCAACTAAAAAGAAAGAACATAAAACTCCGCTTTTTATCAATGATTTAGGGGCGCAGAAGCCCAACTATCTGAAAGTGTATTTTCCGAATAGTCAAAAACGTTTTCTTGGCGATGTAAGCTACATGGTTTATCCTACTTTTATTTTGCTTTCGTTCATTATCGGCATTTTTGCTTACACAATAGCTATTATTTTCAAACAAAAAAAATTGTCGACCATAAAGAACGATTTTATCAATAACATGACCCATGAACTTAAGACCCCAATTTCAACCATTTCGTTGGCAGCACAAATGCTCCGCGACAATTCGGTGAACAATTCAACATCGGCCATTGAACGAATTTCAGGAGTTATTTTCGACGAAAGCAAGCGATTGGGCATGCAAGTAGAGAAAGTGTTACAGATGGCTGTTTTTAATGAAGGTCGTTTGAAGTTTAAATTCAAAGATTTAGATATTCATGAGCTGATTTCAACCGTAGTGCAAAACTTCGAGCTTAGGGTTCAATCACTCAACGGGAAAATTACATTTTTACCAGGTGCAACCTCTACTTTTATTTATGGAGATTATGTGCACATCACAAATGTTTTGTTTAACTTGCTCGACAATGCAGTGAAATATTGCAAGGGAAATCCGGAAATTGAAGTGATTACCGAAACAAAAAAAGATAAACTAATTATTTATATTAAAGATAACGGTATTGGCATTGCTAAAGAACACCAAAAACAGATATTCGAACGTTTCTATAGGGTACCCACCGGAAATGTTCACGATGTGAAAGGGTTCGGCTTAGGCTTGCATTATGTGCATAAAATAATTACTGCCCATAATGGAACAATTGAAGTTGAAAGTGCGATAAATAAAGGGACAACGTTTAGTATTAAATTTCCTATATCAGAATAAACCATGGACACAAAAATTAAAATTCTGCTTGCCGAAGATGATGAAAACCTTGGCCTGTTGCTCAAAGAGTATTTGATAGCCAAAGGCTACGACACCGACCTTTTTCCCGATGGGGAAACAGCCTATCACGGTTTCATGCGCAACCAATATAACATTTGTTTGCTTGATGTTATGATGCCAAAGAAAGATGGTTTTACCCTTGCTCGCGATATCAGATTGGTAAATGCCGATATTCCGGTTATTTTCCTTACGGCCAAAAACCTGAAAGAAGATGTGATAGAAGGCTTTAAAATTGGTGCCGACGATTACATGACAAAACCTTTCAGTATGGAAGAACTCATATTCAGGATTGAAGCAATTTTGCGCCGAATATCTAACGACAACCAACCCAGTGATCAGAATGTTTATCATATTGGCCTTTATTCTTTCGATGTACGAAAGCAAATTCTTTCTCACGACGGAGAAGAAGTTAAGCTCACAACAAAAGAATCGGAATTACTAAGGTTATTGGTTGCCAATGCCAACAAAGTGCTCGAGCGGAACTACGCCTTGAAAGCCATTTGGATAGACGATAATTATTTTAATGCACGCAGTATGGATGTGTATATCACTAAATTGCGTAAACATCTGAAAGATGACCCATCTGTTGAAATTATAAATGTTCACGGGAAAGGGTATAAGCTAATTATGTAGCATTGAAATGCTTAGTTGTTGTATTGACAACACTGTATTTGTAATGCTTCTTTCTTAATTTTCCAACTTAATACAAAAAGCCATGTCTAAAGAAAAAAACAAACAAAAAGAAACCAGTAAAAAGGCACCTGAAAAATCCTTAAAAGAGAAACGGGCTGCAAAGAAAGTAAAAGAACAAAGTAAGAAAAACAGTTAATCTAGTCCAAAGACCCCGGGAAACCGGGGTTTGTCATTTCTAAAAAAAAAATATTTGTTGCGGGTATGTATAAAACGAAAATGAGACAGAAGCTTTAAAAGTAACTGTCTCATTTTCTTGTGATTTCGGAGGGACTCGAACCCTCGACCCGCTGATTAAGAGTCAGCTGCTCTACCAACTGAGCTACGAAACCGATGGGCGACAAAATTAACTATTATTTTTATTTACAAAAGCTAAATTTTAATCTAAAAAGAATTATTCACCAAAAAAAAGCCCGTACATTTGTGCCGTTAATATGCTAAAATGTATATTTCAAACGTTTAACACATGAAAATTTATAAATCATTGTTAGTATGAAAAAACAAATTTATTCTTTGGTGAGGCTTTTGCCCTTTTTTCTTATCGTTTTGGTGGTTTCTTCCTGTCAGAAATACAAAAAAGAAATTGAAAACCTGAACGCATCAAAAGATAGTATTCAAGGTGTTGTGAACGATCGGGAAACAAAAATAGTTGAATATATCGGCTCGTTTAACGAAATTCAGAATAACCTTGATTCAATTAAGCGTCTACAGAAAATTATGGATGTAAACCTTTCGAATCCAAACGGTGAAGTAACACAAACCGATAAAGACAAGATTATTGAAGACATTAACCTCATCAATAACTTGTTGAATGAAAACAAAAAGATGGTTGAATCGTTACGGTCGAAACTGAAAAAATCGAATCTCAGGATAACCGAGCTCGAACAGATGATTGTGAGTTACCAGCGTTTGGTCGAAGAGAAAGATGCTGAAATTTCTGTACTCCGTTCAGAAATCGAAAAAATGCAGATCGATATTCGTCAACTCAATGATCAAGTAACTACGTTGGCCGACGAAAGCCAGAAAAAGACTGAAACAATAGAAAAGCAAAAAGATGAAATGCATACTGCCTATTATTGTTTCGGAACGAAAGAGGAGCTTTTAGCTAACAACGTAGTAGAAAAAATTGGTGGTGTAATTGGAATGGGTAAAACCTTGCGCATTAAAAAAGATTTCAATAAAGATTACTTTATGAAAGTTGATACCCGAAAGTTCGATGATGTAGTTTTAGCTGCGAAAAAGGCTGAATTTGTATCTACACATCCCGAAGGTTCATTCCACTTTGTTGGTGATGAGAAAACAATTGAACGACTCGTAATTGATCAACCTAGCGAGTTTTGGAAAGCTAGTCGTTTTATGGTCATTGTAATTGAAGCTAAGAAGTAAAGATTAAAATGAATTGAAAATATAAAAGGTTGTTGGATGTCAACAACCTTTTTTTATTTCTTAAATTTGGAATAAAAGAGTTTGATTCTTTTATTTACAAAAAATGCTTTTGTGATCGGGATATCCAATCTTAAAAGCATTTTTCAATGATCATTGAGTATATATTAAAAAGGGAAAAGATTTTCAATGCATTTTATTTTATTATAAAAAAGTCAATAGTATTAGAAGATAGCGTACACAGCGTATCAATGGTTGTTTTAGCTGTTAAGTCGCTCGTTTTGCATAAAAATTTCTTCGCCCCCGATTCCATCAAGAAATAAACACTCTTGCCATCGGCAGCAAATTGTGAATAATATGGGCGACTAGGTGTTTTAATATAAACATTAACGTCTTCAAGTATATTGTAAATACCTATAGTATTGTCGGTTGCATCGGCACAATAGCCCGAACTATTCCATTTTGAAGGGTTGGCAATGCCTTGACCTCCCGATATAGAAAAATCATTAACAGCATTTGTTGATGTGTTGACATACTTTCGCTTATAAACATTTGAAATTGAACTTGTATATGCAACATAGGTTTTATCGGAGGTAATGCCCAAAATTACAATGTCCTTATCTTCTTTTTCTCCAAGGCGAGTATAAGTATCGGTTTCGAAATCGTATTTAAACAAGATTTTATAATCCCAATGCAACATGCCACCATTAACGCCAAACGCATCAACCACACCATAAACGTAACGTCCATCTTTTGAAGGATAAAACTGACTTTTGTATTGTGCAGCTTCGGTATCCCATCCCTTTTCTGGCTGTGATAGCGCAAATGACGAAGGATTTGAGGCTTGAAGCAACTTGTCGGTTTTTGGGTCGTACCGCACTAAGCTTGCCCTGTAATCATCAAAATAATCCTGATCGTTCGACGAGGAGAGATAGAAGATATGACCACTTTCACTCACTTTTGCCGAAGCAACATCAAAATAATTATACCTGCCATTACCTGCCGGCAGTAGAGGCAATTCTTCCCAGTCGCCCGATTCAAGGTCGAACCAAGCACCCTTGGTTTGCCTAACTTTACCCGTAACATTAAAATCGGTGTGTAAACCAATTGCAACCCTGCTTTTCGAAATGTCAGCACTTTTGTGCATCGATTCGGCCGGATATAGATCGTTCACCTTCTCGTACTCGGGCTCGCCTTTTTTTATTGTCAAAATAGACAGACTGGCACCACTGGCAGCTTTACCTGTTGAATTTCCTTGAAGAACAAGGAACTTTACATCTTTGCCCGATGTGTTTTCATCATCGATAGGATCGCACCCTGCAATTAGCAGCGCAGTTGTTAAAATTGTAAGGTAAATTAGATTTCTCATGATGAATAATATTGATTAAAATATTTCGTCTTTTTGTTCCGAAATGTTAGGAATATGATCCGAACAAATTTGGTATTACTTGCAAAATTGGTTTATTTGTATGGAACTGAGATGTTGAAATCGTAAATTGAATGTTGAAATCGTACATTTATTTTGAGCTTAACCTTTTTTAAGATGTTTTTCTATGAGTTTTAGTGAAGAGGTGTTGGTTTTTGCTCCTATGTATATTTCCCTTTTCTGGGCAATTGTACTTTTGCTCGAATCAAAAAAGAATAATAGAGCAACGCATTTTCTCGGATATTTCATGATTGCTGCATCTATTGTATACTTAAGTCATGCTGCTTTTTTCACACGTCACTTTACTGCATATTTGCTGCTCGATTCGTTCTATGTGCTTTCTTCTTTAATGGTTTATCCGCTTTTTTATTGGTATATAAAGCTTCTAACTTCTGAGACGTTGTGTAATCAAAAGAATTTGTGGCACTTGTTGCCTGCGTTATTATTGTCGGTGGTCACTGCTATAACTTATCTTTTAATGGATAATCCAGATATTTATATTCTAGATAACATGTATCGTCAAAAGGGATTGTTGGTAAATGATACGTATTTATGGAAGACGCAACATTTTTTTTACGTGGTTACGCGTGTAATCTTTTTTATGCAAGTTGTAATATATTTATATCTGGGGCAACGTAAAATTCGGTTGTATAACAGGCAGGTTGAAGAGTTTTATTCCAATGTTGAGGGGCGAAACATTGGGTGGGCAAATTGGCTGTTATTTATTTTTTCTGCTACTGCGTTTATGAGTGCAACTGTGAATTTTATTGGGCGGACTTTCTTTTCCGAAAAAGAAGGGTTGGTACTTTTCCCTGCATTAGTTTTCAGCTCATCGTTGTTTGTAATCGGTTTTTTGGGGGTTAGGCAGCGTCATTCCGTTTTGGATTTCCAGTTGGATGAGACCGAAAATGTTAAATTATCTAATAGTGATGAGTTTATTGGGCCTGAAAACGAGCTTCAGAACCCAACATTTACCATGTTGCGGAGAAGATTGATTTCACTTTTCGAAGAGAAAAAAATCTTTACTACCCCTGATCTGAAAATCAATCAGGTGGGTTTACTGTTAAAAACCAATCGCACATATATTTCAAATCTTATTAACGATGAATTTGGGTGCTCGTTTAGCGACTATGTAAATCGATATCGTGTTGACGAAGTAAAACGTATGTTTAGTAGTGTTGAATTTAACGATTTTACACTTGAGCAGATTGCCGAAAAAGCCGGATTTACTTCCTCCGCTGCATTGATAAGAATCTTTAAGCAATTTGAAGGTGTTACTCCTGGAATATATCGAAAGAGATTGGTTAATAGCTAGTTGTTAAGTTTTATTACTACAATACCGGTTTGTTTTTTATTGCCTGAAAGATATTCAGACAAGCTTTTTGTTGAAACTACTATTTTCCCTTCGTCAGAAGAGGCATGAAGAAGCCGTATTTGACCATCTTTTCTTATAAGAAACCCAACATGGGCAATATCTAGTCCGTCAACTGCCGACGTAATCCCAACGATCATTCCATCGGAAAGTTGTGATTCAATAGTTGCGACGCTGTCTTTGGGTATAAAGAAGAGTTTGCGCGACGATAGAGCATTCTCTGTTTCAATAATCTTGGTTACCATTAATGAATCATTTTTTAGCTGTTTGTAGGCCGAACTGTGCGTACTCATAAAATTGATCTTCTTATGAAATTCTATTCCTCCCAGTTCGCGGGTAATGTCTTTAACTATACCCTTTTGTTCGTTGTCGTGAATCCAGTCAGAAAAATAATGTAACCGGCTTTCGTAGCCACATATTGCTCCATTTCGGTAACGTAAAGTCGTTAGTATTTCTTTATATTTTTGAAAACTTTCTTCACCTGATTTTTTGGTTAAAACGATAGAAAGAACTGTTTCGAGAAAAGTGGAGCAGTCGAGTTCCCTTAGGTTTACCACCAGCGTTTCGTTGTTGTTAATTTCCAGGGTTTTGCCAACATATGGAGTGCCCACAAATGATAGGGCCACTTGAGTGGCCATTTGCGGAGTTGAGGTATTAATTTGTCTCAACTCTTTCATTTTTTCAGTAAAAAGTAAAGAGTCAGGAGGGTTGGTGGCTGTACAACTTGCTGAAAAAAAAGACAGAAAGCCAAACCAAACAATTCCCAATATTCTAAGTGATTTATTCATCGTTTTTTTGTTCTTATTTGCATATGAGGATATAATTATCAATATATCTGTATTATTTTTCTGAACTATAAGCTTGTCTTGAAACAAAAATTTAAGCTTTTTAGTATTTAGCACTAATCCAAAGATACGCTTAATGCAACACTTCTCAATAGTTTTCGATGTGCAATTGGAGTGAGTGTTGAATAACTCATTTGTCTGTCAAAAAGTATAGAGTAACATTGCTAATTAATTATTTAAGGATTTTGATTGTGAAATTTTATACCAACTTACTTTTTATTTTAAAAAAAACGCTAAATTATGTTAGCTTTTCGCAGAGAAACCATAAACTCGTTCCAGCCTGTTTTGTATCTAAATGCAAAGTAAAAGGTTCAGTTATTGTTGGCTTTTTTTGATGATTATGTATAAATATGTTGATATATAGTGAAATATATTATGGAGGCATCAAGACAACGACTGAGGATTTATCTGATTGCGGGATTTTTTTCTGTCGCAACATTGTCATTTGCCCAAACCGATAACCTTTCATTGTACGATCTTGATATTGTTGATTTATCGCGGTTGCAAGTAATATCAGCTACTAAAACGGAGCAACAGCTTGGTGAAGTATTGTCAACAGTTAGGATAATTAGTCGCGACGAGATTGTTTCGCGAGGATATTTTACCCTCGATGAAGTTTTGTCTGATCTTCCTGGTTTTCAGTTTCGTAACCCACAAAGCTTAAACAGTTATGTTTTTCAACGAGGAATTCCTAACCAAAATAATTTAACTCTTGTTTTAATAGATGGGGTACAGATCAATGAACTCAATTCTGGTGGCTTTTACGGAGGTGGACAATACAACTTGTCAAATGTGGAGCGTATTGAGATAGTGTACGGGCCCTCCTCAGTTGAGTATGGTACAAATGCTGTTTCTGGGGTAATAAATATAATAACTTCAGAAACAGATCAAAATAAAGGACATATTCGAGGTCTCTCGGGCAATTGGGAAACTTTCTTGGCTGATGCTTTGCTGGGGTGGAAAAACGATGAACTCCGCAGAAGCATAAAATTATCGGGAATGGTAAAAAAGAGCGGGATGGCTAATTTGAAGGGGGCTGAAGGAGATTTCAATTGGACTGATTTGTTGGAAAATGAAGAAAATGATTACTCATTAGGCTTAAGAGCTAATTATAATGATTTTATCCTTTCTGTTAATTATCTTAATAAACAAACGAGTACTATATCTTTGCAGCCTTCGGTGGGAACATCATATAGAGATTATGGAACTTTATGGAATATTTTTTTCTTAAATAACTCATTACGTTATAAAAAGGAATTTTCAAAATCGCTAAGATTTTCATCTTTACTATATTATCGTAACACAACAGTGCAGCATAATACAGTGTATTATGTTCTCGATACTGCACAGGTAGGATATTTTCGCCCAAATTCGATGGTCGGATTTGAAAATGTGTTGAATTATAAAGTTGGACGTTCAGTTAAGGTTACTGGAGGGTTGGTTTTCGAGTTCGAAAAATTGGCCAATAACCCATCGTGGTCTTACAGCCAATCGGCAGAAATAAAACCACCAAAACCACCAAAACCACCAATGCATTCAAATTTTCTGGTGAGCGTGTTTGTTGAACCAACCGTAAAACTTTTTGACGCCTTACTGCTGGCGGGAGGGATAAGGCTCGACCAAAGCACTGTTTACGACAGGGTGCTAACTCCAAAGTTAGGTGCACGATACAATATTGGAAATCAATCGATCAGGATTAATTATTCAGAAGCATTCAGGGCTCCAAAGCCTTGGGATTATACCGATGGAGTAGGAAACTCGGATTTGAAGCCAGAAAAGATGCGTGCGTTCGAACTTTCTTATAATTTGCATGTCAATCATCAATTTAACGCTGAACTTAATGTGTTTCGCAATAAATTAAACAATGGTTTTTTTAGGGAATCAGTTGAAGAAGGGCATCGATGGATCAACAAAGATGAAATAACAACAAGGGGGCTTGAGTTGGGGGTTAATTATAAGGGAAGAAATGTAAATGCTTCGTTTAATTATACCCTTACAGAGAGTAAAGACAGTTTAGGTATTGCTGTTCCTGAAATAAGCAAGCATATTGCAAATGCAAGTATTAGTACCGCTCTTTCAACTAGTTTCAATGCCAATATTAGGTTGAATTATGTTGGGGTGCGGGATAACCCAACCGTCATTAAAACCACCGGAGAAAAAAAGGTTGATGATTTTTTATTGGTTAATGCTTCATTAGGATGGAATCCGACCAAGCCATTATTGATCCAATTCATTGTCCGTAACATATTTGATGTCGAATATTATCACACGTCAAACAGATTGGTGAGTCGTTATCGTCAACCCCAGCGAACGTGCATGTTATCAATGGTGTATAACTTTAACTTAGATAAGTAATGTTTTGAAAATAGGTTCTTGACTATTATTTGCTTGCTATGAAATCAAAGGTTGGACATAAAAAAGCAATGTTTTTGGCAATATTATTGTTTTATGCTATGCTATGTATGGCGCAGGTCGATCGTGCTGCGTTGTTCGGTGCCTATGTTTATAATTTCGCTCGGTATACCACCTGGCCTGCTGAAAGTAATTACAACAATTTTGAGATAATAATTATTGGCAATAATCAGCAAATTGTTAAAGAAGTCAGTCAATTTTCTGAAATTAAAAAACTTAAGGGAAAGCAAATTGTGGTAAGGCATCTTGCAAATTTGCCAGAGCAGTTCAGCCCAACCACGCGAATGGTGGTGCTGTTAAATGATAAAGAGTTGTTAATTAGGCGGGTAAATAAAATGATAGATCTGATGCCCATTGTATTAGTAACTGAAGCCTCCGATGACAAACGAAATGTAATGTTTAATGTCTTTGACACCTCAGATAGCCGTCTTACTTTTGAGATTAACCGTCCTAATATATTGAAACATAATATTTCTGTCGACCCTGAGATCGTTTTGCTTGGTGGAGCCGAAATAGATATTGTTGAACTATATCGTTCTTCTCAACAATCAATGGATTCTCTTCAGAAAAAAATGGTGACAGTGAGCGATTCGCTTACGATGCTTAAAGGCGATGTGCAAAAAACCCAGCAGATTATTTTAGCTCAGAAAGAAAGTATCTTTCAACAAATGCAATTAATTGTGAAACACGATAGTGAGATAGAGTCTGACAAAATAGAATTGGATAGGCAAAAGGCCGAGATGATAAACCAGTTAAATAAACTAGAAAAGCAATCGGAAATGCTCCAATCTCAAGATCTATTGCTTACTGATCATAAAGCAGAACTTTCTGAGCAACAACTTTATATAGAAAAACAATTCGAAGAAATTTCTAAAGGGAAGCAAATTCTTGATAGTCTCAATTCTGAGGTTGAAAAACAGCATGCGGAGTTAGGGCTAAGAAGTGATATTATTAAGCGGCAACGTATGATAATATTGCTCACAATTTTTCTTGTAATACTGGCATTATTATCACTGCTGACTTTTGTTCGCGGTTATTTTATTAAGCGAAAGAGCAATAAGATTTTGACTCAGCAAAAGGAACAGATAGAAAAGATTAATACAAAGTTGGAAGTGACAAACCGCAGTCTCTATGAAACCATTGCCCGTTTGCACGAAACACAGACTCAATTAGTCTCTTCGGAAAAAATGGCTTCACTTGGTGTGCTTACAGCAGGCATAGCCCACGAAATTAATAATCCCGTAAACTTTATTTATACAGGTATTAATAGCTTACGTAAAGATGTTTCAGAACTTACTGATCTTATGTCTAATCTTTTGAAATTGGCAGAAGAAGGTAATGGACAAGCACTTGTTGACAGGATTTCTGAGTTTAATGCCGAGGGCGAAGTTGATGAAATCCTTGAGATAATACCACAAACCATAGACGATATAAAAGTTGGAGCTGAACGTGCTGCCGATATTATTAAAGGCTTGAGAAATTTCTCAAGGATCGATAAAGATACAATGCAAGTAGCAGATATACATGAAGGTATAGATTCATCTCTGTTGTTGTTGCGAAATAAATTTAAGAACCACATTAAAGTGTCAAAAGAGTTTGGTGAACTGCCCATGGTTCAGTGCTATCCTGGTAAGTTGAACCAAGCATTTTTAAATATTTTATCAAATGCAATCGATTCAATTGAAAATGAAGGTTCTATTGTTATTCGAACTCATTACGAAGATGGGCAGGTGATTATTCAGTTTGAAGACACTGGTAAGGGGATTGCCCCGGAAATTATCGATAAAATATTTGATCCTTTTTTTACAACCAAGAGTGTTGGGAAAGGAGTGGGTTTAGGTTTGTCGATTACCTATGGCATTATTCAGGAACATAATGGAAAAATAAATGTAAAAAGTGAATTAGGGAGTGGAACTATATTTACAATTTTACTACCTTGTGACGGAAAATCAGGTTAATAAAGAGTTGTTGAGGGGCAATGAAACCTGATATTATCATAACGAAAACGCAGAATATATTTTTTTCAACACAAGGGTAAGATAGGCGAGCTTTTTGCGTGGATGAGAGCCGTTGGTTAGTGTATTCAAGCTTCTAGGGTTTTATAAAAATATACTTGTGAAAAAGAAAATCTTATATGTAGATGACGAGGAAATCAACCTGAGGTTATTCAAAAACACCTTTCGGCATGACTATGAAATATTGACTGCAGTTTCGGCTGCTCAGGGTTTTGAAATATTAAAGACGACCCCTGTTGATTTGGTGATTACCGATCAGCGTATGCCTGATATCACTGGGGTCGAGTTTCTAGGACTTGTTCAGGAAAAATTTCCCGGAATTCCCCCGGGGCGTTTAATAATATCAGTGTATAGTGATCCCGAAGACATAGATTTGGCATTTCGGAACTACCAATTGTTCCGGTTTATATCGAAGCCTTGGGATCAGAAAGAGTTGTATGAAATCATCAAAAAGGCTATAAATAATGAGTGATCCAAGAAAATACACTATTCTCTATGTCGATGATGAAGAGTCGAACCTGCGGATATTCAAGAATACCTTCCGGAAAGATTATAATATACTCACGGCAACATCAGGTACCGAAGGGCTAGAGGTTTTAAACACTCAAGATGTGGATTTGATACTAACCGATCAGCGAATGCCCGGAATGTCAGGTATCGATTTCCTAAAAAAAGCTTTTTCGAAATATCCCGAGTTGAACCGCATTTTGGTAACTGCCTATTCCGACTATGATGTATTGCGCGAAGCAGTGAATGAATTAAAAATTTTCCAGTATGTAGAGAAACCCTGGCGCGAGGAAGATATTAAAACAACCATTGATAGTGCGCTGGAGATACATCGGTTGAAAATTGAAAACCAAAATCTAACATCTTCTCTACTTGTTAAAAACGAGGAGCTTACCCGAATAAATAAAGAGCTTAGTGCTGAGATTGACCGGCATAAGCAAACGCAACTCGAGCTAATTAAAGAGAAAGAATATGCTGAAAATTGCAACCGCTTGAAATCGGCTTTTCTGGCCAATATGAGCCACGAAGTACGAACACCAATGAACTCTATAATGGGGTTTGTTGATCTGATTTTTGAAGATTATATTTCACAAGAAACGAAGCGGGAATATATGAACATAGTGCAGGGAAGTTGTTCTCAGTTATTGCACATTATTGACAATATTATTGAAATCTCGAAAATAGATTCTGGTAACGTTGAATTACGTAAGGTAAAATTTGAGGTCAATGATGTTGTGAATTATGTTTATAAATCATTCAGTGCTAAAGTGGGGCAGAACATAAGCTTATCTTGCAATCTGGCTCAAGAATCAATATTAATATATAACGACTCGTTGAAGTTGGAGCAAGTGCTTAAAAACCTTCTTGATAATGCGTTGAAATTCACTACCAAGGGTGTTGTGGAATTTGGTGTTCAACTGAAAGCCGATCAGGTATTTTTCTATGTAAAGGATACGGGGATTGGTATCGACCCCGAGAATTTTAATCTCATATTCGAAAGGTTTAGTCAGGTCGAAAATGCCTTCAGCCGCAAATACGGGGGTAATGGCCTTGGGCTGGCCATTTCGAAGGCATACATTGAGAATATGGGCGGGAAAATTTGGGTCGAATCAGAATTAGGCAAAGGAGCGACTTTCAATTTCACCATTCCTTTGGATTAGGGAATCTATGAGAGGTTTTTCTCGTTGCCCATGCTTTCTTTCAGTTTGTTGATCCGGTTTTGGGCAATCTGGGGTTTTACGCTCATATAGCATCCTCCAACGCAACCACCTTCGCAACTCATACCTTCAACAAAATTGTATTGATTTCCTTTGGCAAGTGTACCCAATTGTTTTATCGATTTCTTATCGATGCCATTAATTATTAGGGGTTTAACTTCTTCGGGTTTGTTCAGATGTTTTTTTACAGCCTCCATAACACCGCCAGTTTGGGCAAATCCCCATGCTTGAGCCGAAGCTTCAATTGCTGAATCGTTGGTAGTCAATGTTATTGGATCTATTTCGCAGGCGAGTAACATGGCGTCAAGTTCCTCAAAATTGATAACCATATCTATTTCATTAACATTGAACGACTCTGCTTTTTTTGCAATACACGGTCCAATGAAAACAGTTTGAGCGTTTGGATGTCGTTGTTTCGATAATTTTGCTGCAAAAACCATTGGTGAAGGGGTGTGCGAAATATTGTTCCGGAGGGTTGGTACATGTTTCGAAATAATGTTTACAAACGACGGGCAGCATGACGTAGTGAGTAATTCACCTCCGTTTGCTTCAAATTCTTCAGCTTCGTGTTGAGCAGTGAGGTCAGCTCCTTCGGCAACATAAATTACATCGTGGAAACCAATTTTTATCAATGCGGCTTTCATTTGTGGCAAGCTGCATTTGAATTGGGCTGCAACTGATGGGGCAAGTAGCGCTACAACTTTCTTTTTTCTTTTCAGGTTGAATATCAGATCGAAAAGGTGCGATTCTTCAACAATTGCCCCAAACGGGCAAGCAATAACACATTTTCCACAGTAGGTGCATTTGTCGAAATCGATGGTCTCTTTCCCATTTTCATTTTTGGTTATAGCACCAACAGGGCAAGATTCTTCACAAGGAACAGGGGCGTAAATAATTGCATGATAGGGGCATACGCCTTCACAAATTCCGCAACTTATACAGGTATTCGAGTCAATCATAGCCCGGGCTCCAACAAAAGAAATGGCATCTTTTGGGCAATTTACTTCGCATGGACGCCCCAAGCAACCCCGGCACATGTTGGTTACAACATAGTTGTTTTGCTGGCAACCGTGGCATACTTCTTCAATTACCCTGATGATTTCACGTTCGCTTGACGCTTTTACAACGCTTTGAAGTACAAAATCGGATAACGGGCTAAGCTCGTCTGCCTCGGTAACACACTCGAAACCAAGCATAGCCATAATTTTGTATTTGATAAGGGCCCTGTCGCGATAAATGCAGCAACGTGAACTCTCGCTTCCGCGTGGTCGCATTTTCATTGGAATTTTATCAATCTCTTCGAGGAGGGTTTCATTGAAAATTAGACGGGCAATCCGCTCGAGAATTTCGCGGCGAATAAGAATTGCTTTGTTTGCTGCTACCATGTTTTTTCCATTATCCGATCTGTTGGCAAAAGTCAGTATATTTTTCCAGAAAACATGCTGTACAACATGTTTTGTCCGCATTTTTACCACACATTAAACAGTTTGTTAAGATGATGCTGCTTGTATTATCGATCAATTCTTGATACAAAAAAGCTCGCAAGTAAGGATTTTATATTCACTATTTTGAAAACAGGTATTTAATTGATACATTGTAATAAAAAAATCCATGTTTGGCAAAAATGAAAAATCGGCATTATATCTTTTGCTATCAATAAGTGCTTTATTTATTCTTTATGCTTGTCCTCTGCCATGTGAGCCTCAGCGAATTTCTGTTTTGCCTATCCCTGATTCTGTTTCAATGTTAATCCCGTATAAAAATGGCGACACGGTAAATTTTCAACACTCGGGAGGGTTGGTTGTCCCGTTCGTCTGTCAGCGTGATTCTTCTGCTGAATATGCTTATTCTGATTGGTGTTCTCCCGGGCAAGAGTATCGGCTCGATGAGACATTGCTAATCCCTGATTATCCAATAAGCTCAGTGTTTGTTCAACTTACAAAGTACGACGAGCAGAACTTGTTATTTAGCATTTCGGTGGCCAACTCATCAACTGTGCTTAATGCTCTGCATGAGCTTTCTTTTAATCTTGATTCATTAAAGGTTAACCAGAAATGGTTTTACTGTGTTATGGCACTAAACCTTTCAAGTTCTGAGAATCCAAATTATCCCAATAAGCTTCGGTTTGATAGTGTGTATTACACTCAACAAAATGGGATTGTTCGTTTAACTATGTCGAATGGTGAATATTATGACTTGTTTGAAAAATAGGATCGGAATTGCGCTTTGCATGCTTTGTTTCATTTCGTGTAATTTATTTGAAGACGGAATTACAAAGTGGTACAAAGTTAGTGAGGAGACAAAACTTTGGTTGGCCGATAGCTCGGGTTTTTGTTTTCGGATGGCTGATCAAAACGGGATAACAAGAGAATATCTTAATGAACAGAATACTCATGATTTTTCTGAAGGAGAAAGTTTTTTTGGCGGGGTTAAATACCGCATCTCCCAGCGTGAAAACTATTACCAATCTTTTTCTTCAACCTTCAATGATGTTTTTTCATTTTCGCTAAGCCCCGGGTACGACGATGGTTATTGGGGTGAACGAATTTCGCTTTCGATTAATAGTTTATCTTTCACCTACGATTTCCTTCTCGATAGGTTGGTGACAGTAGAAACTAATTTCAATTATTTAAGCCATAAGATTACCTCTTCTGGAGTCGAGAATGACTCGCTGATTCATTCAACCATAGATTTTTATGACGAAATTGAGTTTAACGGCACCACATATCCGCATGTTTTCCATTTTATTCTTTCCGACTTCCAGCAAAACTGGACAGAATATACTGTAACAGAAGTATATTATGTCCGTAAGCTTGGATTGCTGGAGTATCGGTTTAAAAACGGGTTGTCATTTACCCGTCAATAAACTGAGCTATTTGTGCCTGCTTTTTAATTCCCTGGCCAGATCTTCAATCCGGTATCCTTTATGAGTGAGTAAAACGATCAAATGGTAGATCAGGTCGGCACCTTCGTACAAGAAGTTTTCGTCGTCGTTGGCCATGGCACCAATGATTGTTTCAACGGCCTCTTCGCCTACTTTCTGCGTAATTTTGCGCGTGCCCTTTTGGAATAACGATGTAGTGTACGAGCCCTCGGGCATTTCGACTTTCCGTTTGTCGATAAAATCCTGTAGTTGAGTGAGGAACAGTATGTCTTGCTGATTTTGTGATAGATCATCCATTGCAGTGTTGTTTTATTTTTGTTGTACAAAGATAAAGATGTTGGGAATAGTTAGGGTACGTTATCTTAAGAAGAAAAAGAATTAATGATTAGAGACATTTACATTGTTTTCTTCTCGTTGAAGATTCTCAAGAATATTTGGAATAAACGATTCGTAAGCACTGATAACAAAAAAATCGGGTTGTTCTTCGATTACTTTTTGCGAGTGGAGGTTGTATTCCCAGTTGTCGAAAAGAAAGAGACTGTTAGAAAAGTGCTCTGCCAAATTCGGATACATGTATTCTCCAAACGAGTCATTTACCATGAAAAGCTTGGGTAGTGACTGATCTTCATTCTGGTATCTCCTTTCCCACGCCCAAGGATAAGGAAAGCGTTCTGGACATTTATATTTTTCGCCCAACAATGTTGTTTTGAGCTTAAATTTTGGAGTCAAATAATACCTGTAAAATGAAACTTTATCATCGACTCCTAGCATTTTGGCCACACTACCGTCGTTCGATTCTTTAATTTCTTCCGTGAATTCATTAATCAGGTGTTTTTTAGTTGTTTTAGTTTGCTGTTGAATATAGGAAATTATTGTGTCATAGGCCACGTACGCTCCATAATCGTTCCAGTGGTGGTCGTAACGGTGATATACCTCAGGGTAAATAGACTTAGATTTGATTAACAAAGGTTTAAGGTCTATGACATCTAAATAGTTTACCTCTTTTGCAAGTTGAATGATTTGATCGGTTGCATTAAATTCTGAGTATTTGAAAAACTCTGGGGGCACAAACTCAGTGTATATTTCTTTTTTTGTGGGAATAATTACCAATAAGAATTTGCAATTTCTTTCATGTAAAAAATTGGCACGTTGTTGCAACTCATTTTTTAGTTTAGTTTGTTGTTCTGCGGTTAACCTCACTAAACCCCTGTAATGATCAAGATCTTTCCCTTGGAACATCCAGTTATCTTTTCCTAGAATACCTTTGCTCGCATCGGGCGATTGCTTCAGAAAAAAGTAATTAAACTGGTTGTAAAACTTAATGCCTGCAGGTCTTAAGCTGAAGTGGTCGTCGTAAAAATCGTTGAATTGTTGCGGAAAGCGGTCAAGATGTTTCCAGTCGAAAACAGGAAATGGAGCTTTTTCTCGGTTTTCATTTTTTGACGAAGGATTGTTTTCCGTTTGGAAAAATGAAAAGATAAACGGAATTACAAGCAAAACAGAAAATAAAACAGAAACAATTAGTTGATAGATGCTATGATTGATTTTTTGTGTCATAGTAAAAGGTTGAAAGGTTAAAACCTAAAGTAAATGAATGGATTATACGTGTTGGAAATCAACAACAAGGTGATGGTGAAAATGGCAATTAGCATTACTGCAACCTTAATTCCTTTGACGATCGGTTGGGAGGCAAATTCTGGCATAATTGCAGTAAGTTTGATGTTGAGCCAACGGAAGAAACCAAAACTGCCTAAAACCGATGGGATGGCAATAAGCAGGAAGTTTTGTTTAAATACTGCACTCAGATAGTTTGAGCCGAGCATTGAGTCGTTTCCAAGGAATAAAACCTTATAAAATCCTTTGGTATGCTCGAAGTCCTTGGTCTCAAACAGTACCCATGCAAAAGTTGCTATAGAGAAGGTATAAAGTGCAGGAATTATTTTCCCTGCCCGGTTTAACACATTCTTCTCTAGCCACAAGCGTTCAATGGACATAAAGGCTCCGTGAACCAGTCCCCATAGTAAAAAATTCCAACTGGCACCATGCCAAAAGCCACATACAATGAATATAATCAATAAGTTAAAGTATGTTCTGAAGTTGCTTTTACGGTTGCCACCGAGTGGGATATACAGGTAATCCATCAGCCATTGGCCAAGGGTAATGTGCCAGCTTTTCCAGAACTTTCTGATGGAAGTAGCCAAATAGGGAAAGTTGAAATTTTCGGGGAGATGAAAGCCAAACATCAAACCCAGACCTATTGCCATATCGCTATATCCTGCAAAGTCGAAATAAATTTGAAACGAATAGCTGATCATGCCTGCCCAAGCCAGTGACTGGGGTAAAACATCTACAGGTATTGAAAATGCTTCATGTGATATGATGGCAAACTGATTAGCAATAATTACCTTTTTTACAAGGCCAATAATGAACCGCTCAACGCCATTGGCAAATAATGACAAGCTTTCTTTGCGACTCAATAATTGAGGGGCTAAATCGTGGTAACGTACAATTGGCCCAGCAATTAATTGGGGGAAAAAGGAAATATAAAGTGCTAGATAAAATAAATTCTTTTGAACTGGAGTCTCTTTCCTATATACATCAATCAGATACGACATGGACTGAAAGGTGAAAAACGAAATGCCAAGGGGAAGTATGATGCCAGGATCTTTTACTGGATTTATGCCAGCGAGGTTAAGTAAGTGATTGATGTTTTCAATAAGGAAATTTCCATATTTAAACGTTCCCAACATCAATAAGTTAAATATGATCCCAATAACAAGTGGAACTTTCTTCCCTCGTTCACATTTGTTTATCCAAAGGCCAAAAAGATAATTGAAAAGTATGGACGCAAACAGGATGACCGATAGAGAAACGCCGCCCCACATATAAAAAATCAGACTCGAAAGCATCAGTACTGTATTTTTTCCACTGCGAGGCACAAGATAATAAACGGCTAAGACTGCGGGAAGAAATGCAAAAATGAAAATCAGACTGCTAAATAACATGGTTTGGTTACTTGAATGGTTTCAGACAAAAATAATTGATAATTTATTTATCGTTAGGTTTTTTAATAGATTTTTCAAAATGGCTTTCTGGCTTTTATTTTGCGAGAGCCTTTGGGAATAACGATGTGGTGTACGAGCCTTCGGACATTTCGACTTTCCGCTTGTCGATAAAATCCTGAAGCTGTGTTAAGAACAGGATGTCTTGCTGATTTTGTGATAAATTTTCCATCTATATTTTATTTAAACACAAAGACACGAAGTATTTCACAAAGGGACACAAAGATTTATTTTTCTTTGTGACTTTGCGACTTCGTATTTTCACTTATATTCTTACTGGTATATTCTTACTTGACAAATAGTTCTTTAAATCAGGAATGGCAATTTCCTTGTAGTGGAAAATGCTGGCAGCCAATCCGGCGTCGGCTTTGCCTTTGGTGAACACATCAACGAAGTGATCCATATTCCCTGCGCCGCCCGAAGCAATGATGGGTATTTTCAACATACCGGCCATTTTGGCGAGCTCTTCGTTTGCAAATCCGTTTTTGGTGCCATCATGATCCATGCTGGTGAAAAGGATTTCGCCTGCACCACGGTCTTCGGCTTCCTTGGCCCAACTGAACAATTCCTTTTCCGTGGGAATACGTCCGCCATTTACAGTAACCGTCCAGCGGTCGTCATATTTCTTGGCATCGATGGCTACCACCACGAACTGTGTTCCGAAGTTCAAAGCCATATCGTCAATGAGCTTGGGGTTTCGCACCGCCGATGAGTTGATGGAAATCTTATCGGCTCCCGCTTTCAGAAGCGCTTCAGCATCTTTTAGTTCGCTAATTCCACCACCCACGGTAAATGGGATGTTGATTTCGCGGGCTATGCGTTTCACCAAATCGACAAAGGTTTTGCGGCCTTCGTGCGTGGCGGTGATGTCGAGGAAAACCAGTTCGTCGGCCCCCTGTTCGGCATACAGCGCGCCCAATTCAACGGGATCGCCAACGGCTTTGATCCCAACAAAGTTGATGCCTTTCACGGTCTGACCGTCTTTGATATCAAGGCAAGGTATAATTCGTTTTGCAAGCATAATTTCTTATTTAAACACAAAGGCCACAAAGGGTTTTCACGAAGGGCACGAAGTGAATTCTTTTAGTATCTTATCCTTAATTCTTTGTTTAGCTTTTTGTCTTTTTCGTATAGAAACCTGTCGGATTTTGAAAAATCTTTTCCAGATGAAATGCAGAAAGCTTTCAATCTCTCAAGATAATAAAGATAGGTTTCAATATTCTCTGCGGTCTTAGTTGCAGATAGTTTCAACTCTTCTCCATAAAGGATTCGATAGGCTCGTTGGTCAATAATTTGATAAATGTTAGGATTCCGAAAACGTAGAATTGTTGAGGCCATTGGGATACCAATTCCTGGTATATTCAAAAGGGCAGATAATACTGTAATCGTTTTTTCTTTATCTATTTCTTTATCTGTTGGTAAAATACCATTAAGCAATTTAATTGTTTCTTCATCGAGTTTTGCATATCGATTGATTTTCCAAAGCACAATCTTGTTGATCAGATTTTGGTCAAAATCACCAACAAACGAATCAAGTTCTGTTGTAAGTTCATCCTGATATTTATACTCTTCTTCTGAAAGATTGAAATCAGGACTGTCAATTGTTATTAATTCTGACTTTTTCATTCAATGTAATAATTAACCAAAAAAGGTTAATAGTTTTAAAATTAACCATTTTAGGTTAACTTTTTCTTTTTTGAAAATCTTCTATTTCCTTCAATGATATGTGATTCTCATAAATGGCTTTCCCTGTAATTACACCTGGTACACCCATTTCATCCAATTCGTAAATGTCTTTCATGGTGGCAATTCCGCCGCTGGCAATAAGCTCAAGGGTTGGGAACTTGGCCATGATTTCCTTGTACAAATCGATGCTTGGGCCAGTAAGCATGCCATCGCGGGCAATGTCTGTTGAGATTACCTTTTGAATACCACGACTGGTGTAGCTTTCAATGAAATCTAAGATTGGAAGTTCTGATACTTCCTGCCAGCCACTTACGGCAATCATTTTGTCTTTGGCATCGGCACCCAGGATGATTTTTTCGGCTCCGTAGGTTTCGATCCAATGTAGGAATGTTTCACGGTCCTTCACAGCAATACTGCCTCCTGTTACCATGCTTGCGCCGCTTTCGAAGGCAATGCGCAGGTCTTCGTCGCTTTTCAAACCTCCACCAAAGTCGATCACCAGTTTGGTTTTCGATGCTATGGTTTCAAGTACCTTGTGGTTTACAATGTGCTTGGCTTTCGCGCCGTCGAGATCGACAAGGTGCAGGCGTTTAATTCCTGCATCTTCGAACATTTTCGCTACTTCGAGCGGATTCTCGTTGTACACCGTTTTCTGGTTGTAGTCGCCCTGCGAAAGGCGAACGCACTTGGCATCAATTAAATCTATTGCGGGTATTATTGTAATCATATTTATAAATTGTAATCAGTAGTAAGACAATGGAATGCGTAAAGAGGAATTGATTTTATCCCATTCTCGAACCCGAAATTTTTAGTTGAAACTCGTACAGAATAGGCGGGTTTGTATTTATTGATGAATTGTTTAAGGCTTTTAGATCGCACATTTTCCGATGATTTTACCTCAATTGGGATAACCTTTCCATCGTTCATTTGTACTACAAAATCAACTTCGGCCTTTCCTTGCGACTCCCAATAATAGGGTTGAAATTGGTTGGATATTAATGAATTCATTACGAAGTTTTCAGTCAAAGCACCTTTAATATTATCGATAATGCGATTGCCCGAGATCAGAAAATGAGGCGCAATCCCATACTTAGAACACAGTAACCCATTATCTGATAAGTATATTTTGAAAGCAGCATTTTCGGTATACAATTGTAGTGGAAACTTCCCTTCGGTAATTTTAACACATTTATTTGCAACACCAGAAGCTTGCAGCCAATCCAAGGCCGTTTCGAACTCGTGGGCACGTGCCCCTGTTTTTATCAATTTGTACTGAAATTTCCTGTTTTCTTTGGCGAGCTGGGCCGGAATTGTATTAAAGGCAGCCATGATCCGAGTGGTTTCGTCGGGTGTGGCATATTTCGCCATATCGGCTACGTACGCATCGTTAATATTTTTTTGAAGAGCAACAACAAAGTTGAAATCCCGTTTCTCTATAAACTCTTTAACTACCTGAGGCATACCGCCAATGGTCAAATAATGGTTGAACAAATCAATGAATTTCGAATGGAGCGAGAATTCTATATTCGTATCAAAATGTTCAGCAATTAATCTACAACCTGATTTTTGATCCAACGCCCAAAGAAATTCTTCAAAATCAAGCGGGTACATGTTGATTTTCTCAACCTTACCAACTGGGTATGAATATTGATTTCGGTTAACGGCAACACCTAATAAACTTCCCGCTGCAATTATGTGATATTCATTGGCTTTTTCATTAAAGTATTTCAACGAAGTAAGTGCCTGCTCACAAGCTTGTATTTCATCGAAAAACAGTAACGTATTTTCTGGGGTAATGGTTTTCCCAGCTAACACCGAAAGCTCTTGCACGATGCGGACAGGATTCAAATCGCGTTGAAAAATACCTTGCAATTCAGGATTGCTTTCAAAATTAAAATATACCACATTGTTATAGTTGCTGTTGCCAAAAGAAAGTATGGAATAAGTTTTCCCAACCTGTCTAGCACCAACAACCATCAACGGCATTCTTCCCGATGATTTTTTCCAGCTAGCAAAATATTTCTCAATCTTACGTTCCATTTTGTGTCTTTAAATTGCACTTTTTGGATTCAATTAGTGCAAATATACTACACTAAATTGAATATACGATGAGCTTATTGTATTTTTAGAGTTCATGAGTTCATAAGGGGAGGTTTTGCATGAGATACTTATATCCATGCACTTTGCACTTATGCACTACAGATTGATAAAATTCTCCAAAATCTTTGCCCCAACTTTTTGACTTTTCTCGGGGTGGAACTGTGTGGCGTAAAAGTTGTCTTTGTGCAAGGCCGCGCTGAACGGGTTGATATAATCGCATGTTGCGGCGGTGTGTTTACCTACTTCAACATAGTAGGAATGAACGAAGTACACAAACTGGTTTTCCAGGTCAGGTGTGAGTATGGCACTGTTCAGGTTGTAGATGTTGTTCCAACCCATGTGCGGTACTTTGGTCACAAATTCTTGTCCGGGCGCGGGTTGAAAGCGTTTCACCTTTTCGTCGAAAATGCCAAGGCACTTCACATCGCCCTCTTCGCTGTGGGCGCACATAAGCTGTTGGCCAAGACAAATGCCCAAAACGGGTTGCTTCAGGCTGCGGATCAGCTCGTCGAGTTTGTGTTCGCGCAAGTAGGCCATAGTGGTACTTGCTTCGCCAACACCGGGAAAGATCACTTTGTCCGCCGCACGAATTTTTTCTGGATCGGCTGTGATTTCTGCACTTACACCTAATCTGTTTAGAGCATTATTCACCGACTCGATGTTGCCCGCGTTGTATTTGATAATTACAATATTCATCTAAATATTTTTTGTTTGTCTGATGACATCATAAAGTCATTTTCTATACTTTTGACACGGATTATACAACTGGCGCGTTCTTCTAACGGTTAGGAAGTCGGATTCTCATTCCGAAAATAGCAGTTCGATTCTGCTACGCGCTACTATCTTTTTATTTTAAAAGATCATCGATGACCCGCTTCATCTCTTCAAATTCTTCTTCTTTATAAAGTCGTGTCATATAAACAATCTTTCCCGATTTATTTACAATAACATTTCTTGTTACTCCGGCATCCTGAGCTGCAAATGTGTAAAAGATATTTCCATCCAAATCGAGGGCCAGTGGATATGTGATTCCGATTTGCTTCTGAAAATCAAATACTTTTTCTTTGTCTTCTTTCAGGTCGATACCGTATAGTGCAAAATTCTTGTTGCTTTTGTGCTTCTGCCATATTTCACTTTCAATATGAGGCATTTCCTTTCGGCAAACGCTGCACCAACTGGCCGTGAATTGCAGCATCACCACTTTCCCGCGTAAGGCTTGCATATTGGTTTTTGTTCCATCGGGTAAAACGATGTCGAAATCGGGAACGGTTTGACCCAGCTTCACAATGTATCCATAATCAGCAGGGATTTCCTTCTGAATGGTTTGTGCTTCGGTCTTGTTCACATTTAAAAAAATGAAGCAAAGCAACATGGCTGTGATTTGTACGTATTTCATTGTTGATTGTTTTTACTGATTGCGAACAATTGTTTTGAAATTAAGATCGAAAAAACAATCCAGGGAACCAGCGAAGCGATGGAGAAAATCAGTCCAACGATTCCAAAGGTTGACGGGATGGTCATTAGAAAGGCTGAAATCAACCCCCAAATGGCTGTTCTTTTGCTGAATGTTTTTGCGGGATCGTTCAACATGGCAAACCCAATAATTACCAGTGCAATTCCGTTGAGGATGTAATACACATCGAATGCGGTTCCTTTGTAGCCCTCGTGAATGGCTTGTCCTGCAGCCAACAATTGCTGTTGGAGCTGAGCGTCGGGAGTGGCAAAATATTGCTTGCTGAGCGAAAGCATTTCAAATGCGGCAGTTGACGAGTAATAGACGGCAATTCCAATGAACCCGAGTACCAACGCAATAAACATGGCGTAGGCTTTTGTGTTTCGAAGTGCGGCAAACAGCGCCAAGTAGACGAAGGCTAGCAAAATGTTGTTCACCAAGTAGAGCAAATCGAGACTGAGAAGCCCCAAAAACCAGTTCTTATGAAACAATTCAAAGAAACCCAGTACCTCTTTGGGTGGTGGCCACAATCCGAAAATGAAAATTTGTACCGGAATAATTGCCACGACGATAAGGGCCATTATTCCGCCCAAACGACAAAGCTTGTTCCAGTCCTCGGTGTTAAAAATTGCTTGGTTCATAGTTGATGTTTTAACTAAATACCACAGTTCTGTTGTTGTAAACCAATATTTTCCGTTCGATGTGTTTGTTCACCGCTTTCGAGAGTACAATCTTTTCAAGGTCGCGGCCTTTGGCAATCAGGTCGTTCACCGTGTCCTTGTGGCTTACGTGCGCCACTTCTTGTTTGATAATTGGTCCGGCATCCAATTCGGTTGTTACGTAATGGCTGGTTGCGCCAATGATTTTTACTCCACGTTCGTGCGCTGCATGGTAAGGTTTTGCACCCACAAAAGCGGGTAAAAACGAATGGTGGATGTTGATAATCCGGTGCGGAAAGTGCGTAATGAAATCGTCGCTAATGATTTGCATGTAACGGGCCAGCACAATAAAGTCTATTTTGTGTTCTTCGAGCAACGCAATCTCTTTGGCCTCCAACTCTTCCCGGTTGTTTTTCGTCAATGGAAAAACATAATACGGAATATCGAAACGTTTGGCAACATCGGCCATGTCAGGGTGGTTGCTGATAATCAATGGTATTTCAACATTCCACTCGCCGGCAGTGTAGCGTGCCAAAAGGTCAAACAGGCAGTGCGACATTTTCGAAACGAAGATAGCCATGCGCGGCTTTTCTTCCGAGAAATGAAGTTCGTATTTCATTTCATTTTTGTGGGCGATAAGCGTGGCGAAATAATCCGAAATTTTGTCTTTTGGAATTTCGAAGTTCGCCAAATCCCATTCCACACGCATGTAGAAGAGTTTTTCTTCACGGTCCACATGTTGGTCGAGGTAAAGAATATTCCCATTATTGGTATTGATAAACTCGGTTACCAACGCCAGGAGCCCTTGTTTATCGGGGCAGTGAATGAGAAGAATAGCAGTTGATTTGCTTTTGTCTATAGTCATAGTTGTATGGTTTTAAACACAATGGGCGCAAAGGGTTTTCACAAAGAACACAAAAGTATGTGTTTTAGCTTGATGAATGTTTAATTTGTGTCCTTAGAGATATCCTTTTTTCCTTTGTGTTTCTATCACATAATTACTCGTTTAATTCCGTTTTTCAAATGAGCTACATTGAAGTTAACCAAAAGGGCAAGTTTACAACCCGATAACTTTAAGTAGGTTAGGGTTTGAGCTAAATGTACATCGGTTAATTCCTCAACAGCTTTCAATTCAATTATGATTTGATTTTCAACAAGAATATCAATTCTGAGGCGGCTTTCTATAAGCAAACCTTTATATGTCAAAGGCAGACTTTTTTGTTTCTCAACTATAAGGCCAGCACTTTGGAGCTCAAAAATAAGGCATTCTTCGTAAACACTTTCCAATAAACCTGGACCAAGGATTGAATGAACTTCAAAAGCACAATCTAAAACCTTTTTGAATATTTCTTCACGATCCATATTTCTTTAATTTGAATATTTAGTTAGTGTTCCTTGGCGAAAAACCTTCGCGTACTTTGTGTTTTAAAGTACTCCCTTGGTACTTGGTAGTTCAAAATTGAAAATATCTTTCTTTATTGCCATTTTAATTGATTTAGCCAGTGCCTTGAAGATCCCTTCGATTTTGTGGTGCTCGTTTTGCCCTTCGGCCTTAATGTTGAGGTTGCATTTCGAAGCATCGCTGAACGATTTGAAAAAGTGAAGGAACATCTCGGTGGGCATATCGCCAACCCGTTCGCGGGTGAATTCGGCATCCCACACCAACCACGGACGGCCGCCAAAGTCGATGGCTACTTGCACCAAGCAATCGTCCATGGGCAAGCAGAAACCGTAGCGTTCAATGCCGCGCTTGTTTCCCAATGCTTTCAGAAATGCTTCGCCTAAAGCCAAGGCTGTATCTTCAATGGTATGGTGTTCGTCTACTTCGAGATCGCCTTTCACAATCACTTTCAGGTCGATGCCCGAGTGACGACCAATTTGGTCGAGCATGTGGTCGAAAAAGCCTAGCCCGGTCGAAATATTGGTTTTCCCGGTTCCGTCAAGGTCAAGCCAAACATCGATGTCAGTTTCTTTGGTGGTGCGACGAACGGTTGCGGTGCGGTCGGTTTTGGCCACTTCTGCATACACCTCGTCCCAGTTGGTGGTTTTCAGCACACAAACTTCAGAAAGACCTTTTGCAACAAGCAGTTCATCGGGTTGGTTGCTTAACCAGATGGCTTTGCATCCCAAGTTTTTCGCCAGTTCAATATCGGTGAGACGGTCGCCAATTACGAAGCTATTAGCAAGGTCGTAGCTGCCGTCCATGTATTTGCCCATCAGTCCGGTACGTGGCTTGCGGGTTGGCGCATTGTCCTCGGGGAAACTTTTATCAATCAATATGTCGTTGAATACTACACCTTCACCTTCGAAAGCTTTCAACATTTTATTGTGTGCAGGCCAAAAGGTTTCTTCAGGAAACGAACTGGTTCCCAAACCATCTTGATTGGTGACCATCACCAACTCGTAGTCGAGGTTTTTGGCAATGAAGTGCATGTTACGGAACACGCCCGGATAAAACTCGAGTTTCTCCAAGCTGTCGAGCTGGTAATCAACCGGTGGTTCAATGACCAGGGTTCCATCGCGATCTATAAATATGACTTTCTTCATAATATTTTCAAATATCCAATAATGAATATTCAATGTAGAATATCCAATTATTTGGGCAGTTTCGATTTTGCTGTTTTAACACTTTTGGCAAAAATAGCTATAAGCTCTTCATTTTCTTTTAAAGTAGGAAGAATCATAGAATCAACAAGAAGTCTTTTTCTTTGAATGATTTTTAAACAGACTTTTGTTTCTCTCAATTCCTTCAATAATATTTGGGCTTTATGAATAAAATCTTTTTGTGATTCTGCTGATTGTACTTCACCATACAACAATGCTGGAGCTGTTGAACTTCTGATTCCTTGACCTCCTAAGTGATTTGCAAGTTTGGTATTTGGTAAATTTTCAATCACTTCACTTACCATGATGGCAAAATCTATCAAACGATCTTCCAAATCAAATTTTTTCGTTTCCATCAGCCTTGGATATTGGTTATTGAATATTCAATATTGGACATTTTTTAATCTTTCAATCAGCTCCCTATTTTCCTCCGGGCTTCCCACCGTAATGCGCAGACATCCTTCGCAGAGTGCTACTTTGGAACGGTCGCGAACAATCACGCCTTTGTTCATCATGTACTCGAATTTCTCACGGGCACCTTCCATTTTTACTAACAAGAAGTTGGCATTGCTGGGATAAACCTTTTGCACAAAAGATAATTTTTTTAGCTCTTCGGCCAGTTTTTCACGCTCGGCAATGATGGTTTTCACCCAAACTTCTTTTTCTTCAACATTCAGCAACGACTGCATTACCCGTTGTTGGGTAAGCTGGTTGATGTTATAGGGATATTTGATTTTGCTCAGAATTCTAATGATTTCGGGCGAAGCAAAGGCCATACCCAAGCGGATTCCAGCTAAACCCCAAGCTTTCGAGAAGGTTTGTAATACTACCAAATTGGGGTATTTGTCCAAATCGGCAAGCAGGGTTGTGCCGGGCGCAAAGTCGATGTAAGCTTCGTCAACAACCACAATGCCGTCAAACCCTTCAATCACTTTGATGATCTCGCCACGGTCGAGGCTGTTGGCTGTTGGGTTGTTGGGCGAACAAAGAAAGAGCAGTTTCGATTTGTCGTCGGCAGCTGCCAGTAGTTTCGAGGCTTCAATCTGATAATCATCGTTCAGCAGCACTTTGCGAATTTCAATGTCGTTGATGTCGGCCGAAACGGTGTACATGCCATACGAAGGATCCATAATTACTGAATTGTCGATGCCCGGGTTGCAAAACGCGCGGTAAAGCAAGTCGATGGGCTCATCGCTACCGTTGCCCAGGAAAATTTGGTTGGGTTGAACACCTTTGATTTCGGCAATTCGTTTTTTCACATCTTGCTGGTACGGATCGGGGTAACGGTTGTAGCCTGTGTCATAGGGGTTTTCATTAGCGTCGAGAAATACCGACGCACTGCCACTAAACTCATCGCGAGCGGAAGAGTAGGGTTTTAGGTTGGCTATGTTTTTTCGTAACAAAACCCCTAAATCCCTTAAAGGGGACTTTTTAGAGACTGCGTTATTGTTATTGTCGTTCATTTTAATTCTATTTTATTTTCAATTTGTTTCCGAGCAATTCTTTCTTTTGCATCAATCAAGGCATGTTGAAGTTTTGCTTCAAGCACATGTTTTGGTGGCAGTTCGGTCCAATACTCTGCCACCATTATCCCATCTTTGTGCATTTCAAGCAGTTCAATTTGTTCCTTACTTGCTTCTGTACAAAGAATTAATCCGATTGGAGCTTGCTCTCCCTCTTGGCGTTCGTATTTGTTCAACCATTTGAGATACAGCTCCATTTGACCTTTATATTTGGCTTTAAACTTGTCGATTTTTAATTCAATGGCTACTAGGCGTTTCAGCTTTCGGTGATAAAACAATAAATCTAAATTGTGGTCATCTCCATCAATTATCATCCGTTTTTGCCGTTCAACAAAAGTAAATCCATTGCCAAGCTCCATTATAAAAAGCTCAATGTCTTTAAGAATGGCTGTTTCCAGATCATTTTCGAGATAGCCATCTTTCAATCCGAGAAAATCAAGGAAATAAGGATCTTTGAAAATGTTGTGTTCGATTGAATTGCAATTCAATATTTGCAGATTTGCACTTTCTGTCCGATGATAGATTTTCAAACCAATTTGTTTTCTTAATTCTCTTACCCCAATAATTTTGTCGTAAGCAAATTGGCCATAAAAGTCACGCTCTTTTTGATCCTTTATTGGTATAAGTGTCAAGAAATGAGACCATGATAAATGTCGTGACAGTGTAACGACTTTTTCGACATCGTTGTATGTCTCTGCAAATTGAATCATCCTCCGAAGATTCTTTTCTTCGTAGTTTTGACCGTATTTTTTAACCAATTCTCGTGACAGTGTTACGACAATTTGTTTCCCATAATCAGCCCGTTGGTTGTTTAGAACGTGGTTGAGAATTTTGTGTCCTATGCCCCAAAAAAGCACTGTTAACGAGCTGCTTGCTTGAACAACAACCTGCGCTTTTGTCTTTTCAATCAGACCGATTAACTCAGTTAAAAGTTCACTGTGCTTTGGGTGTGCAATAGACATATCCTTGTTTTTTATTTTTTCATTCTCAACGTTCCTGCATTCTTATGTGCAAACAAATGCTCTGCTTCGGCCATTTGCTCAATAACTGGTCCCAGATTTTGAATGCCTTCTTTTGATATTTCCTGAAAGGTTATTTTGCGAATGAAGCTGTCGAGGTTTACACCGCTGTAACTGGTTGCCCATCCGTTGGTTGGCAGGGTGTGATTGGTTCCCGATGCATAATCGCCAGCACTTTCGGGTGTGTAATTCCCCAAGAAAATTGAACCTGCATTGATGATTTTTTCAGCCACTTCGGAATAATTCTTCATTTGAATGATCAGGTGCTCCGAAGCGTATAGGTTCATCATGTCGATCATCTCCTGCTCGGTTTTAACCAAGAATATTTTGCTGTTATCCAAAGCTTTTAGCGCGTAGTCCATGCGTGGAAGAACAGCTAATTGCTTTTCCAATTTAACTTGAACCTCGTCAATTAGCTTTTCAGAAGTGGTTACCAAAATAACCTGACTGTCGGCACCGTGTTCGGCTTGCGATAGTAGGTCGGCGGCAACAAAAGCAGGGTTGGCAGTTTCGTCGGCCATAACAGCTACTTCGCTTGGACCGGCAGGCATGTCGATGGACACATGGCTGATGCTTACCAATTGCTTAGCTGCGGTTACATATTGGTTTCCCGGACCGAAAATCTTGAAAACTTTAGGAACGCTTTCGGTTCCGTAAGCCATTGCGCCAATAGCTTGAATTCCGCCAATTTTGAAAATCTTGGTAATGCCCGAAAGTTTGGCCGCGAACAAAACAGGCGCAGGTAGTTTGCCGTCTTTTTGCGGCGGCGTACAAAGTACAATCTCTTTACAGCCTGCAATTTTAGCCGGAATGGCAAGCATTAGTACGGTTGAAAAGAGTGGGGCAGTTCCTCCCGGAATGTAAAAACCCACCTTTTCGATGCCCACACTTTTCTGCCAGCATTTCACGCCCGGAGTGGTTTCAATCACCTTCGTTTCGAACTTCTGTGCTGCGTGGAACTTGGTTATATTGGCCGCAGCTTGTTCGATTGCTGCTTTCAAATTGGCATCGAGTTCGGCAACACCGGCTTCAATTTCGGCTTCCGAAACCAGCAATTCAGCAAGTTCAACCTTGTCGAATTGAACGGTGTATTTGCGAATGGCCGTATCGCCATTGGCTTTTACATCGTCGAGTACGGCTTTCACTTTTTCGTTGAGCGATGCCGTTTCAAAAACGGGACGCTTCAAAAGAGATGGCCATTCGGAACGATTAGGGTATTTTATTACTATCATTTTTCAAAGTCATTTAACTTTAATAAACACAAGGGACACTAAGGTTTTTCACAAAGGTCACAAATATCTTTTTGTGCCTCCGTGTTTAATTTTTTACATAATCATCTTCTCAATGGGCAACACCAAAATACCTTCGGCACCAAGGGCTTTCAATCTTGAGATATTTTCCCAGAAAAACTTTTCTTCAATAACCGAATGCAGAGAACTCCATCCACTTTCGGCCAACGGCATTATCGTCGGACTTTTCATCCCGGGAAGCATTGCCACAATTTCTGGAAGTTTTCCGTTGGGAGCATTCAGCATGATGTATTTTTTCCCTTTTGATCGTTCTACCGATTCGATGCGGAAAATAAGTTCGTTGAGAATTGCTTGTTTCTCGGCTGATAAACCAGGAGTTGATATTAATACTGCCTCAGAAGGGGTCACTACTTCAACTTCTTTTAATCCGTTGGAGACCAGTGTTCCGCCAGAGCTTACAATGTCGAAAATTCCATCGGCCAGGCCAATCCCAGGGGCAATTTCCACCGAACCAGTAATTACATGGATTGAAGCCTTTATTCCCTTTTTGTCAAAAAAATTCTGAAGTATTACAGGATACGATGTTGCTACTGTTTTTCCTTCGAACCACTCGGGGCCATTATATGTTTCGCCCTTTGGAATGGCAAGAGACAGACGGCATTTGCTGAAGCCCAGGCGTTTTGATAAAACAACATTCTTATCTTTCTCGAGCATCTCGTTTTCGCCAACAATTCCAACGTCGGCAACCCCATCGGCTACAGTTTCAGGGATATCGTCGTCGCGCAAGTAAAGAATTTCCACAGGGAAATTTTTGGCAGGCGATAATAACTGGCGTTTTCCCACTGTAAGTTTAATCCCGCATTCGCGGATCAGTTCTTCTGATTCTTCGTTTAACCGGCCTTTGGTTTGAATGGCAATCCGTAAAATAGTCTCCATTTTTTTATCTTCTAAATTCAATTATAATCATTTTTTGTGTTCAATTTTAACATTCCTCCTTAGAGTAGGTCAAATAAAAAAGGCTTACCAATTGGGTAAGCCTTCGTTCGTTATCTAAATATCTTTATAGAGTTCAGACATAATCGTGCCAGCCTACCGCATTTGCAGGTTGTGATGGTGGCCGTGATGATGTCCAAAACATGTTATCATATCAAACTTTGTAATTATTCATGCAATAATAGTAATAATTTAATGCGCAGCAATGGGCGAAACTTTTTTATTGAAAGCTGATTTTTGAAATTTAACATTAAAATTACGTGTGACATTGTATTTTACGTAATTTGCTGAACATTTATCCTTGATGTTATTTCCTCGAGATTATTGGTTAATTTGGTGCTTTGAAAGTGTTGTAATAAGCTAAAAACCTGTATCGTATGGCAATTTTTAATAGAGATGGGAGAATGATTATTCCGCTTAGGGAGAGAAACCGAAGAGCAGTTCGTGCTAATGAGAATAAAGTCCGTTATATCATTAGTGAAGCGTTTTGCCCTTCAGGATGTTCAATTATTGATAAAGAGCATGAAATTAATGGATTTCCCGGCTTAAGGCTGAAGTTTAAGAGGGATGGCGAAGAGGGCGAATTTGTTATTTCGGCAATTGAAGGCGATTTTGAAAAGATTGTTCTATGTGGTAGGTTATTCGAGGGGGTTCGCGACGATTTGTTTTGCCCGCATTGTGGTGCAGAATTTAAGAAATTAGTGAATTGTAACTGCAAAAATGATGCTGAAATGGTTGTTATTGGCTTAACTCCAGAACTGAATTATAACGATGCGATTACTTTTTGCAATGTAACAGGTTGCTCTAATGGCGCATTTATCAAATCGGGAGAAGCCATACGACATGTTCGCTTAGCCCATGGTTTTTAATTGATTTTGCTTGCGGCCAGCATGGTCCAACGTTCGATTAAGCATTTCTTCTTATACCATCAACGCAATTGAGAGTCGGTTGCGTTGATGGTTTTTTTATTTGACAAACAACACTTTCCATTTAGCCGTCGGTTTGATATAATTTCTTTTGTTTCAATTCAGAAGTTTGCAACAGTGTTTATTTATAAATCATTAAAAAAGTTGTCATTTTTGTGATAATTGTTAATTTTATCCGCAAATTTCAACCTTGAATCTTATATAATCCATTTTTTATGAATCTATTATGAAAAGAACTTTTTTGTTGATAATGACTTTATTGTCGATGTTTTGTGCTAAAGGGCAGTCTGATGACAATCTAACTCTCGATTTTTATGGGTTTGTCAGAGTCGATGGCTATGTCGATACTTACAAGGGTGTTGATGCTGGTCATGATATTTTTTACCTTCTTCCAGTGTATCAAGTAAAAAATGGTGCCGAATATAACAAACAGTTAAGTTCAAATATTAGTGCCATGGCTTCTCGTTTGGGGGTTAAGGTTACTTTTCCTGAAGTGCTGAAAGCCAAGGCAACAGGTTTGTTGGAATTTGACTTTGCCGGAAATTTGAAAAACGATCCTACATTGTTTCGTATTCGGCAAGCCTATTCATTGTTGACTTGGGAAAAATCGTCGTTGTTGGTGGGACAAACCTGGCATCCTTTTTTTGGAGGGAGTTGTTTACCTACTGTAGCGGGGTTAAATACAGGAGCACCGTTTACATGTTTCAATCGTTCGCCAATGATCAGGTATAATATGAAATTTGGAGGATTAACACTCTCAGCTTCTGCGGTTAGCCAGTTACAATATAATAATTTTGGAATTGATGCGGCAGAATTCAGTGTTACAGCAAATCAAGCAAAGCGCAATGGAGTTATTCCTGAATTAGTTTTAAGTGCCGAATGGACAAAAGAAGCAATTACTCTTGGCGCAGGGGCTTTATATAACCAGATTAAACCTCGGATGTTAATTACCGAAACCCTTGTTGATGGCAAAGATGCAAGCAAAATTGCCGACGAATTCCTTGGCAGTAATGCGTTCATGGCTTATGGACGCTACAAAAAAGATAAGTTAACCCTTCTTTTAAAAGGTTATATTGGCGATAATATGCAACACCTTACATTGCCTGGTGGGTATGGAGTAGCCTCTTTCGATTCTACTTCCGGAAAAGAAACATATACTAGCTACAAAACCTACACCGCAGCATTTAATCTTGTATACGGTCAGAAATGGCAGGTTGGATTATTCGCTGGTTATGGAGGAAACCTTGGCACCAACGAAGCACTATATAACTTTGGCGGGAAAGCAAAGGCTTATGGGCTATTTACTACAGTGCAAAGTATGTATCGGGTAGCACCACACATTTCATTAAATCTTCCAAAATTCAAATTGGTTGCTGAAATAGAAAGAACAGCAGCTAATTACGGAACTAATAACTCTGATGGCAGTTCTAGTTTTGACTTTACCAACGGACTGTATTCAGCAACACATCAAGCTGTAAATAACCGGGTTATTCTTGTAATGACTCATTTCTTTTAATATTAATTTTTTAAAAATGTTATATTGGGAAAAAGAGATTGAAACCCTCTCGAGAAAGGGAATAGAGAAGGTTCAAGTCGAAAAACTAAACCATATTATCGGGATTGCGATGCAATCACCGTATTATGGAAATTTGTATGCCGGGATGGGAATTAAACCTGGCGCCATTGAGAAAATTGAAGATGTACGAAAACTTCCATTCACTACAAAACAAGATTTACGGAATAATTTTCCTTGGGGGTTTTTGTCCATCGATAAGAAGGATGTTGTGCGTTTGCACAGTTCTTCGGGTACAACTGGGAATCCGACGGTAATTTTCCATTCAAAAGAAGACTTGTCGAATTGGGCCAACCTGGTTGCCCGTTCGCTTTTTACCGCAGGAATTCGTGACACTGATGTTTTTCAGAATATCTGTGGCTATGGCCTTTTTACGGGGGGCCTTGGTTTTCAGTATGGAATTGAAAGACTTGGAGCATTGAGCATTCCGGCAGGAGCTGGGAACAGCCTTAGACAAATTAAGCTTATGATGGATTATGGAACTACGGCAGCTCATGCTATTCCGAGTTACCTTACCCGTCTTTACGATGTTTTTGTATCTGAAGGCCTTGATCCTCGCCGCGATACCAAACTGCACACTTTTGTTATTGGGGCAGAACCCCATTCAGAGGAACATCGTAGGCGTATTGAGGAAATGTTCGGTGTAAAAGCGTATAACTCATTTGGTTTGTCAGAAATGAATGGTCCGGGCGTGGCTTTTGAATGTTCATACCAAAATGGTCTTCATATCTGGGAAGATGCATACATTGTTGAAATTATCGATCCTATAAGCCTTGAGCCAGTGCCCGACGGTGAAGTGGGAGAGTTGGTGATGACCTCGCTCGACCGCAAGGCAATGCCCCTTATCCGTTACCGCACACGTGATTTGACCCGTTTCTTGCCCGAAAGTTGCCCCTGTGGAAGAACTCACCGTCGCCTCGATCGAATTTCCGGGCGTTCAGATGATATGTTTATTGTGAAAGGCTGCAACGTATTCCCGATGCAAATTGAGGGAGTACTGATGAAAATTCCAGAAGTAGGAACCGACTACCTCATTACTCTTGAAACAATTAAAGATAATGATGAATTAATTGTTGAGGTTGAAGTAAAACGCGAGTGGTTTTCAGGAGATCTTGATAAGCTTGACCGTTTGACTCGCGAAATAAATCGTCGTATTCGCGACGAAGTGCTTGTGAGCCCAATTATTAAGCTCGTTGAGCCAGGCTCCCTTCCCCAGTCGGAAGGCAAAGCTGTGAGGGTAATTGATAAAAGAGTGAAAATTTAAAATTGTAAATCATGGCATATCAAATTTCTATCTTCCTTGAAAACAAGGTTGGCAGGCTTGAAAAAGTGACCAGCATATTGCGTGAAGCATCGATTAATATTAGGGCTATGAATTTGACCCATACCACTCAGGGATGGGGAATTCTTAACTTGTTGGTCAGCAACCCCGAAAAAGCTAAAGAAATACTGGCAAATCAGAATGTTCCCGTTTCTCTTCGAAAAATAGCTGTTATTCCTATGGACGATGTACCGGGCGGGCTCGATGATCTTTTGAAAAAAATTGCTGCAGTAGGGTTAAACTTTACTAATGCCTATGGACGCAATACTGCTCCTGGCAAAGAAGCTTATTTAGCTATCGATGTTGAAGACATTGAAAATGCGTGTGAAAAATTGGCCGCAGGAGGTCTGAAGCTTTTGCCCGACGAAAAAGTTTACGGAAATGGAACTACTTAATTAACTGTATAATAAATCTAAAACTGAATGTATGTTTGGAATTCATGACATCTGGATAATACTAGCCTATGTGCTGTGTATTTTAAGTGCAATTCTGTGTGTTGTTTATGGAATTGTAAACTGGAATAAAGGGGCCGACCTTGAGCCAAATGAACTTGCCGAAGAATCGGATTGGAGTAAAAACGAATCTGAAATTGAAGACAAATTATAGGAGGGCGGCTATATGTTAGGAAGTATTATTGCAATTATCGTATACCTTTTTGTGGTTACGTTTTTAGGATATCTTGGATTCAAGCATACTAAAACATCAGCTGATTATTTAGTTGGAGGGCGGCAAATTCATCCAATGATTATGGCGCTTTCCTATGGTGCTACTTTTATCAGTACCTCGGCAATTGTGGGTTTTGGTGGAGCAGCCGGAACTCTTGGCATGGGATTGTTATGGTTAACTGTTCTGAATATTTTGTTCGGAATTTTCATCGCTTTTGTGGTTTTTGGGAAACGTACCCGTCGCATGGGACACAACCTCGATGCACATACCTTCCCTGAGTTACTGGGTAACCGATTCAATTCTAAGTTTATTCAAGGATTTGCAGGAGTTGTCATTTTCTTGTTTATGCCTATTTATACTGCTGCAGTATTGAAAGGCGGTGCTGATTTCATTCAAACCCATTTCGGTATTTCATATGAAGTGTCGTTGCTGTTTTTTGCTGCCGTAGTGGCCGTTTATGTTTGGATGGGAGGCATGAAGGGGGTTATGTACACCGATGCTTTTCAAGGTGCCATTATGTTCATTGGCATGGCTTTCCTGATTATATTCGTTTACAATAAATTAGGGGGTGTTTCTAGTGCGCATGAGCAACTTGCCGAACTTTATAATAAACCCGAAATTCAAGAACAGACTGCTGGCTTAATCAAAGGCGGTTTTAGGGGATGGACTTCAATGCCAGCTTCCGGGTCTCCGATCTGGTGGTCGTTGGTAACAACAATTGTAATGGGCGTAGGTATTGGTGTGTTGGCTCAACCGCCTCTGGTAGTGCGTTTTATGACTGTAAAGAGCAATCGGGAATTGAACCGCGCTGTGGTATCGGGAGGTGTATTTATTTTAATGATGACTGGTGTTGCTTTTGTGGTTGGTTCTCTTTCTAATGTATTGTTCTTCAATGAGACAGGTAAAGTGGCTATTTTGGCAGCAGGAGGGAACGACAAAATTATCCCAATGTTTATTAAACAATTTGTGCCGTCATGGTTTGGGGTTATTTTCTTTTTAGCTCTTATTGCTGCCGCTATGAGTACTTTGAGTTCTCAGTTTCATTCTATGGGGACAGCTGTTGGTCGCGATGTTTATGAAAAAGCACTAGGCAAGAAAGGAAATTCAATTTTTATAACACGGACCGGAATTTTATTAGCTATACTTTTGAGTGTTATCCTTGCTTATTTGGCCAATAAGCTTGATTCGAGTATGCAAATTATTGCAACAGGAACGGCTCTTTTCTTTGGCCTCTGTGCAGCATCGTTTTTGCCCGGATATATTGCCGCATTGTATGTGAAGAAAATCTCGACAAAGGCGGTTATTATCGGCATGATTACCGGATTTGTAATTGGTGTTATCTGGATTTTCTTTATTCATGAAAAAGAAGCTTCGAGCCTTCAACTTTGTATTGCTTTGTTCAATAAAACATCGATAGTGAAAGATACAGCAATGGCTAAATTAGCATTGGTTGATCCAATTGTTGTTGCATTGCCCGCTTCGGCTATTGTTACATTTATTGGTGCACTTACAACAAAAAATACTTTATCTGAAAATCATTTAGATAAATGTTTTAAGGGCATTTGAAATTGAAATTAATGTAAGGATACTAAAGTTCCAAAAAATAGAAGGGCTGCATTTCAACCAGAGATGCAGCCCTTCTATTGTATCGTATGGTGGTTAATACGATTCGGCTTCGTTTGGAAAGCTCCGGTCTTTAATGTCTTTTATGTAGTTCTGAACAGCACTGGTAATAACTGAATGCAAGTCGGCATAACGCCTCAGGAATTTTGGCGAGAAATTTTTGTTGAGACCAAGCATATCGTGCATTACAAGAACTTGCCCGTCGACAGTTGGGCCGGCACCAATGCCAATGGTTGGAATGGATAGTTTTGCGGTTACTTCTCCAGCGAGGTTGGCTGGTATTTTTTCAAGGGTAATAGCGTAACAGCCAGCTTCTTCCAATAAAAGGGCATCGCTGATCAATTTTTCAGCTTCAGCTTTTTCCTTTGCTCGAACGGTATATGTACCATACTTGTTAATCGATTGTGGCATAAGTCCAAGGTGCCCCATTACGGGTATCCCTGCCCCAATAATTTTACGGATATCGGCAATAATCTCTGCTCCACCCTCAATTTTCAAGGTGTCTGCGCCGGTTTCTTTCATTATCCGAATAGCAGCTTCGAGCGAACGTTCCGGGTTTCCCGAGCAAGTTCCAAAAGGCATATCTATTACAACCAAGGCTCGTTTCACGGCTTTCATAACCGATGTTCCATGGTAGATTATTTGGTCGAGGGTCAATGGAAGTGTAGTAATGTTTCCGGCCATAACATTCGATGCAGAGTCGCCCACCAAGATTACATCCATGCCTGCCTGATCGATTATCGACGCCATGGAAAAATCGTAAGCGGTCAGCATCGAGATTTTTTCTCCACGATTCTTCATTTCTTTAAGGCGATGCGTGGTAACCTTTCTTTTATCATCATCTATAGCTGCTGACATATTATTCTTATTAAAATGAAAAGCAAAATTACATTAGATTACTAAACCAAGTAACTTTTTTATGAATTTGTTATGAAGAGAAGTTGTCGTTTTGTTCTATCAGGCAAATAATCTGAAGAGTACTGTATTTGTCCGCTAGTTTTTTTTGGAGGTATCAATTCTTGTATTTATAAAATCTGTACCTGTTTTGCTTCATAAATTCATGTCAATGTTGAATAATTAGTATGAGAGGCTGTAATATATTTCTATCTTTGGTATCTGTGCAACCGATTGCATAATGTTGAAATTTTAATAAGAGAAACTTACTAACTAGTGTTTATGAGAAAATTGTACCTGTACAAAAAGAAACAACCTCCCATTTCGCCAAAGAATAGTGATTTTAACGATGCAAATGTCCCTCCTGATACCTAAGGGATTAAAACAGAGCTGAGTTTGCTAAATCAATTTTTAACACGATTAAATATTAT